>Ga0137427_10000157_pt1 | contig 37759 bp, 56 predicted proteins | sample EasRivERMZT700_2_FD_102309 | JGI IMG/M metagenome (GOLD analysis project Ga0137427, IMG submission 102309) | Soil microbial communities from meander-bound floodplain in the East River, Colorado, USA - East River MetaG ERMZT700_2 | ecosystem: Environmental > Terrestrial > Soil > Floodplain ...
GTTGGGGGCCAGAGGTTAACGATGCGAACCTTGCCGCACGATTCGAATGGATTGTTCCACGATACCCTGTTACTTCGAAGGCGGGATATTCTGTACATCCGCTCCCCGAACCGCCCTTGTGGTACAGGTGGGCGTTCTCGCAGGCCCCATCGGGACCGAAATCACCTGCGGGGGTCCCGTGGCAAGGCTGGCAGTTTTCCGCTGGGAACAACGGGCAGGGGCCACGATACGGATGCCAGTCATCCGATCTAGATTTGAACATCATTGACAGCGCAGTTTGGGACACCTGGCTTGGTGTCCCACCACAGACACCGATTGAGGATGAAGACATGAAAGCATTGTTGTACACTGTGACGGCTGCTGACGGCCAGTATTCGTGGTTCCTACACGAAAACCACAAAGTCCGTCAAATCAGAAACGGCCACGAATATCAAGACCTGATCACAGCAGGGGGCATCCCACTGAACTTCATTGAAGGACCCGCTAAATACGCTGAAGTATTGTCAACGTTGCAGCCTGTTGGGGCGTTGGGGACCACAGGTAAAGCGGTGTTGGGTGATGCTGCTACAGCGGATTGGGAGAGGCGTGCGAACACTGAGGTTACGGTGACGATCCCTGATGTGAATGTGGAGATTCCCACTGGCACCATTCAGGGTTCTATCACTTTCTGAGAAAACTGCACCAACAGCACAAAACCCCCACCCGAAAGGGTGGGGGTTTTGTTATCACATCATTCCTGGGTTTGTGCCGCGCTTCCTTTCTGTTTGTGGGTTGTTCGTTGAATGAAAGCGGCGAGGTCAGGAAACCTCGGGTCGGTCACCAAATCCCATTCATCGCCATTGGAGCAAAGCGTGGTGAGAATCGCCATCAGAATCTTCGTCGGATTCTGCTGAGGATCGAACCCGATCTTCATCATCTTCATCCTCTTTCCACTTGTAGGTTTGAGCAAACACATCGATCCGTTCCAACTGTAACGCCAGCCATGCGGCACCCAGCAGACGTTCATCATCGTCTGTTGTGTCGATAGACAGGGACGGCCAGATGCCGACACGCAACGATTGTAGCCAGGCGTCGCATACTTCGATCAGTTTGTCATGGTCTGCAACATAGTTCATTAGAACTCCCCTAAGGTGCCGAACGCACGGATGCGGCGTTCGGCGGTGGCGGCTTTCCCGAACTTGCCGCCCACGTTGGAACGGCATAGACGGGCCAACACATGTTCATCTTTGTGTTCGGCCCGCTTCAATCCTAGGCCGTGCTGTAGCCGACATTCGATGTCGGTCAGCCGACAATCCTTATATTGGCAGGTCATCCCAGTAGCGCCTCTCCGAAACCGTCAACCCAACCTTGACCATATTCAGTCAGACATTCAGCACCCAGGCTTTCATGGCTAAAACGGGCCGACCATCCTCGGCCCTGGCCTTTTTCAGGAATTGCCCAAGTACGCCAGTCGTATTCATCGAATACCGTTTCATCGAATGTCATTCTTCCCTCCGTGAACATAAACCCATTCACCCGACCTACCGAGTGGTGCAGTCAAAGTATAACACGAACCATCCTCAAATGTCAAGTCTTCCCACGGCGCATACAACCTGACGATGTTGCCATGATGGGGGCCGCCGATCAGCTTAAACCTGGCCGAGTTGTCTCGCACCACCCGTTGTGTGTCGGTGATTTTCGCCATGTCTGCTGCGACCAGGGCACGTTTCTCAGAAAGTTTCATCGCGGCCTCGCAAAATGCCAAGGCTGACGGTGATTCACAAAGCTGAAATGTCCCCATCCAATCAGCCGCTTGTAAATTATCCTATTGCAGTACCTACACTGGTGACCCATCCTCTACCTCCATCAACGCTCGTAGACGTGTCAACGCACTAGTTTTCAATCGTTGCACCATGCTCGGTGACATACCGAGAATGCGTGCAGCCGTCCTGACCGAATGTCCTGCGATCACCGTAGCGTCGATCACGGCACGTTCCTCGTCCGACAGTTCTGTTTCCAACAGATCGGCAGCCCGTTCTTGACTCCGATGAATCGTCGTCCTATCCTGTCGGATCGGTTCGTTCGGTGCCGCCTCCATGATCGCTTCGATTTCTGTTTCTGGGATATGGTCGGGGTCGGGGCCTGATTCTAGCAGCCACGGAACAGATAGTACCTCCCTGGTGTCACGTCGATATTCTGTTTCTTTCAGCGCCCATTCCCAGGCTTTCATGGCTAATCCAAATGTTCGATGTGAATGGCGATGTACGGCTTCCCCTCAGGAAACTGACCTGGTTGTCCGTGCTTTTCCAGCAGTTTTATCAACCCGAAGATCGGGACCAGCCAACACCTGGAGTGGATTTCGTCCCATAGCCATACGTGGACAACTTCACCCCGTTCGTTGGTTTGGTAATGCCAATCCAACAAGGCATCAATCTTGTCATCCTTGAACTTGAACAAACCATCACGGCCACAACCCTGGACTTCAACCAAACGGACCGTGCCGTCAGGTCCTTCCAGCAGATAGTCTGGCGTGTAACGCACAAACGGGTCGATGTTGAACATCGATACTCGTGGCCTGTTCAGACCGTATCGTTCCCATTGCCAGCCAGAGTTGGGACCATAGTTGTGTTCGAACGCCGTTTCCGCAATATCACCCAACGTTGCTTCCCTTGTGTTCCAGACTTCATCTTTGAAACTCACGGATAATCCTCCAAACAGTTGGTGCACGGATCGGCTTTGAAACCGAATGAACGGATACGTTCCTGGCCTTTCCAAGAAAGGCCACAGGTGTAGCAGTATTCGTCTGTTCGGTTGTCCAGCCAGTCCCGCGTGTCGGCATCGGGATCGAAACTATACCCGCCCATCATCGCCTCTCAATTGTGGCAGAGGTTTCACCTTGGCGACACGCCCAGCATGAAACGAACGAAACTGTGCCGACTGCGAACCCTTCTCATCAACAGGACCCCAAAACGTCAGCACCCCCTTGCCGTCATGATACAGGAAACGGAACCAGCCGCCCTCGCCGCTGACACGACACAGAGCGTGATGAGGGATATCGATGTTGCCGTCGCTGTAGGTTTGGATTCGATTCGCCAAAACCTCAATCGGCTTCGACCGTTGACGGGTCATCAGCATCCTCCCTGAAGGCGGGTAACGTGTGCTCGGTCATCATGCGTCGCACAATCAGTGTGGCCGCATCGTCATCCTCAGGTAGCGCCTGCCAGAATCCTTTGGCATTCATGATGTGTGTTACGGCGGCGTCGGCGCAGCGGAACATGGCGAACCGCACAGGTTCGCCTGGCTCATTCTGTAACGCTTGGATGAATGCGATTTTCGCTTGCTTCGGCATTGAAATCCTCTCTAACGAAGGGTGAGCCTACAACAGCAATACTATATGTAACACCAGGCTCAGGGGTCATGGCATCGGCGGCTTCTGCCGCCTCTACGGCCGATAGAATCTGCGATCATCGGCAACTTCACGGACAACCACGGACAACCATGAACTCGTCGTATTCATTCATCTTTCTCAAACCTCAGATCGATGTAATGTACCTGTCGGTCATCCAGATAGGCGACACCGTTCAACCCGTCGCAAACGACCTTCACATAGTTGTCTAGGTCGCCTCTGATACCTTTCGGTCGGTGCCCTTCTTCTAGTTCCCATACTTCTACTTCGATATGGTCGCCCCTGATGATCAAACTCATGCCGACAGGGCCAGTGTATTGTGTCGGTCCTTCTTGATCCAGCCAGCCTTGTTTGACGGCTACCTCATATTCGTGGGTGGCTTTCGGGGTGTATGCTTTACGCCGCTTCCCCAGGCGGGGACGTTGCTTTGTTTGTGGCCTGACGTACAGCTTCATCAATCCTCATTTCGATGTAGGTTTGTAGGGCCAAACTGAAATCGTTCATCGATTCGATCTGTCCGATAGCCCACACAGTCAGATGATAGTTGCAGAAGTCTTCGTTTTTCGATGTTGGGGTGCCGCACGACTTCGTGCGGCACCCCTTATATGTGCACCGTTTATAGATTCCTTGACCAGCCATCAATCATCCTCCGAAAACAGGATCGCTGCCAGGATCATAAGTGCGACCACTACCAACACGATCATAGCTTCGCTCCCTCCATCCGCTTAATGCTGCCACAGACATTTAGTGCGACTCGCCTCATAAACAACACCACAGTCAGGACAAATTCTGATAATGTCCAGATGCCCTCGCCATGTCATAGCGCCCTCTCCACAATGTCACGAATATAGTCGTCCCTGTTTGGGCGATCCACATACTTACCCCAACGCTGATCCGCAACATCAACCACCGCATACATTTCGGCGGGCGTCAAACCCGCCGCCCTGCACTGATGAGCCAAGCTCACCAGTCCTGCGGAACGATCATGTTTCGGACCGTTCTTCACGAACTGGTACAGGTCGGGTCGGCTGTTCAGCAGCTTACCCAACAATAGTTGTAGTTGTCCATCGGTTAGCATTTCGCCATCAAACACCTTTCGTGTTGGCTCCCTGTATAGGGAAGCGTAGTGTTGCAATGCCGCTGGCGGTGCATAGTGTTCGGGTCCGAAATTGTTGACCCATTCGGTTGCCACAAGATGGGTTCCGTCGTTTGTTGAGCACCAGCCGTACACCATCACCTGCCGCTCAGGGTAGGGGTCACCATCGCGTCTAGCGAGCACACCCTTGTACGGCAGTCTGACGTAGTTGCCTAGCTGCCCTGGCGCAAGAACCTCCGACTTCGGGTTCACTTCCTTCGTCGGTAGATCGATAGCCTGATACGCCACCCTCAACGCACGGCTCATCGTACGGGCCTCTACGGGGGTTTCTGAGAAAGCCCAGATGTGCCAGCCCTTCGACCTGCTGCGTTCGACGTGTGGGGGGATGCCCATGGCGTTCAGGGTTGTTGCGAGTCCGTATGCTTCGGTCCAGTTGCCTGTGTCGATGTCGCAGCAACCCCAGCGGACCATCAGCTTGTCGTCTTCACGCCAGATCGGGTAAATGCCGATGCCTTCGAATCCTTCCAGGTGGCGTTTGATTGTGGTTGGCGTCACCCAGGAGCGAACACAGCCGCCTATGTCGCTTCCATAGGCAGCGGGGTTTCCTGCGAACAGTTGTAGCATTCTGTCAGCGATCATCGTTCTACCTCATCTGCTTCGTCAAGTAGGGCCAGGCCGATCTGTCTGGCCTGTTGGCGTGACAGGCGAACAGATATACGTCTGGCCTGGCCTCCACAGTTGCCTGTGTTTGACACTTCCAGAAACACGTCGCCGCCGAAGCGGGCCGTGTCATCGGATGTGATTTCGATTTTGCGGTACAGGTTGGTTTTGATAACCCTCATCGTCGTTCTGCTTTGTCTCGTTCACATTCGTCGTCTCGTTCACATTCGTCGGCTAGTTTCATCAGTTGCATCGCAATCTTGCGAGCATCAGCAGGGTAAATGGATTTTATTCGACTTCGACCACTTGTCTGAATAGCAACCCTATAGCCTTTGGACGGGCGGGCACGCTTACGTCCCCGTGCCGCAACCAAACCCGCCTCGCCGCAGGTCCGATCAACGGCGTATACAGAAGCCACGGATTCAGCCACGGATTTCCCCTCTCGTGCTGGCCCGCGTTGCGAACTGGAATTTTACGTCGGCGGCGTTGGGTGCGACACGGCACGGGTTGTTGCGGATGAAGGTGCGTTCCCATTCGAACAGTTCCTTGTCCCGTTCCTTCACTTCGGACACGAACTCGTCTGAGGGTGGGTACAGATCGAACCTTTCGGCCAGCGCCTTTTCCCAACTTAATTCGATCAAGATGAAGGCACGCATTTCCCCTGAATGTTTCAGGGGACCCACCATATCACCCAAATAGGCTTCCGAGGCGTCATGCAGAAGGGCGGTCCTGTAATCCTTCGGGTCATCGTAGGACGATGCGACTAGGATGCTGTGTTCCGCAACCGAATAAGGTTGCGGAGTATGCCCACCGAACCTGTTGATCAAGCTGAGTGAGTGGGCGATATCCCCCAACATGATCAGTTTCGGATCAGGGTTCAACAAATCGATTAGCAGTCCCGAATATGTTCTGATAGTAGCGTCCATTATCTCCCTTGCTTTCTAAGAAAGTCCGTGGCGGAACCACCGCCCTCAATCCACTGATCAGGGGTCGGCATAGGCGGTTCACCATCACCCAACGGGGTGATCCTACCAATATCGGGATCGAGTCGAAAGTCCATATCGTCCAACAGGCGGCCAGGCGGTCGCTTATTTTTCAACAACGACAGTGTGATCGTATCGACATGGCGGGGCATCAAATCGTACTTAATTTCCATCAACCTTTGCTCCAATCTTTGAATGATGGCAGGGTTTGTGGCTGTGTCTAGCCGACCTTCGATGTCGATGATTGCCTCAATGTAGTAGTTCTTTTTGCGTCTGACGCCGATCATGTGGGTGGCCTGAGATTCGCCGCCGTACATGCCTGAATCGATTTTCATTCGTTTGCCGCCCGCACCAGCGGTGCGTGACGTTTGATTCAACACGATCATCGCAAGGCGATGCTGTTTACCCCACCTTTTCAGCCCATCAATCTTCGCTTTGGTGTCGATGGCGTCACCCAACTGTTCAACATAGTCGAAGATGACAGCTTTCGGACGTTCCCCCAAACCCTGCTCGGCCTGCTCTAACATGCGATCCATTTGATGTAGTGTGACGGATTCATCGTAGACACATAGTTTGTGGTAGCGTTCCGCTATTTCCATCAGTTTGATGCGGTATTCTTCGTTTTGGCGGGCTAGTTGACGTTCGTATTCTTCGGCGTTGATGCCTGTTAGGGCGGACGCCAGCTTCGTCAATACCAGCACCCGTGTTTCGTCGGGGGTGAACAGCAGCATCGGGTTTTGTTCGTTGTGGATCATTAGTTCGGTTGCGAGCACCGTTTTGCCGTTAGCGGCGAACCCCTGGATGATTGTAAGTTCTCCTGGGGCGGTGCCACGCATACATTCATCGAACCGTGGGATACCTGTGTAGACCCTCAGGTGCGGGTTTTCTGAAAAATCCTGGTACTCCAATGCGGCCTGGGTCAGCGGTTTGTAGGCGGCTGCGTGTTCTAGGGCTTCCAGGCGTTCGAAGGGATCATCCATATGAATAAGGCCCCGTCTTGATGGGGATGCGTGTGCCGTCAGCTAGCTCATGAAACTCGTAAGACATTTCTTCGATCCAATGTTGGCTGTCGGGTCGTTTTGGGGCGCCTGGCTTGTGGCACCACGGCATCCGCAACGAACCAAACCCCATAGTTCGGGTCACATGAGCAAACTTTGCCGCATCCGCACCAGGAACCTTTCCCAACAGATCACTGTATTTTTCGAATGTGCAGCGTTGCGCCAGAATCGCATGGGTGTTACCGCTGGACGATTTTAGGATTCCTGTTTCGCCTACGGCAGCTAGCGGGATGCGGAATTCACGGTTTTCGCCGTTGATAGCAATGTAGGTTTGTAACCAGTCACAGCCCGACCCGAATTTCATTCGTCGCCACGTCAGGTGGCGGTACGGGTAGTCAATGTCCAACAGGGGACGGTGAAACCCGTCCGAACATAGCGACAGCACGAGATTGAATGCTTGCTGTTGAAAATCTTGTTCGGTTGGCAGCCAGATTCCTAGATCGGTGGGCGGCTCCCACCGATCAGTAGCCTCATCATCGTTGTCAACGATGATGCCGTGCGAATCGGTGTATGGGTGTCTGTCTTCGATCTTGATTTCGGGTGACCAGTCTCGGTCGTCCAGCCCCCAACGGTAGGCGACAAGCCGTCTTGTGCCGTCTGGGTAGTTGATGTAGTTGTCCCAATAAAACTGGGGGTCGATTGGGTTTACGCTCGCAAAGTCCACTGTGTCTTCCTCCACTGTTTTCTCCTAGCTGGCGGTGGGGCGCCTTCGGGCGCCCCACCGCATGAGTCGCTTTCTCAGAAAGCGACGATTAGCTGAACGTGCCATCCAGTCCGATCAAAGCACCCTTGCTGGTGCCGTTGATCAGCGAAACCTTGCCTCGCCCAACCGCCTCAGAGAACGACTTGCCCTGCTTGCGGTTATCCCAGATGGCGGTGATGCCACGGGCGGCGCAGAAGTCGATGACGGGCTGCGGGATGTCGCCCTGCTGGTCGGCTTTGTTCATCACCCGAAGCCCACCATCGTTGGTGGTGTTTGGGAACTGGCGGCCGACAGCCGAAGCAGCATCCGAAACGTTGGCGACAGGCTCATGCTTCTCCCGCAGTACGCCGTGTTCGTCCATGACGAACTCGATGCCCAACTGGTCAAACGTCGCTGCCTTCGCAGCGTTGAACAGCGAATTCAACGTTTCAGCAACCTGCGATTCGCTGGCATCCAGGGGCACATAGTCTTCGACGTGTGCCCAGGCGGTGACGTTGCCGAAGTCGGCCAGTCCCCGTTTGCGTTCGAATGAGATTGATACCTTTCGGCCTGGTGATGCCTCTTGTGTGGTTTCTTCGCTCACTTGTTTCCTCCTGTGTTGAGAACTTCGTATTCGGGGTATTCGTACCACCAGCCAACCCGCTTGACCCTACCTGCACGAATCATTCGTGCGGTGCGACGTAACAGACGTGTCACGTAACGCTTGTCCTTCGCAGTCGAATCGTTGTACCATGGCAACGATGAGCCGCAGCCCTCGTATCTCAAGACGGCTTCGGTGGCTGCGACGGCGTCGAGTGCGCCGAAACTGTTTCGGCGCGAGTACTTGCCCGCACCTGCGATTCCCCCGACCGCGCAAACCCTACCTCGGTTATCTGCCAGTTCGCCTCTGCACCACCCCTGCCTGTCGATGTAGGTTGCGGCCCATTCCAGTTTGGCGGCCACTTCTGATGGTCGTGGGTTTCTGCTCATGCTGTTTCCCTTTCTCGGAAAGTTCGCTTACCTGTTAGTCCGTCCACCCACAACTCCATGTGGCGGTGGACGTGTCGTTGTGGAACGAACACCTTGGCACCTGCTTTCGCCCTGTGACAGGGCTGTCGGGCGGGCAGCGAGTCTTTGTTTGGGCCGTGCGAGTTTCCTGTGCGGGGCTTGTACGGCTGATTTTTGATCGGGCTACGATCGGTGTACTTTGCTTTTAGTTCAATGTCGATCATGGCTTCCTCCGACACGTCGCCATGATCACGCCGCAGCCGATGAACGCCCCCGCAATGAACGCCAGTCCGTTGACGGCTGCACCCGTGTTTGGCAGGCTAGCCCCACCAGGGCCGCACAGTTGGTTCCCCATCGTTCGGCAATTCCAGCACGGCTGGTCCTCTTGGCAGGGTGCGGACGGAAGGGTCCCAAACGCTGGTTCCCCGATGTCCGTGATCGGGCCGCAGACGCCGTTCGGTCCACGCATGGTCCCATTCGGGCATGGGGCCAGAGTATCCGTTGGCGGGCCAACAGTTGTGTTTGGACCAGTCGTAGATGGGTTCCCGCACGGCTCGTCTGGCTGGCATGGCGGCGGATAGCACACCCCGTTCAGCGAAATGTCGCACGGCGGATACGTCGTTGTTGGTACTGCCGTTGTCGTCGGCCCCGCCGTCGTGGTCGACGGGCATCCCCGAATTGGGTGACACGGGTTGGGCGGCAACGTTACGGTCACAGGGACCGTCGTTGTCGACGGCATACTGGTCGTGCTTGTAGTCGTCTCGGGCTGGGTGGTCGTTGTTGTCGTAGGGCATGGCTTGTCTCCGTTCTGTTCGGTCACGCCGACGTGACTCGGCTTACAGGGGTCGTTGTTGCCGTGGGCGGTGTTGTAGCACCCGACCAGGGTGATCAGCACCATGAATGCTGCTCCGATGATACGCCTCATGACTGCTCCGTTCGGTATTGTAGTTGGTGTTCATCCAACATTTCTAAGAAACCTTTCGCTTTGCGAGCCGCCAAGGGCGGCGACCGCCGCATGTTTCGACCAAGAACGGTCCAAACATACCCACGGGCCAGATGAGGGCAAGCATCGTACACAAAACCTTCTGCTCTAGGTTGAGTGTACCGTACCCCCAATTTTCTATCCATCGCAACAGCACCCATCGGGCACCGAAAGCGACCGCCACATAGGCGACTACCACCAAGATGATCATGTCCATTCCTCCGTTACTAGAGAACCCTTACAGTCTTTCCAAATCGGACACCACTTGCCTGAACACCACCAGCCGTCATCACGTAACGGCCACACAGTAGTCTCAGACTCGACGGCGCTGATCATATGTTCTGCTTGTTGAATCATCCACGCCCACTGGTCGTGGCTTCGCCAAACAGTCATCGACTGCGGCTCGCCCTGTTCCCCTTTCACGAAGATTCGGAAATCGAACTGGTACAGCCCGTTGTCGTGCGGGTCCAACATGCCGAGCGAAGCACCAGCGAACGTGTACGCCGATTCCTGGATACCCCACCGCTGGTGTTCCCAACGGGTATAGGGTCGGCTCGCTGTCTTGTAGTCTACCACACGATGCTCATAGCTGTCAAGCAAATCTATAATGCCAGCCAGGTTGACCTTTTGGTAGCGTTTCTCGGGGCGGGTCATCAATGGCACTTCGAACGGCATTTCGAATGATAGCAGTTTGCCGTGGTCCTGCATCGCCATCAACCAATAGGCCCGTTCGGTCGATTTCCACCAGCGGTCCAGGACGGCGTTCATCACTTCCAAACATTTCTGATGGGTGCCATAGGATTCCATCCGCATTTCGACTCCACGCCGCAGGAAATCTTTGCAGTGTTCATGCCAGGTGTTTCTGGCCCACGCCTTCATCTGTGCCGCTGTCGTGAACGTTCCGTCTCTCAGGTCTTGTTCGAAAACGGAGTGGCAGACGGTGCCGATCAGTGCCGCATCGTTTTCGATGCGGATTTGTTCGTCCTTTCCTAGAAAGTTGCCGCCTGGTTCGATGCCTCGGGTTGCCCTGAATTGTTCGGGGCACTGTCGGAAGTCGTTCAGGTCGGATTGGTGGACTACTAGTGTTCCGTCATCGTTGCAGTTCATATCCGAACCTTCCCACTAGACGCCCCACAGCATACGATTGCACGTCGGAACCCAACACCCTGACAACCTTGCGGACTCGACTGTACGTCAATTCGCCTTCCTCGGCCAGAGCATGAATCCATGCTTCCAGATGTTCCCAATGTTCCTGATCTAGCTCGGTGCACAACCTGGACACCTTCGGACCCACCATGAACCCGCAGATGAACGTATCCCACGTCATGTGCGGCTCCAAGATCGCATAAACTTCGCCCAACGTCAAACCGTGTGCGAAACCGACTTGGATGGCATCCTGAATGGCTGCGTTCGGGCGGGACCGTCGATGCGCCCTCCAAGCATCATGCACGTCGCCAGCAACACCCTCGACAGCGTGCGCCTTGTCCCACAGGGCCGTGTACTGCTCGTACAGGTCTGCGAACTGTGCGGCGGTCATGTCGAACAGGTCGATTCCCATGCGTTCAGCGAGCGGGTGTAGGTGTGACATGTGGGTGAGGTTGTTGTCGTCATCGATGTGTTGGATGGTGGTGCGGGCCTGCCGTTTCGCTGCATATGCGACAGCCGTGGTCACGACTTCCCCTTCATCGGCACGCCCAACCCCTCGCCGATTTCACGCAACGACACCATCCGACACGAACCTTTCAACACGCCGAAGATGACGGCGACGCGGGCCGACCAGTCGACGGTCGGTGAAATGTTTTTTGCGTTGATGAACATGGACATGTGTTTTGCCTTTCCGAGAAACTAGCTAAAGCTTAGCTTAGCCGCTCACCCTGCGTTAGCAGGGTGAGCTAGCTTAAGCTCTGTTTGGTTAGGCTTGGCCGAGCCTGAGTGTAACCATCCGTCGTCGCTATGTCAACGGACTACAGGTAGCCGCCCTGGGAACGCCTGTCGTACGGTCCCTGCTGCGGGGAGCCTGTCGGCCCCGCAGCGAACGGATTATCGCCCCGTGCGTCTAGGAACCTGGCAGCGGTGAGTTGCTGAACCAGCGCCGCAGAAATCTGTCGTGCTTCGATCAGCAACTGCCTCTCGTCGGGACTCAACCGTTTGAAGACGGCATCCAGCTTCGCCGCATCAGGATACTTCGCCTTCACTTCGTCCAGCTTGCTGTCGAAAGGTTCGGCAGCCAAAGCCAAATGTTGGTCATCGATACGGATGGCCCGAGACACGTCACGAAACAGAACACCCGATGGGCCAACAACAGATAGTGTCACGATATCAGGGTTGGTCTCATCGGTTGACGTGATCCACGGATGCACCTGCGAAACTTGCATCAATTGTGCCCACGATTCTGCAATTCCAGCCGCAACCAACTCTTGCAGTTGCGGTCCGTTCGAACCGAACCCTTTGGCGGTGTCGACCATGGCCTGGAACAGCACGAACGGCTGCTCAGGATCATCCAGCAGATTGCACTCGTGAACTTCGGGGTCGACTCCTGGGTGCTTGATTGTCAGAAAGAATTTGATGTCGGCCCATCCCACTTTGGTGTCGGGATGGAATTGGTCTGCCAATTCCTTCGGCAGATAGCTCGACACTCGCTCGTTGAATGTCGGGTCGGTCTTGCGCTTGAATGGGTTACGCATCAGGTGCTCCTTCGGTAACGGTGAACGTGTATGTCAGCACAAGCGGTCCTGCGTCGTCGTACGGTTCCTCACCGTCGTCGGGGACCAACTCTTTGGTTACCTGGAACTTCAGCGGGCCGAAGGCCCCTGTCGTAACCCACAGAATGGCAGCCAAATCGTTCAACGTGTCTGCCACGATCCTGTAGGCAGGATTGTCATTGAGTGCGACCTGTGCCGCCTCGCCTGTCACCTGCAAATCAACTACGGGATTGTCTTCCATTTCGTTTCTATCCTTTCAGGATGGTTCGGTTTCTAAGAAACTATCTCAAGGGTTGATTCTATCTTATAATTGGGTTGATCAACCTGCTGTCTACGCCATGTCGTTGACCGCTTACCTTTTGGGTACCGCTACCCCGTTGCGCCATCGTTGCAGGCTCGTTCGACTTAATCGGGTCGTTCTGTCAACGTCTAATTCGGCGGGAATTACAATCAAACCCAAACCAGGCAGAACTTCGGGGGGATAGCCCCCCTCAGTCCGTATCCCCCTGGCGGGACATCTATTCGCCGCCTGACGCTTCAATAAAGCGCCTGCGGTCAAATCTAGGATTGTCTAGCCCAAAGGCATAGCCAAATTGTCACGGGCAATCAACAGAACGTCGGCTTCGGCAGTACCCGCACCCCAGGTAGCTACCTGGGCAGCAAGGATACTGGCGATCAATTCGTAATCCTTCTTGCTCACGCCTGTGCCTTTCTAAGAATCCAACCGATGATCGGATGGTTATGGTGTGTGAGAATCGGGGCACTTCCACACGTCGGACAGAAAATGCCGTGCCGTGTGATCAGCCAATACGGATGCTGTCCGTTTGCCTGACAGTATGCGCCTGCCGATATCATCATAGCAGTTTGCTGTTGTCTTGTCAAGTAAATCATTTTACGTTTGCCCTTTCCTTGTCGAGTATCGCCATAGCCAGCACATCAGCCTTCATCCCAATCCACCTGTGCATCCTTATCGATCACACCCAACTCCTTCAACTGGCCCGCCACCCACTCGATACCCTTACGAGCCAACCTTGAAGGATCGGTCCCGAGGTTCTCACCGAACCAGTCACGGCCCAAATCGATTTCCAAATCGGCCCCAACCAGGTTGGCGTGACAAATCTTCTCAGGACGACCATAACCGTAGCCGTCCATAAACCCGAACTGTCTGCGAACCTGCGAGGACTCCATTTCTTCGGATGCGAAATACAATCTGCGCAGCCACGACGGGTTCCCGATCGCAAACTCGACCGCCGACTCATCCATGATTTCGCCTGCCGCATGCAACCTGACCAGCGTCGAATATCTGTTCACACCAGCCACCGTCAATCCGCCGCAAGTTTCCTCTGACCAAATCTCCAACTCGTACCCCAACAAGCTGAGTGCCCGCACAAGTGCGATCACAGCCTGTCCACGAACGAACAGATGCTCGGCTGCCACCGCGCCGCTGACCGAATGGCCGATCAGCAAACACAGGGCACGCCGCCTCACACTTTCCTCGTTCGGTGTCCACTCCATCATGTGCTCAGGTTCACCATCCAGATAGCGGGCGATATCAACCTCGTCGCCCGCCACGTTGTGGTGACGTTGTGCGTCGAAATCTACGAACTTGCGCAGCTTCGGCACTAACCCATCGAACACTGTCCGCAACCTGACAATCTTCGGATTCCAGCCGCCATACTTTGCGAACTGGACAGCCTGCTCATGTGAAACGGTACCCGCCCACCCGCCGTCACATGTGTGCGATGCCCCCTCGGGATCGCCCCTCTCTGCGACCTTCAGAAACTGATGGATCGAATCGTACTGGCGAATAATGAAACCCGCCTCTGAACCTATCTTACGTAAAGCCACAACCATTTCCTTTCTGAGAAAGTCCCCCACCCACCGAACGGTGGGTGGGGTATGTGCAACCCTGCACACGAACCCTAAATGAACACCCTAGCGGATGATACCGTGACTGTAAAGCCACCAGTGCAGACGGTACAGCATCGCTCTCACCCCCGCCATCCTTGAACCTTCTCACGCTGATCGGGCGTCAACGGCCCCATAAACGTCGCCTCCATCGCATCCTCCATCGAGAATGAACCATCCCCAGGTGCGATCAGACGGGCACCATTCAGGCTGTCTCGCATCGTGACGAAATGCTTGATCCGCAAATCGTCCACCGCCCTGCGGGCATGCCGCACCTTCGACAGCCAACGCTCGGCCAACTTCTGACCGATCAACGACTCGACCAGCAGCGTCTCCATCGCCTCATCGGTGCCGATGTAGAACTTGACGAAACGGTTCAACGTCGCAGGGTCAAGCTTCTGACGGCCTGCGAACTCGGCAGTCGGCCCCGTACCGAACGTGTTAGCCGTAGCCAAACAAACGAAATCCTGGTGTCGCATCATGACGCCGTCTGGGAATTCCATGAACCCGTTCGCCAAACCGCCGTTCAACACTGCGACGATCGCAGGGTTAGCGTTGTCCAACTCGTCCATCAACATCAGACCGCCATCCGAATACCTGTCACGATACACCGTGTGGACAATCTCACCCTGAGCGTTGCGGAACCCCAACAGCTTTGACTCGGTTGACATCGGACTAAACGACGTGACACCGAACGGGATGCTGAGCGCTTCGGACATTTGGTAACCCATGTGAGACTTACCTGTTCCTGGCGGCCCCGCCAAATACACATTCAATCCTCGGGCGATGGCACTGATCACCTTGTCGAACATGAAATGGCGGGTATCGGGCAGTGTGCCAACCTTGCGGCCCGACAGCCTGAGTCCCGTACCGCCCGAACCTCCGCCGCCCACGATCACACGACGGGCGTAATCGACCCCTTGAATCACACGGGCTTCTGCGATCTGTACGACACGGGGACGATACAGCGACCACAGGTCGTCAGCCAAAGCGTGATCGAACGGGTCGCCTTCACCTTCGCTTTCTGAGAAAGTCAACGACTGCTCGCCTTCGGACTCCTGCTCGCCTTCGGCTTCGTCCTGCTCATCGCCCTGATCATCGGACTCATCATCATCATCGGACTCATCATCGCCGTCGCCTTCATCGCCGCCGTCCGAGTCTTGCTCATCCTCCGATTCCCAGCCGTCGTCATCACCCGATTCGTCCTGTTCGTCGCCACCCTTCGGTCCTGCGGGGCGGGTGCGGAACAGGATATCGGGTGAAGCCTGACAATTGACACAGACATCGCCGCCGTGTATCGCCCGTCTGGCGGCGATCATGTCTTCGACCGTCCAGTCAACATAATCTAGAACGTCACCGTCGTCGGTGTAACCGACGACGGTGTTAGCCAACTCTGACCAGCGAAACGAAACAATGCTCATCACGATTCCCCTTTCTAAGGGTGGTTTGGTTGTGTGCTTTGGGTTGCCTAGTCGCCGCACGGGTGCGTCCGATGAGCGATATCGCTCATCGGCATAGTGTGACAGAAACGACCCCGTCTGTCAAGTCGGGCATTACTCAGGACTCGTCGCACATGTTCCATGGGTCATCGCTGATCTGGAACCGCTGAATCACACGACCCAAATGCAGTTCGGTCACCGAATCAGAATCATCGACGTTCCCTGACGCGTAGGTCGGACCTGACACGTAGGTCGGAGAGGACAGGGTAAACCATTTCACCAACTCTGGAACATCGCCTAACGCCAGGTTCGCCACAATACCCATAGCGACCAACTGACAGCGGTTGGCGTCCTGTTCGATGATCAGCGCCGAATGGATGCGTTCCATCCCTGTCTCGGTGATCACTTCGGCATCGAATTGTGCAATCATCATCACGTAATTCCTTTCATTTCGTTGTTGAGATTGACCAGGGAAAGTGGCAAACCACGGTATCGAACCGTGCACAATCTGTTTGTGCCGCACCTGCGGAATGCCAAGCCCGACCCTTTCTAAGAAAGGGTCGGGAAACCCCCCTGTCTCGGTGATCACCGAGACAGGTTCACCAGCGACACCACGAGGACCACCCACAGCATCACAAACACTGCGAGGAACAGAATCGCTGCCCTCACTTGAACACCTGACCGAACAGATGTGAAACCGTACCGACCGCCACACCATGCTTCTCAGCGTACTGACGGATCATCATCAACTGCGACAGAATGAACGCCTCAGCATCCCCAGGAGTCGGCTCATCATCGGCCCCACCATCATCCTCAGGAGTCGCCTCCACAATCTCGGAGTCATGCAACTTCTTACCCTTAGCAATCGAATAGAAAGTGGCAGCCCCACCGAACACCATGAAAGCATCCTTTACAGCCTTAACCTTCTCGTCGCCATCCGTCGAATTCAACCCCTGACAGATAGCCAGAAACCCAGGCGACTTGACACCAGCATCAACCTGCAAACCGTGATACCGTTTCACACGGTTCACCATCGCCTCCATATCGGCATCCACCGAATCTTCGGTGCCCCTGGCAGCATACGCCAGAACCTGACCGACCGTCTTGTAGCGGGAAGCTGAACCGCCAGGAGCGACACCCTCCGACTCACACTCGGAAGAAGTCAACCCGAGACGGGCGATCCCGACCGACAGAATGTAGCCGTTCGCCCCAACCCTCGCAGCCGTCTTCATCTGCAAACCCGTCATCGACTTACCTAGAGCAATGATACCCTTAAGGGTTTCCTCATCGTTAGTCATGTCGATGACAGCAATATCGTTCTTACCAAATTCGGCCATTGCTCTCACCTTTCGTTGTTTGTGGACTTTCTAAGAAACTTGCGAATTCTGCCAGTAGGCATTATCCCCTACCCATCGGGCCGTTATCCCGATGGGCTAGGGTAACGCTGACTAGCTTTGTTAGCTATCCAGGCCAGATGCCCGATAGTAGCAACGGCGAGTAGCATCACTGTCGCCGTTATTCCCATCGGTGACACTGACAGTCTTACGTGACATCACTCACCGCCAAACGTGGCGTCGAAATGACGGACCGCTGACGGCAGATCAGCAAGCGTGATCGGGACACGACGCCCAGAATACTGACGAACATACGGACGGAAACCCGAACGGTCAGCGTGCGATGGCCGAACCACATAAGCGTTCGACAGAACCTCCGACGTAGCGGGAACCGATGAATGAACCAACATGATACCCCTCATTTCGTTTGTGGATTGATAGAACACGACAACGCACGGCCGATAATCGGCCGTGCGTTGCTAATTCCCACAATTCACCCTAGCGAATTTGACTGCCCGCTAGCGATGCTCACCATAAAGCCAAATAACGTTCACCCCATATGGTGGCTAGGCAAACGTTCATAAGGTTTCTCACCTCGTCTACCCCACTCGGCACTAACTAGGCGCACACGCAAGGCTACGACTGGATACGTAGTCTGCCCTAGCTGTCAGATAGTGGATAGCGTGACTTGATTCATCTGCCATAGCCCTTCGCATCACGAGCGATCTATTAGTTTAGGGTGCAGCACGGACCATTGTAGGAATGCACTCAACACACGAGAATGTGGACACACTCAACTACAGAACCGAATCGGAAACCTCCACCACTACACCTACCTTTCTCCCCTACTGGCAGCACACTCGCAAGAGTGTCCCCATCGGGAGCCTAGATACGGTGCGTGGCTTCGCTGAATCACGGACCTCCACCAGGCTTCGACCGTTCCCCTTGTGTAGCGCAGGGTTCGGAGGCTTCGCCAGTGGCTAGCTGTCGGCCGCTCACCCGATCCGTGTAGCTCAAGGGGTATTGCGATGACGACTGCACCGTACCAAACACTGTCAATAGAACATTTCTCAGAAACCACATATCCACAACCAAACCACAACCAAACCACCAGCTAGAACGATTGTTTGGAAACTTTCCCACAACCCCTGTGGATAAGCCAACCCTGGAAAGCTGCACACCGATTAGCAGGTTTAACAACACCTGCTAAACCTCGGCCCTCAGTAGAATGGAGCGCTCTAACAAACACATGTTCGGGGAGCCAAGCATCACCCCCATTCGTTACTTGTATTCTACTTGTATTCCATCACCGTTTCTGCATAAACATGCAGCTTACTGTATGGGATTGTCAAGTATGCATGCTTATTGTGTATAGTTAGGTGAGCTTAACAGAGACTATAGCCATGTATGGGCTGCAAATATTAGGCTGGCCTAACAAACAAACACAAGCCAACCTGACAACAACAGCCAAGGGGGGTATACAGGGGATACGCCCCCCACACCTATATATGGTTGTTGGTGGTTCGGTACATGTGCTTGTGTGTATGATTCCTACAGTTGAGCTTTGGTTTTGTTTGTGAGTTTCGGTATGATTCCTGGCGGGTTGGGTATAAAAAGGCCCCCTGCTCACGCAGGGGGTTTGCGGGTTGGTTTGGTTTTTACGCAAAAGGTTGGGGCTTTCGCTGGAAAGCCCCTGTTGTGTTTGTTTGGTTAAACGCATTGTTGCGGCGGAACGCTTTGCGTTCCGCCTAGTTTAAGCTTGGCTTGGTTTGAACGAACCACGTCTAGTGGTTCGTTCTGTTTGGCTTTGTTTTGTTGGGCCTCACTTCTCTTCGTTCGTTCGGCCATGTCTACACCCCTATCCCCCCCGTAGGTCCCCCTTCCCCCGAAGGTGTCCCTTTTAGTATTGCAGAAAGTGTACCAGCCGCAGGTCAGAGGATACTTTTCACAAGTGCACAAAGTCGGGTGATACGGTTTTCGCTACCTATAGGGAGATTTTTGCAATGGAGTTTGCATGAGTGACGATGAGGTAACCGAAGGTCAGGTTGTTGCTGTGAGGAACAAGGGGGGGCGTCCGACGAAGGCGGCCACCCAGAAGCGGATCAGGGAGTTGAACGAGAAGCAGTTGTTGTATGTGAATTGGATTGCTTCGCCGCCGATGGTTCGTAAGCCTGCGACGGCGAAAGATTTGGCTGCGTTTCTTGATGTGCATGAGGCGACGTTGTGGCGGTGGGGTCAGGACCCCCAGATTGCTTTAGCTGCCCGCTACGTTGCGCTACAACGCTCGGGGGACCCACATAGGGTATCGGTGGCACTGGATTTTCTTTACGGGCATTTCAGCGGCGAATACGAGGATCGTGAGTTTGCGTTGAAGTGTGTGAAGGAGTGGTTGAAGGCGGTGGGTGTGCATGACACGTTCAAGGTGTCGTCTGAGTTGTTGGGTGTGGAGTATCAGGACGATTTGGATTTGTCGCAGCTTTCGGATGACGAGTTGTGGGATTTGCAGAAGAAATATGAGGCGGCTGTGGCGGGGGGCGGTCTATTTGAGTTGGCGAGCGGAGTCGATCCTGTGGACGAAGCTGCGGGCATTCAGGATTTCTCAGAAAAGGTGACTGGCGATGAGTGATAAGCCTCCTGCGGGGTATCGTTGGTGGTATTCGACGTTTGTCCCCGATCCTGGTTCTAGGTATGGTTGGCATATCAAGGTTTACAAGAATTGGGAGGGTCGCCAGTGGGCGACCCGAAGTTGGGGTTCCAGGTGAAGACTGTCAGGTTGCCCAGCGGTCAGAAAAAACTCGATCTTGAACAGATTCAGCACGAGTTGGCTTGGCGTCAGTGGTTTCCTGATGTGCAGTGGAATCCTGTTGGTGAGACTGACGATGAGGCTGTGGATCGTTTGGCTGATGCGTTTCATCTGTTTTGTTTAGAGAACATCATGGTCAAGTATCCTGGTCGGGGTATGGTGAGTTTCGATCTGCGTGAGGCGCAGATCGAAACGGTTCGGCACTGGTTGAAGCATCGCTATACGATCATTTTGAAGTCTCGTCAGGTGGGGTTCTCTACGTTGGCGTCGGTGTTTGTGTTGTGGGCTGCGATCGGGTGGCCTGATCGTCATATCGTTTTGTTGTCGAAGGGGCAGCGTGAGGCCCGTAAGCTGCTACAGAAATCCAGGTATGCTTACAGGAAGATGCCTGAGTGGGTTGTTCAGCGTGGGCCAAGGTTGATCGATAAGACGTTGGAACGTATGACGTTCGATAATGAGTCGTTGGTTGAGTCGTTGCCGTCTAACTCTGATCCTGCCCGTGGTGAGTCGGTTTACCTGGTGGTTGTTGACGAATGGGCGTCGCTTCTGAATCAGGAGGAAGCGTGGTCGTCTATTGAGCCGATCACCGACATCGGTGGACATGTTGTTGGTTTGTCCACAGCGAAGGGTGAAGGTAACGATTTTCATCACCGTTGGACTGGCGCTGAGGCGGGAACAAACATTTTCAAGGGTTTGTTCATTCCGTGGTGGGCTGTCCCTGGCCGTGATGAGGCGTGGCATGCTGAGAAGGCTGCGAACATGGAATACTGGCAGCTATGTCAGGAATATCCGTCGAACCCTGAAGAGGCGTTCATCGGTTCAGGTAACCCGTTCTTCGACTTGGATCGTCTGAGGGGCATGGAGTTGAAAGACCCGATCCAGCGTATCGACATCAAACATATTGCGGGGTCACACAGATGGGAGAAATATGATGGAGCAGGAGATTTGTTGGTGTGGGAGGAACCACATGCGACAGGCAAATATGTCGTCGGAGCCGATGTCGCGATGGGATTGGAACACGGAGACTGGTCTGTCGCCTGGGTCATGGAAGCAACTTCAGGACGCCTTGTTGCTTGTTACCGATCTAAAATTGACCCCGACTTGTACGGATCGGAAATCCTTCCAGCGGTCGGATACTACTACAACCATGCTCTAGTGTGTGCCGAAGTGAACAACCACGGACTGACCACCCTGAAGGCGATGCAAAGGGCGGGCTACACCAGGTTGTATCGTAGGCGCACAGCGACTACTAGGCAGGAGGGCATCACGGAGTCTGTGGGGTTCCAGACGAATTATGCGAATAAGCCGAAGTTGATGGACTTTCTCGCAGAGTATCTCAGGTCGAATAATGTTCCGCACCGTGAAACGGTGTCGGAACTGAAGGGGTTTGTCAGGGATCAGGTGGGGGAACGCGTCAAGTTGCATGGTTCGCCGCATGATGACTTGGTGATGGCTTTGGCGTTTTGTGTGGAGGCACGGAAGTATGCGGTGGAGAATCAGGTGTTCCGTGTGAAGGATCATGATGTGCCTGGTTCTATCGCTTGGTGGTCCAAGCAACTAGAGGGCAAGGATAAGAAAAAGGGGTTGAAAGTTGGTATCTAGAATTGTTTACTCTACCAGCGCAAACGGGCTTCCTGACACAGATATTGCAGTTAATAGGGAAACTATGCAGTGTTGCACCGCCTGTGGTGAAGATCGCCCCACGTCAAAATTCAATAGCGAATCTCTGACACCAACCGTGTGTTTTCGCTGCAAGACCCGTTCCGTCGCTATCGGCGGCCACCTGGAAGGTGGCAAAGATTTCTTTCACAACACGACGGTAGCTGAGGGCCAGCGTAGAACCGTAGCCGAAGCTGCTGCTAATGGCATCGAGGCGATTCCTGTAAAGCAGAGTAATTACTATGGCTTCTAACTTCGAAGTGACCTACGATGATGCCGATGGATACGGTCGTGGTTCGAAGCGTAAGGATGCGGCGAAAAAAAAGTTGACCCGCATCCATGATTCTGCGAAACTTCGCAAGGACAACAATTGGGATCGTAAGTGGTCTGAGTTCATTCAGATTTACGCCAACAAGTACGAGTATGAGGCGTTGAACGATTACGAATATCAGGTTGCGCCAAACATGGCGTTCTCAACTGTGAACGTGATCGTTCCTTCTGTGGCTGTTCACAGCCCTAAGATTACGGTGACGGCGAAACAGGAGGAACAGGTTCCTGTTGCTGAGGTTGTTCAGGCTGTTGTGAACCATCAGTGGCAGCAGTGGAAGGTGCAAGCCGAAATCGTTCAGGCTGTCAAAGATTTTGTGATCATCGGTCACGGCTGGGTGAAGGTCACCTGGGAGACGAAGACTGAGGAAAAAGATTTGACTGTTCCCGAGTGGCAGGAGCAGGCGCAGGCTGCGTTGATGGAACGCCAGTCCGCAATCGAGCAGGGTCAGATCACTGAAGACGATCTTCCTTCTGTCGAGGAAACGGTGTCGGGGCTGCCAACGTCTAGGACTGTGATCACGAAAGACGCACCTTTTGTGCGTCGTGTTTCACCGTTCGACATGTTTGTTGATCCTGACGCAACAGATATTGCGGATGCTAGGTGGGTTGCCCACAAACAGCTTGTCCCGATCGAGGAAGCCAGGGCCAACGAGGCGTGGAAGCCTGCCGTTAGGCGCAAGTTGAAGCCGACGACAAAATCGGATTCTCGCCCCGATGTTGAGGTTTACACCGAGAATGTTCAGTCTTCTCAGGAGTCAGGTTTTGTTGTTGTCTACGAATATTTCGATTTGATCAAGAACACGATCTGTGTTGTTGCCGAACAGTGTGACGATTTTCTACAGGACGAACAGCCGTCGCCATTTCATGGCGGCCACCCGTTCGTGTTTGTTGAGAACTATGCTGTGCCTGAAAGGTTTTACGGCATCGGTGACGTAGAAATGATCTATGGGCTTCAGGTTGAACTGGCTTTGACCAGGACGGCTTTGGTTAATGACCGTAAGCATGGTCGTAGGATCAACTTGTATCGTTCGGCCGCCTTGGGTCCTGACGGTGTTGAAGACCTTGAGGCGGGCGAAGACAACGTGATGTTGGATGTGTTGGAAGATCGCCCCTTCACTGATGTTTTCGCCACTGTCCCGTACACTGGTTTGCCGCCCGACTGGTATGGTCAGTCGGAAATGATTCAGAACGACATCGATTTGGTTAGCGGTGTTTCCGAGTATGCCCGTGGTGCCATGCCCGAGATTCGGCGTACTGCCACTGAAGCTGGGTTGATTCAGGATGCTGCGAACGCCCGTTCATCTGACAAGTTGTATCGTGTCGAAATGATGATGTCGGGTGTTGCGGAACGAATGATCACACTATCCCAGCAGTATATGGATACCGCCGATGTTGCCCGTGTTGTGTCTGATGAGATGGTTGTGGCCTGGGTGCCCTATGATCGTGAGGCGATTCAGGGCGAGTTTGTGTTTGAGGTCGAGGCGGGGTCTACTCAGCCACAAAACGAATCCTTTAAGCGTCAGTCTGCTTTGCAGATGATGGATGCGTTGGGGCCGATGGTTGAGATTGGTGTTGTCAATCCTGTTATGCTGGCGGAACATGTTTTGCGTAACGGGTTCGGGATCAAGAACGCCCAGGAATGGATTTTGCGGCCCGCTCCGATGATGCCCGAAGACGGTGCCGTTCCCCCACCAGGGGTGGAACCTCCTGGTGGGGGCGGTCCGCCGCCACCAATGTAGCTTTCTAAGAAAGTTTCAAAAATTTGTTGACATTGCGGTTGATGTCAACTATAATACGATTATTGCCTTCGCCCACGGATCATGGGTACCGACGCTACGAACGTTGGAAACAGGGTTCGACTCCTTGCGAGGGCGCCAGACCGCTAGTGGCCCGACTGGACGGGCAACACCCCCCTAAGGTGTAGGATGGGAGTTCGAATCTCTCCTGGCGGACCACCAGATTGTCGGCTGGTGTTTGATCCCATCGTTCAACGGTGAGGATGCGGGATTCTCAATCCCGTGATGCGGGTTCGATTCCCGCTGGGATCACGCACAAGGAATGCGGAGTAGCGTAAGCGGAGCTACCATCCCCGCCCGTGCAGCGGGGATGAGCCTCACAGCATGCAAGGTCGCCAGCTTTCTAGATAAGCTGTTAACGTACGGACTGAACATGTGTGGGTGGGGGTCGCCAGGTCAATACTGGTCCATTCCTTGCAATTTTGGCCCACTGTCCCAACTGGCAGAGGAAACACATTCAAAACGTGTACGGTCAGGGTTCGAATCCCTGGTGGGCTACTTGTAGTGCGAAGCGGTAAGTCGCCCGTAAGGGGCGGCACCTTGTGGGACCGTTCCCCAACGTGTTTGACACGGGCGGGGCCAACCATGCGGGGTTCATGGCCCGTGTGCTGGCGCAGGTGCGAATCCTGCCCATTGCAACCATACCCGACTAGTCTATTAGGTAAGACGCCTGGCTCTGAACCAGGAGTGCTGGGTTCGAATCCTGGGACGGGTGCTGCGGGTCGTCTGGTGACGGCTGGTGTCTCATAAGCACTAAGAACGGGTTCGTTTCCCGTACCCGCCTCCATCTTGGAAGGGCAATCAGATTGGCGACTGAAACTGTCTTGAAAACAGCCGAGCTTAACGGCCTTGAGGGTTCGACTCCCTCTCCTTCCGCCATCGTGGAAAGTAAACCGATAGGTTCGGGAACGCTTGCTAAGCGGGTAGCGCCCTTGGCGTGAGGATCGTGCCCTCTGCTTTCCTCCATCGCAATCCCCCTTTACCCCAACTGGCAGAGGGAGCAGTCTTAGAAACTGTGAATGTTCGAGTTCGAATCTCGGAGGGGGGACCATGAATAGTGATACGATTGTCATTATCATCCTCATCGCAATCCTGGTCATTTTGGCTGTTGCGTTGATCTAGCCAGTTAAGCCCACTGGTGGTGGGCGACACTCTGATAAGGTGTTTCAGGTACGTTCGATTCGTGCAACTGGTACAAAGGGGTGCCGATACGGCCGTATCGGCTAGCCAGTGTAGCTGACTGGTGAAGGTTGCGCCCTGCCCCCAATCTCTTGTGCCCGTGGTGTTTAACGGCTAGCATGACTGCCTTCCAAGCAGACGGTCAGGGTTCAATTCCCTGTGGGCACTCCATCTACCGTGTTACGGGGCTGGCGCTCCATACAGGTTTACACCCTGTCTACGAGAGGTTCGATCCCTCTAGCACGGACGTCCAGGAGTTTGGATGGCTGCGCCATCCTAAGGGGACGCCCTGTCCACAGCATAGGTCAGTTGTGGAGCCTCCTGCTTTTTGGGGATGGTGCTGGGCACAGGCGAGGTTTGCACCCTGTCCGCCGTGGGTTCGACTCCCACCTTCTCCACGTACTGCGGTGCCGCCCATAGTAGGTCTACGTTGCCGCAGACAACAGAATGTAGCTTAGCTTGGTAAAGCGCCTGGTTTGGGACCAGGATACCGCAGGTTCGAATCCTGCCATTCTGACGGCCCCCTCTAGGGGCAAGACGTGAAATTCCCTCTAGGGTTTCACGCAAACCGATATATCGGACTAACAGAAATAGGTGACCAATATGGCCGCAGGAGTAGCTCCAATCGGTTCCGCAAGGCTTATCGCCTTGACTGGTGCCGCAAACACACTATCGGGCAAGGCCGCCCCAGGGACCGTTATCACGGTTTCGCATGGATCAGCCACCACGTTGACTTTGCCTGAGTCAACAACTGTCAACTGGGAAATCGGAACCGTTTTCTTCGTTGTTCAGGCTGGCGCTGGTGCCGTAACTGTCGCTAAGACAGGTTCGGACACCTTCGTTGGTTCGGCCACAGTCGCCGCTGGCGACATCTTGATTCTCATTAAGACGACCGCTACCAACTGGTACGCAGGTTTGGCAGCCTGATTTAAACCTGGCGGGGGTTGGGGCTTCGGCCCCGACTCCCCGCCGTTTAACCGTCGTAGGCCCTATGGAGGGCAAGGCGCTGTAAACGCCCCGCTTTGGCAAGGTGGTTCGATTCCATCACGACGGACCGAAGGTGACGTAGCTCAGTAGGTAGAGCGTCGGTCTGAAAAGCCGAGCGTCGAAGGTTCGATCCCTTCCGTTACCACTGGCGGTGAGCATGACGACTATGCAGTTGGCTGCAACCCTTCTGAATTCGGTTTGACTCCGAAACCGCCATCCATCTGGCAACATAGCTTAATTTGGTCAAAGCCCCTCCCTGTCACGGAGGCCGATGGCGGTTCGAATCCGCTTGTTGTCGCTCTAGGAGAGTTAGACTAACGGTTTAAGTCCCCAGTCCTTCAAACTGGCTGATACGGGTTCGAATCCCGTACTCTCTACTCTTTCCCCTCTGGTGTCAATGGCTAACATTCACGGCTTTTAACCGAGGCGATACGGGTTCGAATCCTGTGGGGGGAACCAATGTGGTTGTAGTGTCAAAGCAGCACAGCAGGTTGTGGCCCTGTTAGTCCAAGTGCGAGTCTTGGCGATCACCCCATCTTACCTCACGCCGCTGGGCGGTAAACGGACTCCAAACCCGTGATACAGGGATCGTAACCTTGGTGGGGTGCCAAATGAAACTCGTCATCACAATCGAATTCAAACGTTCCCGCCGCAAAGCGGTAGCGGAACAGAATATCGATGCGACAGGGTTCACCCCTTGGTACTATGTGGAACCTGAAGAAATTGAAGAAGAAGAAGAAGAATTTTGCCCCGCTGGTGTCAATGTAGCATCGGCGGCTCTTAACCGTGCGGGTCTAGGTTCAAGTCCTAGGCGGGGCACGCAATACCTGAAAGAACATGTCGCCTTCGAGCGACTCATGCCACTTTAGTGTCAACGGTAAAGCACACGCCCTTTGTACGGCCGTAGTGGGGGTTCGATTCCTCTAGGTGGCTCTTATGCTTTGTTCTAACTGTGAACGCAGGTTTGATGCGGTCGCAACGCATTGGCGTTGCCCGCATTGCGGGCACAGAGAACATTGCTGCGATGGTAGCTAGCATTCTAGGTGAGTGCGCCTGCCTGTTAAGCAGGATATAGCGGGGTTCGAATCCTCGGCTACCAGCCATCGCCCCAACAAAACCCCCGCCATGGCGGGGGTTTTGTTGTTTCTGGACCATTCTCAGAATAGTGCTCTAGCTGGGGTTGGTACACTTTTCGCATGTATATAGGGAACTATATCGATAGTTCCAACAGAACAACCCCTACGGGGGACTCTACCGAAAGAACGATATGCCTGGTGAAAACGAAGTAGACCTATCCGATTTTTCTGACATGTGGGCGGAAGCCTCAGAAGCAGAAACAGGAGGGTCAGACACAGGTACAACCGATATTCCCGAAGTCCTGTTAGGACTAGAGGATGAGTCGGATACCGATGCCGTTGAAGGCGAAGCAACTCCCGCAGCAGGAGAAGCCGTTGAGGTCCCTGAGGAAGTGTGGGAATGGTCCGCATATGCGGACAAAACCGTACCTGTGAAGGTCGGTGACGTGGAGACACCTGTTTCTTTGAAGGAACTGCGTGACGGATATATGCGTCAGCAGGACTATACACAGAAGACACAGTTGGTGGCTCAGCAGCGTCATTTGGCTGAGTGGGCACGGGATATTCAGTTGGGTCTGGAAAGCGACCCGCAGGGAATGATCGAGGCGATGGCCCGAGCGTTCAATGTCGAATACAACGGTAAGACTCAGGTTGATCCGTTGGCCGATGTTGATGAAGATTTGCGTCCTGTCTATGAGCAGAACCGCCAGTTGCAGCAGCAGCTACAGGCACTCATGGATCGTCAGGAACAGATCGAACGGGAACGTGTCGTAGATGGTGTGCGTCGAGAAATCGATGGGCTTAAAGGCGAATTCGGTGAGGCTTTCGATCCGAAAGAAACGTTGATGTTGGCCCAAAAGTACAACCTTGATCTACGCACCGCCCATTTCACTCGTATCGGACAGCAGTACGGTGTCAAGCCACCTGATCCTGCGGTTCCTGTGGTGGATACAGCCGCAGCGGAAGCTGCGGCCGAGGCTAGCCGTCAGGCTGCGAAGCAGGCTGCGACGGGTACTGTTCCGCAGCGTCGTTTGAAGGCATCCGAAATTGCTACAGATCAATTCAACGACATTGGCGAACTGTTCGAACTGATTTCGGGCGGTTCCGATTCTTAAGGTAGAACTATTATGGCTTTCGATAACATCGTCGCCACAACCTTGCAGAGGTATTTTACTTCAGGTAAGGCGACTGACAACATTTTCGCACGCACGGCCGCTATGGACTGGATCAAGCGTAAGGCGAAGCTAGACCCGCAGGGTGGCCGTGAAGCGGTGTTCCCTGTGGTCGGTGGACGTAACACCACTTTTCAGAACTATTCTGGGCATGACACGTTGACTCCTGCGGTGGATGAGTTCCTGAACGTTGCCACATATCAGTGGAAGCAGTCAGCGATCTACATTCCTATCTCGGGTATTGAGGAAGCGAAGAACAGCGGCGACAAGGCCGTTATCAAGCTTTTGAAGACGAAGACTGAGAACGCCGAAATGACGGCGGCCGAAGTTTTTGAGGAAATGTTGTTCAAGTCAAACGGTGCTGGTACGTCAACTGTGACGACCTACACCACTAGCGCCAAGGAATGGGCTGGACTGCCAGTTTTGTTGGGGACAACAACTTCTGCTGGCGGTATTGACGGCAACGTCGAAACCTGGTGGCGTTCATACGTCGAGTCAACCGCTGAGGCTTTGAGCCTTGCTCGTCTTTCTCAGGGTTACAACACTGTGTCGTTTGGTACCGACAGGTGTGATTTCGAAGTCACAACCCAGACTTTGTACGAAAAGTATGAGTCGTTGCTGGTTGTGAATCAGAGGTTTATGAACGCTGAGACTGCTAAGGCTGGTTTCGAAAACCTTGTCCACAAGGGCGGAACGGTTGTTTGGTCGGACTACTGCCCTTCGGGCGAGTGGTACTTCCTGAACAGCCGCCACATCAAGCTGGCTACCTTGTCTAGCAACTGGATGAAGTTCAAGGGCTTTGTTCAGCCGTACGACAAGGACGCCCGTTACGGGATGGTTCTTTGTTACGGTACGTTCGCTACGGACGGTCGCCGTTACCTTGGCAAGCTGACTGCGAAGACAGCGTAATCTGATCGGCCCTCGGCCGAACGGCAGATACACAACGGGGGTCCACCCAGACGGTGGACCCCCGTTTTCATTCTACAAACAAACTTTCTAAGAAAGATGATGGTTATGGCAAACGTCAACGAAGAAAAGGCCGAAACAACAGTGACCGAATCACAGCAGGCAGACGGCTTCGATGAAGGCATTGTAACCGACGCCGATGCTCAGGCAACCGTTTTCAACGCCATCGTTGAAAATCAGGTGAACGAGCAGGCTGCTAGGGATTCGATTCAGGCCGACCAGCAGCCCGATTTGTCGGAGATTCCTGTGTGGCAGCGTGACGATCCTGCGGCATGGGGTTGGACAAAGAAAGAACTGAAGCAGCTTGGGGTTAAGTAATGGCTACCGTTCCGATCAACGATTCGTTGGCGACATACGGGATCAGTTTGACCCCTGATCGGACTGCTACGGAGGCGATGCTAACGTTGTTGGCCGCCAATGGCGGCCAGGACGGTATCGCCAACAATGGGGCTGGCGGGTTTAATCGTGAGCTACAAATTTTGGCTGGTGGCTAATGGATGAGATTGTGCCTGTTGTTATGAACTACAGGGATTTGCCTGACGGTATTGTGCCTGCGGGTTCTATCGCTGTGGGTGTCGATATGGTTCCCGTTGGAGCGGTGGCTGCGTTTGATGGTGCGGTGCCTGTGGTCGGCTGGGACGATCAGACAGACGACGAATAAAGGGTAGGGGCGATGCCTTTGAATGTGGAAGCCCAGGATTTTGGGCGCAACAGGCATAGGCGTCGAGAGGCGATCCGTTCCGCTCAAGCGACCGCTGAACTGTCCGACGACGTTACGCTAGTTGTCACAGGTCTTGAAGACCTAATTGATCTACTCAACTACGCTACAGGCAGCTACACGCCGACAACGAACATCACGGTTGGTACGGGCGGTGTCAACACCGCCCACTACACACATATTGGCGGAATGTTGACGGTTGAGGGTACAATCACGTTGGGTACGTCACCCACCATGCCGTCGAACCCGACCATCACATTGCCGCCAGGGTTTTCGTTCGCGAACTTTGACCAGTTCCGCCCTGTGGCGCACGGTGTTTTGTATAACGACAGCGGTGTCGGCGGATTTCCTGGTGTGTTGTGGCAGAACAGTGCCACTTCACTGTTGTTTACTTATGCTGGTGGCACGAATACGACGGCTGCGGCGGTCACTTCTACGGTGCCGATGACGTGGGTTGTTGGTGACGAGATTCTTTACACGTTTTGCACCAGGGTTGTTACGGAAGCTTCGTTCTTGCTGTTGGAGGGTGGGGACGATATTCTTTTGGAAACTGGCGATAAGATTGAGCTTGAATAATGGCTGACACAAAAATCTCTGCACTAACAGCGGTGACAGCACCCGCCGATGCCGATGTTTTCCCTGGCGTCCAGGGTGGAGCCAACTTTAAATGGACGACCACACAACTACACGCCACCCACGTAGCCGCAGCAGACCCCCACCCTGGCTATGTTCTAGAGTCGGCCGCTGGGACAATGCACACCCAAAACGCCAACGCCGTAAACATCACGGGTGGAACAATCACAGGCATCACCGATCTTGCCGTGGCGGATGGTGGAACTGGTAGTTCCACCGCCAGCGGTGCCCGTACCAACCTGGGGCTTGTGATCGGCACAGATGTACAAGCGTTCGATTCGGACCTGTCTACTTTGGCGGGGCTGACTGCCACTACCGACAACTTCATTGTGTCTGTTTCTAGCGCCTGGGCGTCTAGGACGCCCGCTCAGGTTCGCACAACGCTCGGTTTGGTTATCGGAACAAACGTTCAGGCGTGGGATGCCGACCTGGACACAATCGCAGGGTTGACGGCGACAACCGATAACTTTATGGTTGCTACTTCGTCTGCGTGGGCGTCTAGGACGCCTTCACAGGCCAGAACGCAGATGGGGTTGGGTTCGCTCGCAACCTTGAGTTCGTTGGCGTTGAACGATCTGTCTGATGTGGTGATTTCATCACCATCCACTGGACAAGTAGTCAAGTATGACGGGGCAAACTGGATTAACGACACCGACGCCACGGGCGGCGGCGGCGGAACATTGAACGATCTGACCGATGTTGTTATCACGGCAGCCGCCACTGGCGACATTCTGTATTACAACGGCACCAATTGGGTCGATCAGGCCGTTGACGTTGATCTGTTGACTTTGAGTGTTCCTGCCTCTACCACGATCAGTGCCTTTGGTGCATCCCTGGTTGACGATGCCGCCGCTTCTAATGCCCGCACAACTTTGGGTGTTGTCATCGGAACCGACGTGCAGGCGTTCGACTCTGATTTGACCACCCTGTCTACGGCATTCACGTCGGCTTCAGCATCGGGTCCCGCCTCTTTGGCTTTGGCCGAAGACACCGACAACGGTTCCAACACGGTCACGGTGATTGCCCCAGCGTCTGTCGCCTCTAACAAAACTGCGACCCTGCAAGATGTCACAGGAACCATCTATGTGACAGGCGGAACCGATGTTGCTGTCGCAGATGGCGGTACGGGAGGTTCGGATGCGGCCACCGCCCGCACGAACCTCGGTTTGGTTATTGGTACAGATGTTCAGGCTTTTGACTCGGATTTGAACACCATTGCGGGATTGACGGCGACCACAAACAACTTTATGGTCGCTACTTCGTCGGCCTGGGCCAGCCGTACACCAACACAGGCGATTGCCCATTTGGGGTTGGATGCCGATATCGCCACTTTGTCGCTTCCAGCTTCAACTACGATCAGCACGTTTGGTGCCTCGTTGGTTGACGATGCTGACGCTGCTGCGGGTCGCACCACTTTGGGTGCGGCGGCCACATCGCACTCTCACACAACACTGCTAGAAAAACTGTATAGTGTGCCTGGCACCCTGATTGTTTCTACGGGTGTGATCCGCATGTATTTTAAGCGGGCCGCTACGGTCACAAACATTTACGCTGGTGTCGGTACCGCACCCACGGGTGCGGCCATCCGCATCGACGTGAACAAGAACGGCACAACGCTGTTCACCACTCAGGGGAACCGTCCCGATATTGCTGTTTCTACTAACTCTGATATGACCGCCACCCCCGATGTTACTTCTATCAGCGCTGGTGATTATTTGACTGTCGATATCGATGTGATTGGTTCGACTATCGCTGGCGCAGATTTGGTTGTCGGGATCGAATACACAGAAAGCATCACCTAATGAACTTCAAGAAGATCATCCCCATCACGGCCATCACGGCTTTCGTGGTTCTCAATGTTGCCGTTGTGGCACAGGGGCAGGAAGAAATCGTTGCACCCTGTTTGCCTGTGTACGACATCGATGACGACACACTGATCGGATATGCGGTTCCTGACGGGACGGAGCAGACGGAATGTTCACCGACGACTACATCGACTACATCGACAACCTCATCAACAACTACTACGACGGTACCACCTGCGACGACTACAACTACCGTCGCCCCAACGACAACAACGTCTACGACTACCTCAACAACCACAACGACGACGGCGCCGCCAACGACGACTACGACTACCGTGCCTTCGGGAACTTTCTCAGAAAGTTTCGACAACCCTGAAGGGTTTTACAGCAGGTTTGACACCTATACAGGGAACTACTGCACTGACGGAACAGGATGCCGCCCTGAAGACATCGGAGATTCGATCAAACAGTTCCAGGGGACACACAACCTGGCCTGCCAGGCACCGCCGACGCAGCGCACCGTGCAGGTGTCTGACCACATCAACTTTTTTTGGTGGTGTGCACCAGGTGGGGCATCAACAGGGCATGTGATGACAGGTTTGAACACGTCAGGATATGCACTCGTCAACTTCTCACCGAAGCAGTCGTTCACCGACGTGAACGAAGTGTGCTGGGACGTGTCTCTAGCCGATCTGGGTGGCGGCAAATGGTTCAACGTGGTGCTGGTGCCCGAAGCCACCTATCTGTCGCACCCGAACACCAACCCCAGGCGCATCCAGGATGGTGAAGGGCCGTATCGGCTTGACTATGTGACACCCGATTTCACCGCAGCGAACGGTCCTGGCGACTTCAACATCCAGAACCTCGGCTCTGGCACGGGGGCCTTGTTTGGTGTCAAGTCGTTCCGTGGGACCACACAAATCTATCGTGGCGGCACCGTTCTGTACGAAGATTTTGATTCGTTCACATCTGGCAGCGACGAATCAACAAGGTGGCATCACTGTTTCCGTGACAACGGAAACAATACCGTCACCTACACGCAGACCAGGGCGACCGAAGTGAACACGATCACGGTTGCAGGGTCGTTCCCGAACGGTGCGGTTCGTGTCATCTTCCAGGATGACACTTATGATGCCGACAAGCACGGCGGCACGGGTCGCTACACTTGGCATTGGGATAACATTTTGGTGAGGTAGACATATGACTACGGTGCGGAGCGGAACATTCTCGGAACAGGGCACAACATCATCTGTCTCGGTTACGAAACCATCTGGGGCTGCTTCGGGTGACAGACTGGTTGTGTTTATCTCAACCGAAGATTCCGCTACCGTTACTTGCACATCTAGGCCGACTGGTTTCACAAAGATTAATGGCGGAACCGAAGCTGATCCTGTGGCGATCGACACCGAAGGTGCCGATATGCGAGGATTCTGCTATCAGAAAACGTTGGACGGCACAGAAGGATCATCGTTCACCTTCACAATGTCAGCCTCAACCTATGTGTCGTGGTGTGCGATCTGCACGAACGGGGCATCAGGCTCCGTTGTGTCAACAACAGTGAGGACACGTTCTTCAATCGGGGCAGGAACCACGGCGTCGGTATCTGCGGTGACGTTGACGACAGATCAGTTGGCTATTGCTGGTGGCTGCGGCTACGAGAACGGTGGGGCCGACGGTGTCACGAACTGGTCGGAACCGTCAGGTTCAACAGCGATGGGTTTTTATCGTACGTCAACAGATGCTACCAACGAACTTTTTACCGACGCCAGCGGCAACACCCGTTGGTGGTCAATCACGGTTGTCTTGGATGCTGCGGGCGGCGGAACGCCGACCACTATCGGCGGCTATTGGGGTATCAGGGGTGTATAAATGAACCTAACAGATATGATGGTTTTCGTCCGTTTGCAGGCCGATGCGGACGTGGAAGACGCACCCCAGGCCACCCTAGAGGTTTATGCCAGGGCCGCCTACAACGATATTAGGCGCAGGGTTCACATGTGGCCCAGCCTCAGGGTTAACGTTACGTTGACTACTGTTGCGGGACAGGACGAATATCCGTTCACCGATTTCGTTGGCGGTGAAATGGAGTACATTCAGACCCTTGTCGGAAACAACGATGTTGTCGATTTCATCCCGTTTCACGAACTGTTGTTGTTGCAGGAAGGGCAGGCGACGGTTCAGTCTACGTTGGATGCCACCTACTACAGTATCAGTAATCAGACGTTGGTGTTTTGGCCGACCCCATCCGAGATTACGACCTATAGTGTGCGTGGGGTGCGTACGTTTGCTGATTGGCCCGTAGATACTGTCACCGAGTCTGATCTGCCTCGGGAGTTTGATGAGGCGATCTGCTGGTACATGTTGTCTAAGTATTATGCTTCGCAGGAAGATTTGGAGTTGTCTGAGCGTTACATGGCAGACTATGAGCGTCAGGTGAACAGGTTCATTGCTTCATCTATCAGGACGAGTGCGATGACGAACAGGCCGAAAATTTTGGGTGGCCGCAGGCGCACAGGGATGCTGTATGAAACATGGGTTCGTAGGAATGTTGAGGGCGTGGTGCTGTAATGGCCGCTTCTAACGAAGTGATCTATTTGGACAGGTTCAACGGTGGTCTGAACCTGTCCAGGCAGGCACAGTATTTGTCACCTTCGGAAACGCCTGATTGTTTGAATGTCGACTTCGACATTCGTGGTGGCTTCATGACTCGTTCAGGGTTTGTTGGTCAGAACGATGATGCGTTGTTGGCTGGCGGCCTGTTTTTGGGTCCCACCTATTTCGGTGGCGATGTTGTTCTCATTCAGGGTGACGGCGGCGAACTTTTGGAATGGGACGGTACGGCCGTTTCGAACACGGCGGCGACGCTGACTGATGCGTTGACAACCAAAGTTCGTATGGCAACATTTGGTGATAAAGCCTATTTTGCTAATGGTCGGGCGGCGGGCGTCATTGTGATGAAAGCCTGGAATGGTTCAACCCTGTCTACGCTGGGTTCGACATTCAATGACGATTTGTTGGCTCCCAATGCGGGCGATATGCCTGACGCTCAGTTGATTTGTTCACATAAGAACCACATGTTTATTGCGGATACGAACGAGTCAGGGACACGATTCCCGAATCGTGTCCGTTATAGCCATCTCGGGTTTCCTGAGGATTGGCACACGGATCACTATATTGATATCGGGGACCCTGACGACGGAGATCCGATTGTGGCCTTGGTGTCGTTTGCCGATCATTTGCTTATTTTCCGTCACACACAGATTCATGCGATCTACGGTTATGATCATGATAGTTGGGTGCGGGATCAGTTGGCTGTGTCGTCGGGTGTTCGGGATCAGTCATGTGTGACGGCAAACATGAACATGGTGTTTTGGTTCTCAACCGAAGGCAACGTTGTCACCTATGATGGTAACCAGTTGAGGGTTATTTCTGAACCGATTGAACATTGGACCCGTATCGGCAACATTGATTCAACTGTTCACGGCGATGTGATGTGGGGGCACGACAAACTGTTTTTGGTGGTAGGTGCGGGACCGCAAATCGTTGCTTCTCATCTGCTGTTTGTGTGGGACATGTTCACAAAAACATGGACCCGTTACAGTCCTAACGTGCATTCGATGATGTTTTGGCGGGAGGTGGATTCCGCCGATCTACAATTGTTCATGTTTCACGATGATGACGATATCTATGTGTTGGACGAAACATCTGACTTCGATGTTGTTGGTGGGGTCACGGTGCCGTTCCAGGCGTACTATCGTACAGCCTGGTTGACGGCTGGGGAAACGGCGACGAAGAAACGTTGGAAACGTCCAAGGATTTCTGCTGCCGCTAACGCCTCAACAACGATCCGTGTCGACGTGTTCCACAACTTCAACGAACAGTCCCGTACACGCACCAGCGATGTTGCCATTGTGGCTGGTGAATCTGGTGGCTTGTGGGGCGAGAATTGGGGTACGTTGCTGTGGGGTACGGGCGATGTTGAAACGTATGTGTTCGAACATTCGCCTGCTGCGGGATCGTCGTATGCGGTCCAGTTTTTGTTTGCAAATACGGCCGCTACCCGCTGGTGGGTTGATTCTGTGGCTGTCCCCTTCCGTAGGAAACAGGTAAAATAGTATGGCTACTTTGGCAGTAACGAACACTTTTGTTGATGCAACGGCCGCCGAGGCGGCCGAAGTCAACGAAAACTTCGATGACGTAGTGGGGTTCGTCAACACCCAGGTTATTCATCGTGACGCATCCATCGCTTTCACCGCCATCCCTACGGGGCCAACGTCAGATGCTACGACGGCGAACCAGTTTGTTCGCAAAGCGATGTTGGATTCCGAAGCGTCCACCAGGGCGGCAGCCGACACCAGCGAAGCGTCCACCAGGGCGGCAGCCGACACGGCGTTGGCGTTGGCGGCGAACAGTCGCACCGTGACGTACGCCAGGAAGCCGTCAGATCAGGCATCGATTAGTACTATTGCGGCTGTGATCAGCCCTTCGGCTTCGTCTATGTCGTCAGGTCGGCGCTACAAATTCACTATCGAGTTGAGTTTGTTGATGTCGACCACCACGGCGGAATATGCGGTCTATTTGCGTAACGTTGGTGACGGCTTGACTTATCGGCGTTGGCAGATTGCGCCACCGTTGGTATCGCCCTTTGTGTTCGATTTTGTTCACGTCACCGAGGAATCTGTGTCGGGTGGTTCACAAACTTGGCGTGTCGATGTTGAAAGGATTGGTGGAGGGTCTTCTACGTTGACGGTTTACGGTAATCCGAACGAAGATTCACACATCACGCCTTCGTCTGCGCCCAGGTATTCGTCTTTGCTGATTGAAGATATTGGGAGTTTGTAATGGCCTATTCGACACCACAGTACGACTACGATAAGGCCAGTTCTGATTTGATGTTGGGGAAAACGCAGGAGGACGCCACTCAGGCGTTCGGCCGCTTCCTCGGCCAGCAGCGACACAGGCGGGCGTTGACCGATAACGCGCAGTCGTTTCAGCGGGGGTTCCCGAAGGTCGGCGCCGCCGCCAATCAGCGGGGTGTGTGGAATTCGGGTATCCGCAGGGGCTATCAGCGTGATGCGGCACAGGATTATGCGACCGCGACGAACCGTCAGAACACAGATTTTGCGGCCCAGGAAGGCCAGTTCGATTTGCAGCAAACCCTTCGGGATGCTGCGTTCAAGCAGCGCATGTTGCTACTGTATGAAGAATTGCAGCGTCAGCGGGTTGTTGTCCCACCTTACACGCCCCCAGCATAATTAGGAACAGTGATGGCTACAGCAGACACCTTGGAACGTCAGAGGCGTAACCGCAGGACGGGAGCGAACGCTGTCCCAGCGTATGTGGCGCCGCTAAACAGGCAGCCTTTGGCTGGCCCCGATATCGAGAATATCAGGGCGTA
>Ga0137427_10000158_pt1 | contig 37729 bp, 34 predicted proteins | sample EasRivERMZT700_2_FD_102309 | JGI IMG/M metagenome (GOLD analysis project Ga0137427, IMG submission 102309) | Soil microbial communities from meander-bound floodplain in the East River, Colorado, USA - East River MetaG ERMZT700_2 | ecosystem: Environmental > Terrestrial > Soil > Floodplain ...
AATGCGGTCGAGCCGCTCCTGCAAAACACGATCGTCGAGGACGCTTCCATTCAAATCAGCAAGCGCAACCAAAGTGGCCTCGATCATTTCCTGCGAGTAAACCGGGCAGCCTTCCGGAACCTCCGTACAAACACAAACCGGCGTCTCCGGATAGCGCATTCCACGATTGACCCTCCCAAATCTTTGAATGAGCGCTTCCAACGGAGCCGGATCGCTATAGATTAGGTCGAAATCCAGATCGAGGCTCACCTCGATAACCTGCGTCGCAATCAACAACATCGGTCTTCTCTCCGAAACGGTGAGATTACGGCCGACAGATTCCCCAATCTCCCTTTCTTTCTTAAACCGGTCGCGGGCACAAAACTTCCCGTGGAGGACTTGGGGAGCAAAATCGGACAGCATCGCCTCTGCCTCCTGTGCTCGGCGGACCGTTGTTGCGACAACCAGTACTGCCTTGCCTTCGCTGAAATCCCGACTGATCGAGGTCATGACTTCGGCTGAAAGAAGGTGGTCCTTCAGGAGGTGAAGCCGGTGCCGCCGAAAGCGCTCGATAGTCGACTGGGCTGCGCCGATTACGCCGACCTGACCCAGTGCCGATTGAAGCGCAGCCGATAGCACCTTCGGCATCGTGGCGGACATAAAGAGAAATCGGCTACGCCACCGTTGAGCCAGGCGCTTGAACAGAGCCATAAGCATTCCCAACCGGTGCGGCTCATACGCATGAATCTCATCGAGCACAAATCGGCCACCGGCCATATCCGCTCCCACCGATTCATGGCCCGGAAGCTGAAACGGCGCCTTCAAGAGCTGATACGGAGTCAGAAGACGAATGGTTGCCGCATGCAACTGCGCGAGGTTACGCTGGCGCTTGGCCGCTTGTGCGGCATCCGCGCGGCTATACCCCTTTTCAAGCTGAAGCCGGTAAAGCGACTCCACGGCGTGCGAGTGTTGCAGAGTCACCCGCCGTTCGTCGCCGAAGAGTTCGACCATTCTGCGATGCATCGCATTGAGACTCGCCTGATATGGCAGGACATAAAACAGCGGCGTTCGTTCCAGGTCCACCTGATTGGCTGCCCACAAAAGCGCCGCTTCCGTCTTTCCGCTGCCGGTTGGCGCGATCATGATGAGATGCCCAACCATTCGAGCAGCCTCCTCTTGGTGCTTATATAAAGGATACGCACCAAACTGGAACCGTTCGGAAAGTCTTTCCTTGGATGGCAGTGAACGATCGTCCAACTCCACATGGGCAGATCCCGCGTGGTCGCAGAGGTTGACTATGCCTCGGAGAAACAGCGCTTCCACGTTGGTGCGATCGCCAGACGGCAGCGACTTCAACTTCCGTACATGCGATGCGTAGGCATCGAGACACAACCGAATGTTCGCAAGAGCGGCGGCTCGCGAAAGCGTAGTCTGGCGGATCAGCGGCGCATCGAATCGGTCGCGGACCTGCGGCCGTAAAAACCGGGAATAATACTCTTTCGCGATATCGATGAAGCCGGCATCGATTTGGGTTTCGAGCTGGTCCACACCGTCGGGAAGATCTATCATTGGCGCCGGCGCGGGATACATCTGAGAAACGACGGTTTGATTCTTGTGATGCGCCAGTATACCTGCACATACCCAGACAAAGTCTTCATCGGCAGTGTCGAGGAGCAAAGGAAGAATAGCCGTGGACAGCACTTCATGCCGATGTCCGAAGCGCACGCCATCGCGGACCATTGTTTGAAAACCGGCAACGCATTTGCCGACGTCGTGCAGAAGCACTGCAAGTCCGACTCGGACCCAGAATCGAGGCGACTCGCAGATCTCCGGCAAGAAAGGAAGACGATTGCGCCAGCGATCGAACGTACGCAGCACGTGCTGGGTATGCTCGCTGAGCGATTCGCCGCGCTTCCGGCTTCCGGTGATGCTCTTCGCCCAGATGTCTTCAGCGCGCATGGGACTCAAACGAATCGATGGAACACGACTGCGCGCCGCATTTCGCGATCGGCGGGGCTTGAGGGATCGACGAACCATTGTTCGTTCGACGGGGTGGAAACATTCAGAATACGATCGGGATCGGCGATGGAAGACGCGGCCGCTATAGGCCCGGCAAAGATTCGCTGATGGAGGACAACATACCGTTCGAAAACCGGATCCCGCTGCGGCGCCGGACCGATGTACTTGGGCATTACGGCACTAATTCCGCGTCCCGTTCGCTGGCGCATGGCGTCAAAGGAAAGAAGAGTCGATTCGAGGTAACAGGAGTCGGCAACGGCCAACTCCACTTCCTCCACTCGCCGGATCGAGGCAAGATCCTGAGACCGCCCCAGAATCACGCAAAACACGGGAGAGCGAAAGGCGCGCAGCAGCTCATCGAGGCGATCGGCCTTGAGGTAGAGGGTTAATGCGCAATCAAAAAGAAAGTCGCGCTGGTGCGGTTGAACGGTGATGTCGTAACTGACTTTCGTCTTGCCGGTATTTCGACTGAGGATGTGTTGATGCTCCAGATCGCGGGCCTTCGACTTGAAAGTAAAGTGGTAACCGAATTCCAGCGAATCCGGCGCCCACAGCTCTCCTGATGCCGACATGACGTGTCCATAGATGGTCGACGGGGGCGGCATGTCGTACGTAAGCTGGCGTCCGATCAGGAAGTGCGGATGGCGAAACGACGTCACCGGCGCTCCGATCGTCACTCGAAGAACCTTCATGCTTTCCTCAATCAAACCATCGGGTCGACTCGCCCGATCGCATTGCGGCGGCAAGTTGTCGAATCATCTCGACGGGATGACCCGTACTGATGCGATCGCGCAGCGGGCTGGCCCCAACCGCCTCGTTCATCTTCTTGCGCTGTTCTTCCAGAAATCCTTGCGCCCAACCGATATGGATGGTCGAAAGAAAAGACTCTTTGTGAACGTTCATCAGTTCGTCAAAAGCGGGACGGTGGAACTGCGTTTGCAGTTTGCCGGATTCGGCAATGAATGTCCGGTAGAACGGATTGTTTCCATGCTGGATCACAGCCAGCATGACAATCGCAGGCGTGATGTCTGTGTAATGCAACGCTAACTTTGCACCGCCGCCGATGTTGGCGAGCGCATCGAGCAACGTGGCCACACGCTCCCGCCGGGTGCCCGACGGAAGCCGCCACACTTTCTGGCCACGGACCGAGCCTTCCTCACAACCTGCTTTCTTTGCGTTGTCCCGACGATTGGAATCCATGTTCTTGAAACCGGTCCGCTCCATGTCATAGAAGGTTCCGGCGCTCGTGAGGTCGAGTGACAGCAGGCCCTGAAGATGTGCGCGATAGAACTGATGTTCGTGAGGCACCGGATCGCCGTCCTGCCGCGTCATCGTTCCGAAATCGTCCACGATGACCGAAGGTCCAACTGCAACGAGCGTGCTGACCCGGAGGGGGGAAACGCGTGTGATCTCGCGATCTTTTTCCAGAGGCGCCATCTCCTTCGCCTGAGCGGCATCCGCGCGTTTGGAAGGCGCGCGCATGTAACCGAACAAGTCGTCATCCCAATTGGTGACGGGGTCCGCATCCGTGTATGCGATTTTCGATTCCCGTCCCACCCGGGCTGCAACCCATCCCGGACGATCGGCTGCTGCGATTCGGAGCCAATGCCGGAAAGCCTGGGCGGAGACATACGGCGTTTGCCGGTCGATCTTCTTGACCGCAATTGTGTTGTCGGTTCGCGCGCCTTCTTCGCTGCCGGCATTATTCAATGCCGAAGCGGGCGCGTCGATGATCATCAATCCTGCGATGTAAGCCATGCATTTTCTCCTGAATCAGGAAACTTGGGCTTCGGACGATTCTTCGAGAAGGTCGGCGTTTTTTTCGAAAAAGCGGCGACCATGAAGGTTCTCGACGAGCCGTATCGATATCAGATCGCGCGTGAGACTCCAGTCGCCGAGACGGACCATGTCCTCGGATTCGAACACGTCGAGATAGTCCGCTAATCCAAACAAGAGCGTGTTGTGGTCGCGCGCCTCGCTATGCTGAGCCCGGATCAATGCATTTCGCAACTCATACGCGCGCGACGAATACACCACGCCTCGAAACAATTTTTTGTCGTTCGCCGAGGCGATGTGGTCGGCCAGACGATCCGCAAAGCCGCGAATTCGATCAATGCGTTCTTGGGTCATGCCCAGAACCTCCTTCAAAAACAATTGTGTGAGCTTCCAATCGCGCCACTCGGCTTGCTCGAGGCGCGGCCGTCCCGCGTCCCCGCGGCGATACTGCAGCAGGTGCCGCCGTACGAAAGAACGGGCATCGTCTCGCGAGAGACGACCGTCGCGGTAAATCCGGATGAGATCGTCGAGAAGATCATTCCTCGAACGGCCCGGCCCACCGGGAACGGACGGCTTACTCGTCTTCTTTCGCTTTGGCGCACCGTCCTGCGGCGCGCTCTCCTTCGATGCGGAACGCCATGCCTGCGCGACAGCTCGATTCCATGCCTCGCGATAATCGGCGTAGCCGGCAAGCGCAAGGAAACGAACCAAGTTGGAAGGCATATAGAAGAGATCCAACGACGCTCCTTGCCCGGAGTTACTCAACCAATAACAGTTCACCGTGCCTGGAACAGATCGGGCTTCGCCAACAACCGTCATAAGATCCCATGCGATTAATGACCCTGGACTCTTTGAATCTGGATACTTCTCTCCTGTGGCGATTTCGCGGGCGAGACCGTCGTCCGGACCGATATCCTTGGCTATCTTCCCTGCCTTGGCCAGAGCTATGAGTCGTCGATTATCCTGAACATAAAGTTTGGCCAATGACAAGGTCAACTCGGGCACATCCGAGTGGGCAACCAACATTCTGCCTTCAACTCGCTTACAACCCATCGGCAAGGCCTGAATCGCAGTCAGGTAGGTTCCTGCTATGGGTATTCCTCCTGTGCCAGCCGGAAAGAAGTTGAGCGTATCCTTACCTGTAAGCATCGGAATTTGTCCACGATGTACAATCTCGACAGCCGGCTCGCCGGAAAAGACACAGCGAAAACCTTTCAAATCAGGAATCCGTTGATAGGCCTTCAAAATCCGTTTCTTATATAGCGCTTGCTTCTCCACCCCCATTGTTGGATTGCAGTACGAATTCATTGTGAATACACAGCTAAGATAACTAACAAGAATTGGACCAAAGTACACCTCGGCCAGTTCTTCCGTAATCACGTCGAGGTCCTCGGCCGTTAGGTCCTCCGGCCGCTCACGGCTAGCCATCGCGCATAGCGTCGCGATACCGACGTCAACCAATGGATGTGATGTCCATTTCATAAGCGAACATCCGTTACCGATACGGATTGGTCTCCTACAAAACCAAGTTGGATAGGTTTGCAGCGCTGGGATTTTAGTACATGGCAGGCCGGATGAAGCACAAATTCACACTGCCGTTGTTCTGCCCGCACTTCGCCGTCTGATCCCGCAACTGACTGATAAATCGCAAAGCTCCTATCGCGTTCGCTCTGGTCCGCGTGCCGTATATATGCGGACCATGAGAGCAACGATACAAAGCAAAGTTTCAATCGTCCTGACCGATGTCTCCATCAAGAAGACGGAGGTCTTTGACGCTCAGAAACTGGTCAGAACGAAGAAGAGCCCGGTCTTTGCGACTAAGAAAGTGGTCGTAAGCATCGAGAGGCCGGTCATGACGACGCTGACCAGAGTCTTTGTCGCCGAGAGCATGGTCATAGGCTCTCGGACCAAGGTCGGAGCGACGCCGACCAAGGTCACGGGCTCGAAGAAAATAGAATTTGCCCCTTTGACCATGGTCTTTGCGACAAAGACCATGGTCATCAAGCCAGGTCAAGTCCTGACAGTTGAGCAGGTTGGCGGCTTCGTCGATTTTGACCATAGTCTTTGTGACAAAGACCAAGGTCTTTGTCCTCAGGGCCATAGTCTTTTTGGCTCTGAACAGTCTTCATTTGGAGCGTCACGGTCGCCAGGGTCACGACCGTGGTGATCTCCACCGAGCGCATGGTCTCTATCACATTCACCGGAGTATTTGTGGTAGAGACCGGGGTTTCCTCCTTTCTCCCCGGAGTCTCCGTATGCGCGACCATGCGCTCGTTCATCAAGACCTCGGTCTTTGTCGTCAAGACCCCGGTCAATTAAACGCGGACCATCGTCTTCGAGTCCGGGAAAACGGTCATTTTAATAACGTCATCATCGAGTTTCTTTGCGGCAGGGCGCTGTGTCTTCGCAGCAGGAAAAATCTCCGGCGCGGTGCCTGCGATTCTTCAGCAACACCAAACCAACAACCATTAACCAATCAGGAGATAAGACGATGTTAGGAAAGATTCGAGTTTTGCAAGTTACAACACACAAACAGACGCACTGCTCATTGCCTCCGCAGGCGCCGCTCTTCGAGGGTTGACCCGGTCACTTGATTTTTGTGAAGCCTCCGGTGGACTTGAAAGTGGTTCAAACGGAAGTCGATGAGTTGAATGCGGCCATCGCGGCCCAACAGGACGGAGGTCCGTTCGCGACGGCAATCAAGCGGAACAAACGCGCGCTATTGATCGCGGATCTCAGCAAACTGGCGCACTACGTCCAGGACAATTGCGGTGGAGATCCGGCGTCGATTTTAAACGCCGGCTTCACGGTCGGAGCAATCACCCGGGCGAGTCCTCCATTGGACAAGCCGGTAATCGTGGGCATCGACTTCGGTAACTCGAGGGAACTCATTGTCAGAGTCAATCGTGTGCCGAGGGGGAGGATGGTCGAGCACTGTGGTTAGTTTCGATCCCCTCTTCTTCGGGGTTACCCGCCGCGCAAGCTCAAAAAAGAGAGGCATCCACTCAAGGACGTTTCGATCCCCTCTTCTTCGGGGTTACCCGCCGCGAGAAATGACTGCTGGCCAGCCTCCGCGGTTCATAGTTTCGATCCCCTCTTCTTCGGGGTTACCCGCCGCGAGCGGCCTCTGCAACAGCTTCACGCAGCAGGAATAGTAACACTGATTTCCGTAACCGCCCTTTCGCGAGAAGTCTCAAGCGCTGGCTCACTTCAATAACCGCCATCGAGTTTTCAATGAGCGCCGCCATGGGCGCGGGTTCTGGCGGTTTTCCGTAAGGAGGCCTGCATAAAGCATAGTGTGAGAAGAGCCCATAACACATTCATCGAACATCGATTACCTGTCACACGACGTAATAATCCGGATCCTGTGTAACTTCACCCGGGCCATAGATACGGATCGCATCCAGACAGTTTTGGCAAGCTTTATATACGCGCAGCTTGTCCAAGGATGCGAGCCGGACATTCTGAACGGATCCGATCATTCGCGCGTAGCCGGACGGATCCAGTATGCATTCAAAAACGCTTTCCTGAATGCGCACGCCGAAACCGAGCAGCCGGTCCGACATTTCATTGCGAATACGGTCGTCCGAGATATCGTAACAGATGATGTACAACATGACGCCCCCGACCGCTCAGGCTTCCAGGTGGCTGCGGTAAGTCTCACCCTTCGCAACCGAATCGATGAGGACTCCAAGCCTATTCAGAAAAACCAATCGCAACCCGGCCGGCATGCCTAATTCGCCGGCGTCGGCCGTCAAGGTTTTCTCGTAGGCGGCGAGAAATCGCCGAAGGCCTTCGGGCAGGATGCGTATGCCGCCTTTGTCTTCATGGACCTCGAAATGGGTGGATCGTATGACTTCGGTGTTGATCAACTTCAGCACGAGCCGGTCGATCGCGACATGACGGAACTCCTCGACCCAGTCGCACGCGAGGGAAGGCCGATCGTCATCCGGCGCATGATAGAAGCCCACGGCCGGATCCAAGCCTGCCGACTCGATCAGACCCTCCAACTCCCGTGTCAACATCGTGTACCCCAGATTCAGGAGCGCGTTAATCGGATCAGTGGCGGCGCGCTTGTGGCGGCCGTCAAACGGCATCTGCGATCGGTTACAGCGCCTGAAGATGTCAAAATAGGCGCGGCTTGCGCTGCCTTCGATCCCCCGGAGTCGCTCCAGGTCTTCGGCCCGATCGACCGCGGCGAGGGCTTCCACCAAGTCGACATGGCTGTGACCGAGAGTCTCAGCAAGATAGTTCTTCGCATAGGCCGCTGCGACCTTCTTCTGTCCGAGTATCTTGCCGCGAACGACGGCTCGCGCAAAATCGAGACAGAACGGATCATTCTGCGATTGCTTCCATTGCATCTGCCGAAGCCGTTCCCACGTTCATGCGGCGGCTGCAGCCGTCCCTGGTATTTTCCGCTTCGCGATAGGAAGCTGACCCAAATGCCTTCATCAAGGAGCCGCCGGATACACTGCGTGGTGATCTGAACGTTGCCATAGAGAAGCACGCCTTGCAGCTTAATGGACGGTATCTCCAGAAGTTTCTCCTCCTTCTTCGTTACGATGAGCCGCGCCGCGGCACGGCGCAGAACCACGCCCTGCTCCACCAAGTACAGAAAGCGTGTATTGGATTCTCCTGCGGTCGAGGTCCGCGGCGCGTCCAGCAATCGCAGATTCGCAGCGGGATTCTGTTCTCCTACGGCTATCGTCTCCAACCCTGTCGATTCCGGCACTCGAACACGCGCATTCAAAGTCAAATCCTCCAATTCTTTCGTCATTACAAACTCCCCCTGAGCAGATCCAGAGACTTCGATTTCGATCCGCCCGACCCGCCAAACAATTTCTGAAACCGAGTCAGCGGCTGTGGGCTCTCTTGATGTGATGGTTCCATCACGGCACGTTTCAGAAGAATCGACTGCAGAGGTTGTGACGGCTGAAGCTGGCCCGACCGATATGCTCGTAAAAGGGCTTGTGGCATGGCCGGGGCCAGAAAGACCATCCGTTTTGGCTGCTTCTTTTTTTCAAAAGGAAGAAGTATCCGATCCCCCTGTTTCGGCGCCAACAAAACGAAACTCTTTGTCGAAAGTCACCGTCCGCGTCTTCTCTTCATTCAACGATAGCCGCAAGTCTGACAGAATCGTTTCAAGCGTCTTCCTATGTTCGGCAAGCTCGAAAGGAGTCCGGGCCAGGATCAGGAAGTCGTCAGCATATCGGATGAACTGGATCTTCAGCGCCCGCAACCGTGAATCGAATTCATGCAAGTAGAAATTGGCGAGAATGGGCGAAAGCGGTGAGCCCTGCGGCACGCCGCGCGGCAATAGGAGCAGGCCGGTGCCGTCCCATACGCAGGCCCGGACCCACAGTTCAGCCCAGACAAACAAAGGCGACTTCTTGCCCAGGTTGCGCTCCAGCTTTTCGAGAAGGAGTTCGTGATCGATTGAGTCGAAGAAGGATCGAATATCTCCGTCAAGAACCCACCGAAATCCGCTGTCTCGCAGTTCGTGAAGCCGTCGAAGCGCGTCATGAACTCCTGTTCCTGGACGGTATGCATAACTGGCGCGGTCAAAACTGGGATTCCATTTCTGTCCCAGCCACATCGCAGCAGCCGATTGGGCGATGCGATCGACAATGGATGGCACCAGAAGCACGTCGAGCACACGACATTGGAATGGACAAGGGATAACCAACGACACTCCGCCGACTAGGAGAGATTTTATGTTGAGTGGTTTGCTCCGTCTTGAACTGCGGTTTCCCACGGCTGTTCCCTGCAGCAATGGTGAATCGAATCATCGAGAGTTTCTTCGACAGCTCGTCACGATAGACGCGGAAGCTGCCGCGCTTATGCACGGGAAAAACGAATCGACCTTGCGGCCATTTACGATCTCTTCATTGCGCGGGCCCCATAAGCGATCGAGTCATGTCTGGTTACTTTCCGCAGGCACATTCAATGTTCGATTGACGGCGCTTACTTCGACCGCTGAGGTCCTCGTCCGGTCGGTTTTCCAATATTCAAGAGAATGGCAAATCCTAGGTGCGCAATTTGCCGTGACTGGATTTTGCGACACTCCAACTGAGAGTGATTGGGCCCTTACCTTGACCCACGATGAGTTTGTCTCGGCCGCTGTCTTTGCCGCCACACTCCGCCGAGATCGGATACTGCTTCGATTCCACTCTCCAACAGCTTTCGCGAGGTCTTTGTCGCCCGCTGGTCCTACAACGATCCACTTCCCTGAAGTGCTTGCCATATTCGGAGCGCTTCGGCGGAAGTTTGTCGAGTTCTCTGAGTTTACGGAAACGCCGCCTTCCGTCGAAGAACTTACGAGTTACATTTCATTGGGCCGTTACGACGTCCACACACGCCGACTGTCTTTCGGTGCTCACAATACGGGCCGAACGGGATTTCTAGAAGATGTTGAGCTCTTGGTGGATAGACGGGCTTCATCGGAACTCGTCGATTGGATTCATATTCTGTGTCGGTACGGATTCTTCTGCGGGATGGGCGTCAGCACGTCGTGGGGAATGGGCCAGGTTCGCGTGGAGCCCCATGAAGATCTGGTGTCCGGGGTTCTGTCTAAGTACAAGGCTAACTCCGCTGTCGCCGGTTGAGTAACTATGACCGTTGCCGGTGACCATCAAATCCTCGATCCCTTCGGTAAGGAATTTATGGTTACCGAGTTTATATCAATAGTGGCTCGCGTGAATGCCCTGAGGGCTCCATCAATGACTTCGTTGTTTCTGGAGTTCGTTCGATCCCGTTGGTATTCTCTGGCGACCGAATTCCACAATAATCGCTTGCAAGGGGCAAGGACATGAGTGAGCACGATTTCTCCAAGATGGATGCTTGCGTCGTTTCCATCGAGGTTGACGGCCGTCAACGATACATCTTTGAGACCGATAAACTGAAAGAGATGCTCGGAGCATCGCGGATCATTGCGAACACGGTTCGTGAAACGCTGGAATTGATGACGAAATACGGCGAAGTGCGAATGCTGCAACCCGCCAGCGGCGACATTAAGATGTGGGCACCCATTACCGGGCGTCATCAACTATTAAGCTTGGTCTGGGAAATGCGTGAGTGGCTGGCCGAGCGCGGTGTCGAGCATACGGTGTCCTACCTGGAAGCACCGCGCAAACATTTTGAAGATGAGCGGAGCGGACCGGCGTTGCCGGTCAACAGGAACTCTTCACCAAAAGACCCCAATCTCGGATGGATTCATGGCGAACTTAGACGGAAGGGCGGCCGGCAAAAGAGCGACGAGGCCACGGCCGATGCCTCGCCCCGCTGCTCTTTGTTCGCCGGATGCCAACTCGATGCCCAGGATTCCGCTAACGAGTGGCACTCGAAACAAGGGAGCGAGATTCGTCGCCAACTCCGAGGATACCGTTCCGCGAAGAAGTTCGACGCGTGGATGAAAGATCGAGGCACTTTCTTGGAACGAATCTATGAGAGCGCAAAGCAAATCGGTCCGGTGGACTGGCAGTTCGACAGTCTCAAGGATTTTCCGGACGACGATGACGAGGGACGAAGCGGGGACAGTTATCTTGCCTACATTTGTCTGGACGGCGATGGGCTTGGAACCCTAATCCGAGAAATAGACTGGAATCAGGCACCGGTTTGGACGGGCGACGGAATGGAACGGAATCCATGGCGACGGAACCGGACATTTTCGGAGGAATTAGATCAAGTTACTCACAACGCGTATCGCGACGCGCTCGTCGAAGTCATCCGGTCGAAAGCTGCGCAAAAATACTTACCGAATATTCCCGCGCTGCCGCATCTGCTCGGCGGGGATGATCTGTGGACCGTCTGCCGCAAGGATGTCGCTTTCGATCTTTGTCGAAGTTTCACGGAGAGACTCAAAGAAGCCATTCGTTCGACGACCGTCCTCAAGCAGGCACTATCGAACCGGGAACTCACGTTCAGCTTCGGCATCGCCTTCGCGAAGGCCGGCTATCCCGCTCACGCTCTGATTGATGCCGCCGAATCGCTACTAAGCAGTGCAAAGGGGCTCCGTGAGGATCGTCTATCTCAGCCCGGCCACGTGCCGGAAGCCTGCGTGGACTGGTACTGGATTGAATCCAGCCTGGTGGAATCCGTGAAGGAGGCGCAGGAGGCTGCGACAATCTTCCGCGATGGCGCAGAGACGTTCCATCTGACAACAAGGCCATGGACAGTGTCTCAAACTGAAGCTTTCCAAAAAGCGCTGGAACACTTCAGGACTGTGCCCCGCCGTAAACGCGAACAACTCGATGAAATCCTGCGTCACACTCGGCTACGGTCACTGCTCTACTGGGAGGGCTGGACAAAACGGCTTCTACGAGAAGAGCGGGACGCAATGGCAGAGGTTCGTTCGACTCTCCGGTCGGGCGCCGGAATTGATTTACCGGCGCCTATGGGCGACGAATGGGCCAGCGGTGTTGTGGACTTCATGCCGTGGATCAAACGAACGAATGAAGGTCGACCGGTCTTTGTAACGCCGCTACTTGATTTATTGTCGCTTGACGACGTTATGGGCGCCTTATGACTCACTATGAACTTTCGTGGAAATGGACCCTTCAATCCGCCACACATACCGGAGCCGGTTTGTCGCGGCCCGGTGTTGCCGATAGCTTGGTTCAGTTCGATCATGACAAGCGCCCCGTGCTCCTCGGCGATGCCGTTAAGGGCGCCCTGCGGTTGAGCGCTGAACAGTTACTGACGTGGTTAACTGGAGCGAGTCAGGAAAAACATTACGTCATCCAACAAACCGCGGAGCCCGATCCGGCGTGCTGGCCGCTGGCGCGTGTTTTTGGTGGTCGAGCAGTCGCGCATTGCCGGCCAGGAACCCTCGTTGAAAAAACAGCCATAACCGCTGTATTCGCGTCGACTGCGATCAACGCGGAATCCGGAACTGCCCGCACATCCACTTTGAGAAAGACGCAGTTCATCTCAAAAGACGCGACATTCCAATGCGGGTTCGAGTTGTTTCTGGAGGAACCTCCAGAGTCGCGACCAGAAGCATTCGACCCATCGATCGTACTCCTCGTCGCCGCCCTTGGCGCGTGCGAATCGATTGGTGGACGAACTGGAGTCGGCTGGGGATTAGTGAAACCGACGGAAATCAAACTGAACCGAAACAACAAGAAGACTATCGATCCCCTGCAGGTCGTGTCACAACCGAATCTCGACGAGTTAAAGACCATTCTGGTGACCAGGCGGCCCGCCCCGAACGGACCTGTAAGAACACTCCACGTTACCGGAAGCCCGAAAATGAAATGGTTCAGGCTCGATATCGTCCTTCAGGAACCGGCCTGTTTTTCGACATCTCCCGAAACGGGCAATCAGATCGAATCAGAGGAGTTCATACGTGCGGCAACGATCCGCGGCTCCATGGCTTCCTTTTGGCGTTCGCGCGGATGTAATGAGGATGTGATCCTCCGGCGCCTTTCGGAAATCTCTTGCTGGTCTCCCGGTTTTCGCTCTACAACCGACTCGATTACTTTCGCCGTTCCGCGATCCTTTACAAAGCCGAAGCGATTGTCCGGCAATAGCCCTGTTGTACTCCGCGATGAGTTTGATGAGACGAAGCACGAAAAGGGAGTGAAATCGAAGATCGTCGATCGCGGGCAGATAACCTTTCGCAACGGTACTCCCGAGTTCCTTTCGCCAATTAAGCGGCTCGCGAGAATGCACATTGCGAGAAACTACGAAACCGGCAGCAAGCGGTCGGGTGCCTTATTTTCGCGGGACGGCCTTGTTCCCGGCACACAGTTTACTTGTTGGGCTTACGTTCCCGGAGATGCATTCGTTTCCGGAGAAAAATGGGAATGGACCTTCGGTAAGCGGAAGAGTGCAGGGAACGGCCGGGCCACGATTCGCGCAGTTGAAGTGAATTCTCCGGAGCTTTTTGAATCCGTATCGAAAGAAACGTGTGACGTGTACGTGCACCTGCTCTCGCCTTTGTTGCTACGAGATGCGTCAGGGAATCCCACACGATCGATGGACAAGACACTATGGAAACAGCTTGTCGGAACTCTCGACCTCCCAGACGATACTGGCTTCGTCGCTATGACGTGGAATCGGCGAGTCGGCGGTTGGATGAGCGGATGGAACCATCGGCGAGCATCAGTCACCGTTGTCGCCGAAGGGTCTGTGTGGCGTTTCCGTTTCAATACTCAAGAAGCGGCCAAGACGATGCGCACGACATTATCGACGTTTCTTCCCCAGATTGGAGAACGGCGGCATGAAGGCTTCGGTTGGTTTGCGCTCGATCCTCCCTGGCTTGGACGAGGCTCAAACGCCGCACCGGTTTCCCAGCAGACGTCGCCGCCAGAAAGAGAAACAACTGCTGAGTTGAACAGAGAAGACCGGATTATCGCGCGAATGCAGACAATGCCTTTGAATGCCGGTGCACTGAAGCCACTCAATGAACTGGCCGCTCGCCTGCGCGAAGCGAACGAAAGCGTTCTCACGCCGCTCAAGGAATACTGGCACGGGCGATGTAACCGCGAAAACGCGGGCGTCTGGCAACATATCGCGCCCGAGACGGACGTAGGACGACTGCTCACAGGCTGTTGGACCAACCTAGAGGACTTGCGCTTCACCATCGAGGCGCTATCCATCCGCGCAACAGAGAAGCGGGAAGGATAATTATGACGACGAAAACGAGCCGCGGCGCTTACTGCCTCGAATTCACTTGCAGCCTGCAATTTGCCGCTCCCGTTCATGTGGGTAGCGGACAGCGGTTGTCGCCTTACACCGATGCGCCAATCCTCCTGGACCCTGCGGGCGGCGAGTGGCTTCCGGGCACATCTGTCCGGGGAGTCATTCGTGACTGGTGTGAGCGTGAAGCCTGTCTGCTGGGCATAACGGATGACGTCATTAAGATGCTTTTCGGTCCACACCAACATGACACTGGAGACAACGACTTCGATCGTCAGGGCCGGTTAACCGTCTATGACATTGCCATCAAGGAGAGGTCGCGTCCCCAAATTCGGGATCATGTTCGATTCGATGAACAACACGGGGCGGCGCAGAAGGGCGGCAAGTTCGACTCCGAAATCGCGTGGATCAAATCGGGCGTTCTGCGGTTTGTTTATCAGGGAGACGGCAGTGCCGATCCACAGGTGTTGCTGCTCAAGAGTTTTACCGACGCTCTTTCGGACGGAGTCATCAGCTTCGGCGCCAAGCAAGGCTCAGGATACGGCTCGGTTAAAGTAACTCGCTCATCGTGGCGCCAGATTCGTCGCTGTAATACAGCGGAATTGACGCAGTATTTGAGGCACCGGCTTGGCAACAACGGCGGCAGCCCTTGGACCGACATCACAACCACGATTTCACAATTGAAGACTTCGACGGCGCGAGCGTCGGCTGTGTCCACCGGGGTCGCCCCGCCGCTTTCCTGGATAGCGATGGACATCGAAATTGCGTTTGATGGTCCGGCGCTGACGGTGGGCGTCTTTGGCGGCCGATTGACCGATAAGACAGATGAAAGGGACGCCGACGCGACATATGCGGTAGATTCCGCGGGTGCTCCTGTATTTCCTGGGTCGGCTCTTCGCGGGGCGGCCCGCGCCCGCGCATTCCGTATTGCGCGATCTCTCGATGATCTGCGAAAAGACAGTTCTGCGCAATGCAGGCGGATTGCGGACCTTTTGTTCGGCACCACAAAAAAGCGCGGTCTTGTGTCTTTCGGAGATGGAACAGTCGAAATAGAGAGTTCGACGGAAGTGCGCGCTCTAAACCATGTCGCAATTGATCGCGTGACAGGTTTCGCGGCATCGGGCAGGCTGTTTTCGGCGGCAGCACTATCGAGCCCGGTTTTCAACTCACGAATCCTTCTAAGATGGAACGATGGCGATGAAGATCATCAAGCCGCGCTGGCGTTGCTGTTGTTGACGCTTCGAGATATTGACGAGGGGTGGGTCGGATTGGGTTCGCGGACGACTCGCGGATATGGCCATGTCAAGACATATCGGCTTGCCGAAATGCGGATCTCCACGGTGAATAGCTCAGGCCGCATTCCCACGCAACGAATCCAGAACGTGACACTTGCCTCGCTCGCAGACCAGTGCAACGCCGTGCATGTTGCGCTAACAGTCTGGTCGAAGATTCTTACGGAGGCCTCATGACGACGGTGTGGATAAAGCGCCAGCCGCTTTCAGGCGCGAATTGGAAAACATTCTTTGATTCAATGTTGGCCGTCACGCGCTGGGACAAAGACGCGGAGGTGTTCTCCTACATGGAAACTGTGACCTCCTGCGATCTGACAAGACAGCGGATCGCGGAGATTATGGAACCGCTGCGTCCTCTTGAGGGCCGCTTCTTTCGCGATCCGCTGGAGGTTCGATGGCTGATGAATTCCGATGGTGCATTTACCGCTTGGATGATCCAGGAGTCGGTGGCTAGCTCATCGGGCGAAGAGTCAGTCAACAAGGTTGAGCGTCCGTACTACCTCATTGGTATTGCAACGGAGACTCCCGGTGAATTTAAGGAAGCCAAGTTTCCGGGCAAAGTCTTCAACTACCCGGCCGTCGGCGGGTCTCGTGAGCGAGCTTACATCCGGGTGGCTGAGTACTATAGGCGGAAACCCAATGCCTTCGATCATCAGGACATCGAAACCGCGACAATCGACGCGGTATTGGCAATGCCCATGCTCGTGGCGCATCGCTTCATCGATGTCGGTGCGGGCCACGGGGCGGGATTGAAGGCCGCCGGAAAGGAGTCGTGAAATGGCGGACCAGGACAAAGCCGCAAAGAAACAACAACCGTTGTCGGTCGAACTCGTCCCAAACAATCCGAAACTGGCAAATATCAAGCGAGGCCCTACGGCACTGACCAAAGGCATTCTCGTAACGGAGTTTCCCGACCAGATTCAGCAATTGTTGAAGACTCAAAGCAAAGTCTTGTGCGAGGAACTGCAAGGATCAACGCCCACACCTAACCAGATGAAACCGCTTCCCATACAGCCGCAAGCGCAACCCCGATCTGCATCGGCGCCGACAACTTCGGCGAACACGACTGCCTATGGGGTCGACTCGATCGTCGGGCAAGGTAAGAAGATCCGCCTTGACCGTCCGTTCGATGGGAAAAACGGCCCCCAAGACCAAATCTCCATCGAAAGCTTGAAGATTACCGATCCCGCCCTTGCGGCTCGAAAGGGTGCGAGTCTCAAAAGACAAGGCCGCGATTTTGAATTCGCTTGTTACAGTCCTGATGTCCAGCAAGGGATCGGCGCGGTACCTGACATTAATCGCAACCCATATAACTTCACTCCATTTGATTCCGATTCGCCGACGCCCGCGGCGGGCACAGTTACCCACGAGCGTGAAATTGCGACACGTCGATCCGGTAGGATCATCGTAAAGCTGCAGGCATGCACGCCGATCTTTATACCCCAGGGAACGACTGACAAACGCAGTGAGAACGATCCCAACCCGAATGCACTTGAGTTTTTCCACGGCCAGGACTCGGAACAAACGGTGAGATATGCAATTCCCGGCGCCTCGATAAAAGGCATTTCGCGAAGTTTGTTCGAGGCGCTGACGAACAGTCGTGTTGGAGTAACGGACGTTGATGTTTTGGCGGACCCGCCCTTGTTTCGCCGTCGATCGACCCGGCTCTTCGTCATCGACTCCATCAACGCGAGCGGCGACTATCAGCTATCGGAATGTGCGTACCAGTTATGCAACAGTTCCGGCGGCATTGAAGACAGGTTCTGGGAAAACCGCCAACCGAAATTCGACTCATCGAATCCGGCCGCCCGCTGCGACCCATGGAGAGCCAATCTCTTTTGGGTTCGCGATAACGAACACAAACATTTCAAGAAAAACATCAAATGGCACAGTAACGCGAAGACGTCAAGGTTCACACTGACTCAAGGCATGGTTTCGCGATTCCGATCAATGAAGGGACACCCGCATTTGCGGAATCACCCCGGCAGTACTGCAAAGGCTGCCAACAATTACTATTCGACGATGCCTGATTACGCAGCTTGCGAAAGCGATATGTTCCGACTCAATCCTGGTGATCTAATCTTTGCCATAACGGACGGAACAGAGATCGTGTGCTTCGGTAAGAACGTGAACTTCCTTTGGCCCGCTGAAAAGAGCGTCGCCCAACTCATGGGTGCGTTTGCGGCACGACGCAATGAAGATGCTTCCTTAGGCACGAGCGACTGGTCAGAGGCGACGTATGGATTTATCGGAGACCACAACGTCGATAGGGGTACGCATCCGTTCCGCGGACGCGTGCGTTTCACGACCCTGTGGGGACCGGCTGTCAATTCTGTCACACCCGCAACTGTTCGCCTTATGCCGCTGACTTCCCCCGGCGGAACAAGGGCTAAAGCCCGTACGCTCTACATCGAAGCGAAGAATGCCAGCACTCCCGGAGACTTTTCTTCTACTCCGCTGCGGGGACGCAAGCTGTACTGGCACCAGCATACCGGCGACGACAGAGTCGCGTTACAGCACGATCACGGCCGGCTCGCCGCCGGTGCGGGTACAACTGCGGAGAAGCAACTCGGGCCGGCGATTCGACCATTGGATGCAGGGACGGTCTTCGAAGGCGTGATCTACTTCGACAATCTGACCAACGCAGAGTTGGGGGCACTCGTTATCAGTCTCAAGCCCGATCTGGCTTTTGACAAACAGTGGAAGAGCAAGGAAAAGCCTGGTTATGGAATCAAGATTGGGAAAGGCAAACCGCGTGGACTTGGCAGCGTCGTAGCCGCTTCCTTGAATGTGGAAATCCTCGGCGATATCCGCACGCGATACCAATCGCTCGGACCTTCAGCGATACTTTCAGCGGACCTGGATTCAATCGTCGCCGAATACAAGTCATCACTGCCGAATTGGGAAACACTGCCTTCTACACGCGCGCTCGCGAAACTATTGCGTTTGCCCGATGCGCCTTCGGTTCGCGTATACCCTCCCCGCTTTGATATGTACGGCTGGCTGCCGGAAGTGAATGACAAAGACGGAACGCCGAAAGGCAGGAATTTTCCGAAGCCTATGGCAAAGGCTGAGGAACTTGACGCCTGAGGTAATCTGATGAAGAAAGTCGCTCTGAAGAAGCAGAATTGGGCGCTGCTCTGTGTGGTCGGCTTGAGGCCTTCCGCACCAGCCGTGGCGATTAAAACATGCGTAGACAATCTTGGAGCCCCACAGCGAATCTGCCTACTTTGCACAGATGAGGTGACCACCAGACGAGATATTCACAAACCGCTGAAAACGTTTCTGTTCAAGCTGAAAGGCGTTAACGAGAAGTCAGTCGACATCCGTTTGATCCCTGATAGGGTCACGGATGATGCCGATGACCCTGCGCCAGCGTTGGCAAGGGAGTGGTTTGATAGCCTGGGCTCTCACGTAACTCATAAGATTCTGTATGCAGATGCAGGCCTCAAATTTCGAGGCGTGACGATTGCAATGAAGCAGGGAGAAGATGTTTATTTCGCACATGCCGATGGGGCGTCGTTATCCATGGCCAACCGCAGCGGGAGCGCAGCTACGTTTTCGTTATCTCCTCTCGGGATAGAATGGCTCGTCGCGTTGTACGATCTGAAAGTCACGACCCGAAATTTGCCTATCAGCCGCGAATTAAGAGAATTGGACCCCAAGCTAACAGTCCCGCCGCATGTTGTAAAGGCGTTGAGTTTTGGGATTCCCGGCGTACCGTGTTTTGACTACGCCTATGAAAGAGGCGGTTGGTTGTGCGCGCTGAGTTATGTAAGCGCCAAAAAAGAAGACACTTTCAATCTTCAGCGTATCGCTAATTCTTTGAATGGTTTGAGCCTTAACATCGCTATCTGCTCGAACTTAGAACTTCCTAGAATTCGCGCCCGGTTGACTGCGGGACAAACATTCCGAGCCGAGATTGCTGAGATTCAGAAATGGCTCTTTGACGGCGCAACGATGCCAGGACGGGGATCCACCATAGATTCAACGGCATCGCGCGACATATCCGGCATATTGAGAGGCAGCGGGGGCGACGGCCCCTCCTTGTTCGTTTGGTGCGGGACAGACCCTTCCTCGACTCTGGTCGCTCTCTATACGCATTGCCCACGGAAGGTTTGGATTGGTGTCGATGCATCAAGTCCGTTGGCGATACTGGTCGCAAAGCATTTTCAGCAGGTTTGTGCGGAAATGCCATTTGGAGATGCTCAGTTCGTTACTTCTGATTTTCATGGCACGGGTTTACCCGAAAAATTACCAATCGAGGCGGTGAATATCACGCCCGGTACGGCGGGACAAAGATTGGCGTCGGTAAGACTTGCTTTGGCCAGTCGAGCGCTTCTTTGGTCTTTGAGAACCACACGGGGGGATGCCAAGCAGCTTGGCACTCGAATCACATTACCTCTTCGCGGACCTTCTCTTGAAGTACAACTTAGGACATGTCGCGGGGATGTATACCGTTTTCGACCGGCTGCATCCGGATTCGCCCGCAGCGGCGCGATGCTCAAGCTGGCGACGGAATTTACCGCGGAACCGGAGACCGAGAAAGTGGTGTATGAACGCGCGGTCATACTGGGCTTGGTTCTCCCTGGGCAAACCATCGGTGCACTGCTTGAAGAGATTGTTGCTTGCATGTTTGTGAGTGCTGGCGCTGATGAAGTGTTCGTCAACACGGAATGGATATTCACTTCAGGAAATGCTAAAGGAAGACCGGAAGGCGAAGTCGATGTGTTGGCGCGCTTCGGCACAGTATTTTTTGCGATCTCATGTAAATCCGGAAGTCATAAAGCGATCAAAGAGGCTATTCGCGAGATTGAAGCCCGGGGCCGAGTCAATCTGGGAAGGTTTGCAATACCTGTACTTGTGCGGCCGCACATCCCCGACGACGCTCTCGGAAAACTTCAAGTTGAGTTTTCTAAGACCGCTTTGATTAGCCTGTTAAATGTTTCGCACCGTGGAGCATTGCGGGACTATCTCGACAGCATTATTCGAGCACGGAGAACAGTACCCGATGAGTTTGAGCATGATGAAACGGCGCGAACCACGAGAGCCTCAGGCTGAACGGGTCCGGCGATGCTTGATTGGTGATCGACTTTGCGGCACGCCGGAACGAGCGCGTAGTGGCGATCTTCCTGTTGGCTGGATCAACACTTCAGCGGGAATCTGTAGTTTCGAATGCAGTCGGCGAATCATCTCCAATGATAGTGGACGATCTCCGCGCATGACTTCGTAAACACGCGTCCTGCTTCCAATGATTCCCACCAGCGATCGATAATCGGCGCCCTGTTGTTCCAGACGGAATCGTATGGCATCCAGCGGGTCCGGAGCGTTTATAACGTGGTGCACCCTTTCGTAGGCTTCGACCAGAGTCGTCAGTACGTCCAGCCGGTCTCCATTGGTTGTTCCTTCCTTGGCACCCCAAAGCTCTTCAATCTCCTTTAGCGCCCTGGCGTGATCTCTTTCGGTCTTTATCGGCTTCACTTTCATACTCCACCGTCCTCACATCGATCTTGTCGTAATCGGAATGGCTCCCTATCCATTTGATGAAAACAACCTGCCTCTTGTAGTCGATGGCTGTCACCATACGGAATTTATTTCCATTGATATTGAAGACGACCCGATCCGAACCAACGATACTTGCCGTTCGATAGTGACTCTGCACATCTGCCGGATTATGCCACTGGGCTCGCGTGACCTCATGGAACCACGATTCCAGGGCACTTTTCAACGCACGATAGCCTTTATGGCCAGAGTGATGTTCGGCGAATCCAATTAGCGTCTTTCGCGCGATTACTCTCACACACATTATATTAAACATGTGCCCATTATGGGTACAGAGGAGACTATTGCATTCTTCTGCGGTATCAGTTTGATAAAATCACTTGCGTTCAATGTCGGTTTATTGTTAAGTTTCTAATCGTTCTTCAGGCGCGTCCTGCGCCAAAGGACACTCGTAACGAGTCGGGCAGCGAAAGCTAGTCGGACTCGTCCTAAAAAGACGTAAGTCGATTTCAGGAGATGGCGAGTGTCCAATTCATCCCAACCCCAAACCGATGTCTATTCGTCTCGTCTGAAGGCTCGGCTTGTCGAAACCTATCGAGTTGTAGGTTCGACGTCCTATTTCGCCACCCATCTGGCAGACGGGATTTTTAATCACTTCGCGAGGGTGAACGGAAGTGGGATGGAAGCGTACTTCGAGCGAACACTCATCGAACTCCGCATGGCGGCGCGCCGGAGTGGATGCGACCCATCAACGGCGGAGGATCTTGCCCAATCTGCGATTTGCGGATTCATCCGCTGGCTGGCAGATCAGCCGCGACAAATCGAAAGCCCGGAATCCTTCGGTCCGTTCCTTTATACACGGCTGGCCTGGGTTCGGAACACGCAGCGCTTGCGGATGCGCGAAATCCCTGCGAGTCAATTCGCCTCGGGAGAAAACCGCGAACAGGGCTTCGACTTCGATGCGATCCCGCACGCAGCCAATGAGGCGGCTTCGATGCTGCGCATTATTCTCGAACCCCGGTTCGATACCTTCTACAAACAACTGACAGAGATCCACCGCCCCCGCGTCGTCAATGCGTTGAGGGATTTCTGCGCAGCCCAAACACCGGACAACATTGTTGGCCAGTTCCACCATGCTCGGTTGATGGTGTTCACCCGTATGGATGATGAAGCTCGCGACCCCGAAGATGTGCAGGAGTTGGCTCGAGTGCTCGATCTCAAGCTCAATGCAACTCAGGCCGCGCTCTGCCGCCTCAAGGGACCTTGGCTACAGGTTGAGCAGAGCTTGTTTCGAAGGTCTCCGTCAGAGGGCAACGAACACGAAGTTAATCCTATCGAACACCTTTACTGAATTGGAGGAACGATGACCACAACGAGACGCAACATCGCAGGCTCCTTCAAGAATTTCCTCGCTTGGCCAAGCGGTGCGCTGATGTCGCTGATCTCGTCCTATCCTGCCGAACAGAACTTCTATATCCAGTTAGGTACCGTGGTGTGGCTGGTCGCGTTTATCGGCGGCGCAGGGATGATGCTAAACCTCCGAACGACCGGCGGCTCTCATCTCGTCTCGCTTCTTGGTGGCGTGTTGTGGTTCCTGATCATCGTCAACCTGGATCGTTTTCTTTTGATGGTCCGTAGCGACGGCAGCGGCTGGGTTGACAAAGGGAAATTGATCTTAAGAATCACTCTGGCCCTTTGCATATCTATTGTTGTTGGCGAGAGCGTCATTCAGTATCTCCTGCGAAACGAGATTCGAGCTGAGCTTCAGTCGCAGTCACTTGCTGCCAGTACCGCCAACCACAACAAGGCGCTGGGCGGCTTTCCCGAGATCGCCGCGTTTCGGCGAGAAGTCGCAGATAAACAGTCCGATCTTCGCATGAAGGACAAGGAAATCGCGGATCTGCGGCAAGCGGCAATGAAAGAGCTCGATGGAAACGCCGCCTCAGGGCAGAAGGGCGACGGACCTTTCTACAGGGAGAAGAGAGCGGCTGTCGAGGTGGCTGTCAGCGAAAGGCGGAAGCTGGAGGAAGGACTGGCGTCGATTCAAGGCAAGCTGGATCAAAAAGAAATCGAGTTTCAGGCCACGCTTGCCCCGGTCAACGTTGCCGCCCGAAATGAGAGCGGTCTCGTGGCAAATCAACGCGCTCTTTTTGCGGTAATCAAGCGCGATCCTGCAACCGGCGTTCCCTACGCCGCGTTGTCGCTGATCATGGTCCTGATTGAGATCACGCCGCTGGTCGCCAAGCTGGGACGTAAGCGATCCATCCACGACACGCTCCTTGCGCAACAAGAGGAAACGTCTCATGCAATGGCTGAGACACAAGGGCAGATCCAACGCCACCTTCTGGCAGCGATCCTTGCGGACATTCAAGCTGCAGGTCCATCGATGCTCTCGGGTCAGGAAGCCATTCTCCGCAGTTCGCTGGTCCACCGAGCGAGATATGTCATCGATCATGAGATGAACCGCCAGAACGGCGTCGTGCCAAGGAGCCTAACGGATCCACCATTGACGACCGTCACGATTTGCCTGCCCGGTCAGGACGACTTCGATGTCATGTTTCCCCCTCAACCGGACCTGCTGGCCGACCCCTTTGTCGATGCGTTGAAGGGGCTGGAGTCCAGGCTGGGCGCCGCCGGCCGTCCTTTAACATTCGCCAACTTTACTGCCGTGAATGACGATCACGTTGAAATCGATCTGAATCGCGAGCTCCTGCCTCAAATAGGAGTATCCATGCGCGTCTGGTTTGTGCCGGGCGCTTTGAACGAGGTTAAATGATCCATCGACTCATGGCCTCGATGTTCGCCGGATGCTGCGTAGCAACGGCTATGTCCATTGCGTTATTGACTTGCTTCGGTGTGCTGATCGGGTTCGCCGATCAGGTCCGCAGATTTCCCTTTTACGAGACGCTGCCGCTATGGACCCTTCTTTTGCTCAGTTCGATACCGGCGTATCGATTTGAGCGCCGCATGCCGATCAGCCGTATTCGCGTGGTCGTAATCTCCAGGCTTCATTCCGCAAAGGCGTGGGCGCAAACAACGACAAGTGCTGCCCCCCGGGCGCTGCCGAAACAGCGGCCATTTTCGATCTCGTTCATTGTCTTTAAGGCCGCGCCGGGTGTGCGGATACCAGGCACGGAAGAATTCCGGAGGTAGACATGTTCGTTTGGCTTCGTGCACGATTCTTTGAGGGGTTCGTCGGGACGGTTTGCATACTGAGCGTTGCAAGCGCCTGGGTGTGGGCGAAGCACGTCGAGGCGGAAGCGTTTCTCGACCGCATCGATTTCGACGCACGCCCTGTCAGCGGCTCGATCTTCTACGCCGCGCCGAAGCACCTTTCGGTAGGCCAGCGAGTATCCATCTCGAGTATCGTCGATCATCTCAAACGCATTGGCTTTGTATCCTCCGCTGACCTGCAGCCGGGCTCTTATGTCGTCGCCGACGCGCGAACGCTATCGATCACACCACGACTGCCTGAGTTTCGGCCGGTAAGGATTGCGTTTCAAGGGGCCCGAATTGGAAGCCTCCTCGTCCAAGATCCCGAGCAATACGGTCAACCGGACTTCCGTGCGGTGCGGGAGACAACTATAGAACCGGAATCGCTGGGCTCATTCATCCTCTCGCTCGACGGACCAAAGCAATCGAGAATGTTTGTTCGCCGCCGGGTGATCCAGTTCGACGCTTTCGCTGACACTCCTCTTTTCCACGCACTGCTGGCTTCCGAAGACGAGACCTTCATGTACCATCACGGCATCCGTTTCGATCGTATGCTGCGCAGCATGCTTCCGCGCGGAATCGGAGGCGGTTCTACCTTGACGGCGCAATTCGTGAAGAATGCCGTATCTCTCGATCGCACGCACACGTTTCAACGAAAAATCGACGAGATGTTCCTTGCATCCAGCCTGGAAGAGAGGATGTCGAAGCCGCAGATACTCACAGGCTATGTGAATCATACGTTCCTCGGCGGTGGCTCCGGCTTGCCGAACGTCTACGGGTTCGCCGCCGCGGCAGAGGAGTATTTCGGAAAAACTCAGGTGCGTGAGCTTTCGTTGGCCGAGGCCGGCACGCTGGTGGCGATGCTTCCGCGTCCAAACGCGTTCTTACAATCAGTTCGGGCGGGAGACTACCGGCAGCTTCACGCGGCCCGCAACCGCGTGCTGGCTCGGGTCCGGAAGGTGTGGCCGCAAAAGTACTCCGAATCCACGATCATGCAGGCGCAATTGGAGAAAACCACATTCCGCGACCGCACTCCGGTGCTGCAGCCGCTTGACACTATCGCGCGGCCGTTTGTGGATTTTGCAAGCCAGGGTTCGTCGATGCAGGAACTGGAAGGCCTGACGCCCGATCAACTCGCGGGCGCGCACGTGTTTACATCCCTCGATCCTGATTTGACGAGATCGGCTCAAACCATTCTCGATGCGGAAATTCCAGGAATCCGGCGACGGTTCCCTCCCTCGAAAAGCGGAAGCTGCGCCGCGAACGATGATCGTTTGCTGGGCTCGATCGTCGCGCTTGATCCGCATTCGGGACAGGTTGTCGTCATGTCGGGATCCGGCGGCGGTAAAGATGGAATTCAGTTTGCCAACTTCGCGCTCAACGCGCTGGCGTCGCCGGCCTCAACTATGAAACCTTTCTCTACCGTCCTCGCTTTGAAAAAGTCTGGAGAGGGGAGTGCTCCAGATTACACCGCTGCCACATTGATTCCGGCGCCATCTCCGACGCGGGTCCGAGCCGCCTTATCGCGATCCAGTGAACAGCTTGCGTACTTCAACATCGATCGAATTGGATTGGACCCGCTGGTCAGGCTATTTGAATTGTCGACGGGAAGTTCCGTCCCGAACCCCACACGCGAGTTTGCCCTCGGGTTCGGCGCCGGAACCGAAGTGTCGGCGCTCCGGTACGCCCGAGCGTATTCCATCTTTGCCCATGGCAGCGTGCCCGAGGCGGTCGCCATCAACGCGGTCTACATTGACGGCAAGCCGCTTCAACGGAGGGCTGCAAGCCTCGTACGCGTCGTTGACCCGGGAGCTGCGTACGTCACCGCCCAAATGATGCGATCTGTTTTAGGTTACGGAATCGACGGCATTCACGGTACGGCGCGCCACGCGGCTGAAATGGCCGGATTGTCCGTGGACCGGATGGAGATCGCAGGAAAAACGGGATCGGGACCGCACGCCGTCTGGATGATGTCCGTGAGTCCGCAACTCGTGATTGCCGTCCAACTGACATACAAATGCCACTCCGAGATTGCTAACGCGAAGACAATGTTCGCCGCCGACACGGCTGCCATCATTTGGGCGAAGTTTGTACGGTCGATTCGCGAGATCCGTCCCGATCTTCTGCAAGGAACATTCCTGCGCCCGGCTAACGTTGTAGAGGAGAAGATCGATCCTGCTCGGGGCTGCTTATCGAAGGAATCCAACTCCATGTTCGAGTACTTTCTCGCGGAGAATGCGCCCCGTCCTTGCAGCATCAACCCTTAGTGACGGATCAGGCTGCGAATCCGATGCCGGGCTTGTTGCAGCCATTCCGGTCTCTTCAGGGAAGCATACGATTCCATAAACTGCGTCAAAATCGTTTCGTTCAGGATGGGAACGGCCAGGCTGCTTGAATTCCGGACATATTGGACGTTTCGCAGAACCCACACCTCGATGTTCTCCGCATATCTCCACACTTCCGGGACTCCCAGAGAAGCGTACAACGGAAACTTGTTGAGCGAGTCGCTACTCAAATCGACTTCGATCAACAGGTCCGGCGGGGGATCCAAACTCATGTCAAGACGTTTCTTGCCGCGAACGCGGTCCACGTTCTGAATGTAAAACGACGAATCAGGCTCGAAGCCTCTCTCCTGTTCGTCATCTCTAAAGGTTGTGGATCCGGCGTTGAGAAAATCTGAACCGATCTCCTCGAGAACCAGTTCGACGATGGATGCCAGAACGCGGTTCGCTTCCTCGTGTTCCAAATGTGGACTCATGATTTCCAGAATTCCTCGATCGTATGCGAGACGCGGCGAGCTGCGGGTGCCCAAGTCGTGCAACAGCTTTTCATAGGTTTCCCAACTGACATTTCGCATGATCACGCGACCGCTTGAAGGTTGCCTGGTGACGACGGGCATGATTCAAAGATAACCCCTCCCAAGGCCGCCCGGCAATTGCTAAGGATCAGAAGACGTCGGCACAGAAGTTGCGGTATTCGCAGTCGTCGCAGCGGGCGCGGGCCGGCGTGGGATCGGGAAACAGTTCGCGCCCTATCATTTCATGCATTGTGAGGAGCGCGGAACGGGCTTCGGTCAGGAGGCTCTCCGTCATCGGAAAGCGGAATGTGATGTCGTCGGTAACGATAAAGATGAAACCGGCCGGAACGGGCTTCGAGAAGTGTTCGGCGATCATCAGTGAATAACCTGCAAGTTGGAACAAGTGATTCCGATGCGGACGGCCGGTTGTGTACTTGAAGTCGACGGGGTAGCAGGCGTCCGGGGTTTCGATCAAAAGATCGAGCTTGCCGGAAATCTCCAGGGAATGTGAGTACAGCGACACACCAAAATGCCGCGTCCCCTCCGATAACCCGTACTCCCGAAATCGGCGGCGTCTCTCCAATGCCTCAATCGCTGCCTGAGCGGTCTTCCCTTCCCGCATCTTGAACGTGGGTTTTCCGTGAAATCCCATCACGTGCTGATAGAAAGGAATGCGAGGACAGTAGACGAACTGCTTCAGGTCGGTAACGCGGAAGTCGCAGGTGACTTTCATATCCGCAAGAGCTCCAATGCGGAACGGAAGTCCTCCTCGCACATCGGTTGGATGAGGATCTTGCCGGGGTCTTCACCAAGGGTCTGCGTCAGCCTCATCAGCAGTTCCTCCCTTTTGTTCCGATTCAGCTTTCCACGAAAGACGCTGAACTGGATGCGCTCCAAACCGTAGTCCAGGCAAGCCTCTGAGATACGATGCCGGATGCGATCGTCCTCAATGTCATACATCACCAGCGTTCGCAGTTCCTGTTTCATCACCACTGAAACTTGAAAGCCTCATAAGACTTTCCGCCTCGAAGAAATGACGCCAAACGGCGCGCCTGCATTTGAATGATCGATCGGATCTGGTATTCCTTGCCGTTGTGCGTTTCGCAAGAGACCAGGCGGTCCAGCACGCGGGCCGCGATCATGTCGCGTGACGTCTTGTCCAATTGTCCATTCTCCAATCGAATCGATATTCCGAGGTTCACTGCGCTCATCACCGCGCGATCGACAACGGGCTGCCGGAACTCTTCGACGAGATCGAGCACCAGCGAGGGCTTTCCCGGCCGATCGACATGCAGGAATCCCGCAAAAGGTTCCAGGCCGGCGTTCAATGCCGCTCCCCAGACGTTGCCGTAAAGAATGCCGTATCCGTAATTCAACATGGAATTTACGATGTCGGTGGCGCCGCGGTGTTCGCGGCCCAGAAACTCCGTCCTGCCGCTGATGATTTCTCCGACGGCCTGCCAATACAGGCGGCCCGCCGATCCTTCGATCCCCATCAGGATGTCGCGCTTTTCGTCAATCGCTCCGGCAGTCATTCCTTTTACTGTCTTCCGTTGTGCGCTCAATGAATCAGCCACGGCGTTCACCCGATCGAACCGGTCCCGGTCCGCCTTCTTGAGGTACTTCCCAAAATACCGGACAAGCTTTTCCTGATTGCGGATCTTGCCGGCAACCACAGCCCGGGAGAATTCGAAACCGCGATAGTCGTTGAAGGCGGTCAGTTGGTCGCGCCGCGTCTGTATCGTCGCATTCAAGTAAGGAGAACTGATCAGCGCATAAGGCTTGCCTGCGGCGCCCCAGAAATTGAGACGGATTCCGCGAATGCAGAGTTCTTCGAGGAGGTCCGTTGAAATGGAAATCCCCCGCGAGGCCACGACCACTTCCTGAATCCGAAAGAATGGAAACTGGTATACGACAGTCTTGTCCTTCCGAACGACCAGACGCTCGCTCTTCTTCCCAATAAAAAGACCGAAGCCGGACACAATCAACTGCGCCACGTCTTCGGTTTTAACTACCGATATGCCTTCATCGAGGATCGTTTGATCCTCGGGAACCGGTTCTTGTACGTCGACTCGTATCGTCTCAACCTCACCCGTGAACAGATTCCGTTGCACCGGTTGACGGCGTTCGGCGTCCATGAACTCCTGGAAGCTCCGGTCGCGTATAACAGATGAACTCATGGTTCGCGTCTCCGCGCTGTTGGATTCAAGCAGCGACAGTCTATGGCCCGCCCAAACGTTCGTCAAACGCGGCAACGCCTCGCTTGCAGCTTTGCCAGAAGGCGTTGCAAAACCGACAAATTGTGCCGCCGGCTAAAGCCCCGCGGCCAGAAAACTTGGTTTGATTTCAAGGTCTTTAAACACCATGCCGTAGGCCGCGCGGCTTTAGCCCGCGGAAATCAGAGCCGGGACGTGAGCAAAACTCCCGATTTTTCTCGCGTCAGTAAAGTGGAGGCTCTTATGGAACGCAAAACCGTCATTTTCTGGCCGAAAGCCCTGTCTATTCTCCTCTTATGTTGCGTTCTTGCGCCGTTCGCCGAGGCGCAAGACAGGTATTACCTGTCGCACATTGCGAATGGCGTGTACCCCGCTGGGAGCTATCGAACGACGTTCATTCTATTTAATAACAACAACACCAGTGTTTCCGCGACACTTCGGTTGACAAACGACGGTGGAGCCCCGCTTCCGATGGGTATCCTCGGACTGGGAACCGGCAGTCAGTTCACCATCAATCTTTCGGCCGGATCGAGCCGGATCCTGCAAACCGACGGAGCAGGAGCGCTGGTCGTGGGTGCGGCGACCATAGACAGCAATTCGGCGCCGATCGGCGTCTCGTCGATTTTCACCCTGTACGACAGCGGCGGAAATTACATGACGGAGGCCGGAGTCGGCAGTTCCGACCTTTCGTCGGACTTCATGTTCCCCGTCGATATCACCGGCCTCTTCAACACGGGGCTCGCCCTCTTTAATCCCGGGAACGTCTCGGCAAACCTGACCGTGTCCGTCCTCGGAACGAACGGCCAGCAAGTTCTCACGGCCACGAGGACGCTGTCAGGCAACGGTCATTTGGCGCTTTTTCTGGGCGGAGCCGGGCAACTGTTTCCAACACTGAACAATTTTCGCGGTACCGTGATCGTCCAAAGTACTTCACCGGTCGCTGCACTCGTGTTGAGGGAAAACGCCGCGCCGCTCTCGTACACTTCGCTCCCGGTAGTTCCGCGCTCGACGACGCGTACAAGTCTGAATATTGCGCATTTGGCAACGGGGTCTTTCGGTGATGGCAGCTTCAGGACGTCTTTCCTGATCTTCAATCCCACTACAGCTACAGCCAACGGAACGATTACATTAACTCGTGATGACGGCACACCGCTCACGGTGACGATTCCCGGAAGGGGAACCAACAGCAGCTTCGGCTTTTCACTGTCGGCTGGTGCATCAGTCTTCATGGATACCGATGGACTGGGTCAACTGACGGTCGGCGCGGCAAGCATTTCGTCATCAGCACCAATAGGCGCCGCTGCAATCTTTACCGTGTTTGGAACGTCTGGAAGTTTTCAAACCGAGGCCGGAGTCGGCGAATCGGTCGCGATGGCGTTATCCACGCTTTCCGTGGACATTACAAGTGGCGGAGACACCGGCGTGGCATTCTTCAACCCGGGAACGACCTCGACATCGCTCACCCTACGGCTCCTGGATGCCGGCGGAGTGATCGCGGCAACCGATGTAAATCTCAATTTGCCGGCAAAGAACCATCTGGCGAGGTTTGTTTCCGATCTCTTTCCGGGAAAGAACGGTTTCCAGGGTGTGCTCGCAGTAACTGCGAGCGCCCCGGTGTCGGCGATCACCCTGCGACAGAATGCGGGTCCTTCGTACACGACCTTGCCGGTGAAGTCCGGTGTCGCCAACGGAACGCCTCCGACGGGCGGCGGCACTTCAACGATACCGTCGCTCACGAGCGGTTCGTATTGGGAATACTTCTGGACCTCAGAAACTGAGAATTTCGCTCAGGGAAGCGGCACGACGTATGACGTCAAATCCGGCAAATTTCGTGTGACGCTGGGCGCTCCGTCAAACATGAGCGGGCAGATCGCTCACCCCATCACGGTCTCCGGTGTAAGTTCAGATGGTGTGGCGGACTTCGCGCCCGAATGGAGGTTTCTGGCCATCTCGCCGAACGGTGCGATTCTTGGATCGAACGACGGCAATACGTTCACTCAGATTTTCAGCTTCCAGAACTCGAGTTGGACCGGGGGCGGCTTTTTCGTACCTTTCCCAGCAGGACAAGCCGTCACGTCATCCTCAGGGACATTCCCGGGGGAATACAACCAGATCGGCAACAGCCTCGTGGTCTCTCGCCAGACGAGTTCCGGAGGATGCACCTTCTACCCGTCGGTGGGACAGACTATCTGCTCTGGAGATCCAACTACGATCTCGGAACGCGAATACTACAAGGCCGGCGTCGGCCCGATCGGTTACAAGTTCGAGAGCACCCAAACGTCTTCCGGAGGTGGGTTCACGACGTCAAGCACGCGAACCCGCGTGGTGGAACTCACCCAGACGAGCTTTTTCTCGTCGGATGGAACGATCTTCAAAGCGCCACCATGGCAGGAAATGAAAAGCATGGCGGTTGCGCGGACGCGTCACGCGGCTGTCGTTCTGTCCGGCAGGATCTACGTGATTGGTGGAATCGGGGCCAATAATACGTCGCTGTCGAGTGTCGAGATCTACGACCCTGCAAGCGACACCTGGACGTCGGGGACGCCTTTACCAGTCGCGCTGTCTTATCACACGGCCGAAGTGATTGGCGGAAGGATTTACGTCATATCGAGTTCCGGCGGCGTGATTTACATTTTCAATCCTGCAAACAACAGTTGGTCCACATCGCCGAGATCCAACTACAACGATCCTTCACAGGATAGTTGTACGATGCTGAACGATTACATCGTGATCGCCACGCCGGCAGGAGCGTTTTCAGGAGGGATCAACGTCCCCTTCTACCAGGTCAGCAACAATACATGGGGCGCAGGATCGGAATTCGCCACCTCCGACAGGCGCTGGTTCTCGGCAGCCTGCATCGGCACCGATCTGTACGTGGTGGGAGGCTACAGTCAATTCCTGACTCCAAAGGTCGATAACACGATCCTCAAATATCACGCGGTGGATCCATCCGGGTGGACCGCGCTTCCCGCACGAATGGCCGAGGCTCGATACTCGTCATCCGCGGTTGCGTTCAATGGAGAGATCGTTGTGATGGGCGGTCAAAACACGTCCCAGTCGTTCCGATCGATCGAAGCGTACAATCCCTCATCCGGCACCTGGCGCGCGTTACCCGCGATGTTCCGCGCCCGCATTGACTTTGATTCAGTAGTCCTGAACGGAATGATCTACGTTATCGGCGGGAAGAGCGGCACTACCGTTCTGTCTCAAGTCGAGCGTTACACCCCGTAAAGGTTGAATTTTCCAATTCATTCACACCTTCCCTAGCCGCCGCTACAAGGAAACGGTATAACATCAGTAGTGAGGTTATAACATGGAGAAGGTAATGGTAACAGTTAAGGGACAGGTAGTTATTCCCTCGAAGATTAGAGCGAAGTACGGGATTGAAAAGGGCACACAAGTATTTGTTTACGATCGTGGAAATGAAATCGTCATCAAGCCCGTGACTGACGACTACATTCGCTCGATGGCGGGGATGACGGGTACGAAAGGTAAGCTTCTAAAGAACCTGGCCAGAGAAAAATCTCGAGAGCGAAAGATGTGAAGGCCACTCCGAGGATTCTGGACTCCTACTCCGTCCTCGCATACCTCGAAAACGAAAGCGGCGCGGAACGTATGATCGAACTTCTAACCTCTGCCCGTGACTCGAACACTCCGCTGTTGATGTGTGTTGTTAACTGGGGCGAGGTCTACTACATTACAAGACGAGAATTGGGTGCCTCCCGAGCAGAGGAAGTGCTCACACTTCTTGCCAGCCTTCCGATTGAAATCATCGATGTCGACTGTGATCTGACCAAAGGTGCCGCGGAACTAAAGTCCGAACACAAGATGTCGTACGCCGATTGCTTCGCGGCAGCTTTAGCGAAGTCGCAAAAGGGACAGGTCGTTACGGGTGACAAGGAATTTCGGCAGGTGGAAAAGGAAATTTCAATTGAGTGGATCGACTAATCGGTACGTGAGCGGTCGTACGTACGGGTTAACTCGGCAAGCATCCGCGTCACGGCCGGAGTCCGCATCTCTTCAGTAAACCGCCACTCCCAGTTACCTTGCATGGTCCCCGGACGGTTCATCCGGTGTTCCGTTCCGAGTCCCAACACGTCCTGAAACGGGAACACGCACAGGTTCGCCACCGATCCCATTGCCATACGAATGAACTTCAGATGGATGTCAGCATCATCGGTGCCCAGGTACTCCAGTACATGCCGGCGTTCATCCGCGATTTCCTCAGCAGTTTGCGTTGTCTCTTGCCCGGGAGGCGACGTAAACCAGCCAACGGTCGTGTTGTGATCGTGCGTTGCCGTGTAAACGACCGAATTCCGGACGTGGTTGTGTGGACGATATTCCGACGCCTTTGGGTCCGTGCCAAACGCCATTTGCAGGATTCGCATACCGGGGAAGTTAAAACGGTCTCTCAGTTCATCGACCTCTGGAGTAATGACGCCCAGGTCTTCCGCGATAATGGGCAGATCGGGCAGGGCCTGCAGCATTGCTTCGAAAAACTCGGCGCCTGGACCTTTTTGCCACTTACCACGGACGGCAGTAGGTTCCGAGCCGGGTATCTCCCAATAGGCTTCAAAGCCTCGAAAGTGATCGATACGAACGAGGTCAACGACAGCGTAGGTTGCGCGCATCCGCTCAACCCACCAACGGTAAAGCTTCTCCTTCAGTTGCCACCGGTACAAAGGATTGCCCCATCGCTGACCGGTCGCGCTGAAGTAATCCGGCGGAACGCCGGCGATAAAGCGTGGACGGCCGTCATTTTCCAGCGTGAAGAGTTCAGGATTTGCCCATACGTCGGCGCTATCGTGCGCGACATAGATGGGGAGATCTCCAATGATCCGGACTCCACGACGATGACTGTATGCACGGAGTGCGGCCCATTGTTTCGCGAATAGATACTCCGTGTATTTGCCGAACTGCATCGCTTCCTGCGATCTGGCGCGCCACAGAAGCATGGCTTGCGGATCGCGACGGGCGATCGCCGGGTCCCACTCTGTCCACGCGCGCTCCTGATGCGCCCGCTTCACCGCGCGAAACAAAACGTAATCGTCCAGCCAGGCCGCGTTCCTCCGGCAATAGTCTGTGAAATCCTCCGGATGCGCCGAGCCGTACTTTTTCTGGAAGCGCTCAAAACTTCGATAAAGGAGCTTCGTTTTGAAATCGATCGCCGAGGCATAGTCGACACGTTGACCCGGAAATCCCGGTGGACTCTCCAGGGCGGTGGCATCAAGCAATCCATCTTCAACAAGCAGTTGCGGGCTGATCAACATCGGATTGCCGGCAAACGCAGAGAAACACATGTACGGCGAATTGCCATATCCGGTTGGACCCAACGGCAGAATCTGCCACCAGCTTTGACCGGCTTCTGCCAGGAAATCGACAAACCGGTACGCAGCAGGGCCAAGGTCGCCAATGCCATACAGTGTCGGCAGCGACGTGGGATGCAGCAGGATTCCACTCGATCTCGGAATCTGCATAAGAAAATGTTAACTGGTTTTGCGGGCCGACGACGAGAGGAGTTTTTGAAAGACTTGGATAAGAGTACAGTACAGACGCCACTCCCAGGATTCACGAAGGTATTGTCGCAAACCCTGTTGCTTCGATCGACGTGCCGGCCGTCCCCTACAAAGAACTCTCAAACTCGCGTAGTGCGGAATCTTCAGAGATCATCCGCACTCGCGTCTTCCAGCCCGCAGCGTTCAACAACGCCGCTTCTACGACGAACACATTTACACGAACGCGCAAATGGGACCGCGCCACCTCCGCAAATACTGCGTGTTGACGGCCGAATGTGAAAGGATCATGGAGAATGCGGTGACGAAGCTCGGCTTCAGCGTTCGTGGCTATGACCGAATACTTAAGAGAATTAGAACAACTCGTCGCTCAGCGGTTCACCGTGGACTAACTCAAAGTGCTCTCCATGTTAGATAACTTTAGAAGGCGTGGAACGAGAAGCAGGAACGACAGAAGTCTCAAGAATGGGCTAAATGAGGCGCAGAAGAAGCCAAAACGCCATGCGGCAAATGTGGTCTCACCGACGAGGTCGTGCCCGTGGTATTCGTTCGTAGCGAAACATTGATCCACCTGTTAAGAGGTAGGTTTGTTCGAAGTTGTAATGTTGTCAAGCTTTGGGTCAGCACAATGGTATTGCATGCGTTGCACGCTTTGACTCGGGTTGCAAGTTGGCGATGTTTTTTAAGCCGGAAGCACCGCGACCGGTGCCCAGAACGCTTGTTTCAGTGGTGAAAGGAACACATTTCTTTAAAAAGTAAACTTGTTAAACAAGAAAGACTTCACGAAACACGCCTGCTCCACCAGTTTCCGGGCTAACTGCCACACTTCGTGTGATCGAACTCGTGGTATTCCCACTTGGCCAGCGGTTTTCCATCAGTATCCTTTGCCACGGAAAGCCTCCGCCGATCGTTCGGTAACTTAGTATTCCACTGGTAACTAGCCATCCTGTGTGCGGCAAGCTTGTCCGACAACGGCTTGAATCCTAATGGTGGAATAAACTCATCTAAACCCAAATAAACACCAATCTCGAGTCTGGTGTTGGGCGGCTTTTCTGCGGCGACAATCTGACAAAGTAACGTCTTGATTGCCGGAGGGTCCAGAGGTTTCTCCACCGAGACAACGTATGATCTACCTTGATCCGGCCGCAGAACCTGTGAACTGAGTAGGCGGTACGGGATTGGACCAGAGATTGTCGGTACCTTCAGTCCGCTTTGGGATGCGATAGCTACAATAATGGTGACGATTGTTAATTGCATTTCTTTTTGATCACGTCGCTAATCTGACGACTTTTCCGTGGACTGTTAGGGTTTATTCTATAGCCCTTGTTTTGTAACTCGGTCATGATCCAATTATCGTCTCTTTGAAATCCTAGCATCTGGTGTAAGGTTTCGTGTACGAGTAACTGCCAATTCGTGCCTAGTCCAAATAAGCCATTAGACATATCTGACGGACGTAGGTAAGCGGTTCCACCGGGCGGTGACCAGCCACTCAAACCAGGGCTATTTGCAAAAAGCTGCGCAACAGTCGCCGCGCCCACAGCATTTGCGTATTGCTGATTAACCAGCATTCCGATCTGCGCTTGGCTCGTGGTGCCATCCACAAAACTTGTGGCATTCATTGTGGCAGCCACATCCTCTACAGCCAATCCAATATCGGCAAACAATTGCCGACAATCCGCGTCAGCATTTGCCAACTTTCTGTTCGCTATACCCAACCCTTTAGTAACTTTTCCGACAAAGCCAGGGCTTCCGATGATCTGTTGGCCCTGAGGTGCACCACCACCACCGTCCTCCCCACCTCCACAGCCACCTGGTGCGAATTCCCAGCAAGCCGGATCGGTCGAAACCCGAACAGGATCTGTGGGTTCGGGCATCTCAAGGCATTCATCATGTGATCCGGTAAGCACTCCATAACAACGACCACTCTTGAAAAGGTCTTCACGCGCACACAATTCCGACACCATTGAAAATCTTCACGGTGGTGGCGGTGCTCTTGTACCTCATCATCCCGAATGTTCCGATTCAAATACCAAGCACACCCGTCACGACAGTTCCCTCGCAGCCACAGCCCTTGCAAGCTGTATCGCGAAACTTGGTCGATCCTAACACGGCACAACCGGATGATACGATCTCCACTAAGCCGACCGCTGACACAGCACAGCATCCGACCGAGCAGAAACAGGAAACGGTAGAACCAACATTGAACCCAGCAACGACAACAGGGGACGTCATTCCGATTCCATCTCCGGCTCCACCGGCGCCCACAGAAATCAACCCAATCTCATCTGTGGTTCCTAGTCAACTGGAAGAGTCACTCGGCAAAGATGTGACTTCAGTAGCAAAGGTACCTGACACCACGATTGCGCCGAATGCACCCGACACTTCCCCAAAACTTTCCGCGAATCCACCGAGCGCCCCGAAACGTTACACGAACATTCCCGAAAATGCCCATCCGATCAGTTCCGGCACCGGATGGGAGTGTGACCGCGGCTTTGCCCGGTCTGGAACGAATTGCATGTCGGTTAGGATCCCTTCTAACGCGAGCCTCAATGCATACGGAAACGACTGGCAGTGTAATCGAGGCTTTTTCCGTTCCGGTGGGGGCTGTGCTCCAGTACAAATTCCGCCCGACGCTGGCCTTAATGTTTACGGAAACGACTGGCAGTGTAATCGAGGCTTTTTCCGTTCCGGTGGGGGCTGTGCTCCAGTACAAATTCCGCCCGACGCTGGCCTTAATGTTTACGGAAACGACTGGCAGTGTAATCAGGCTTTTTCCGTTCC
>Ga0137427_10000161_pt1 | contig 37141 bp, 25 predicted proteins | sample EasRivERMZT700_2_FD_102309 | JGI IMG/M metagenome (GOLD analysis project Ga0137427, IMG submission 102309) | Soil microbial communities from meander-bound floodplain in the East River, Colorado, USA - East River MetaG ERMZT700_2 | ecosystem: Environmental > Terrestrial > Soil > Floodplain ...
CGCCCCTGGCTGGAGCGACCCCAGCTCGAACTCGCCGAATGAAACGCGATGCAGCCGCGTGACCTCGTGTCCGGCGGCCTCGAAGAGCCGCCGAATCTCCCGGTTCTTGCCCTCGTCGAGCTCGACGATCAGATGCGTCTCGCGATTCGAAGCCTTGCGGACGTCGACGCGTGCGGCGGCGAGACGTTCGGTGCCGCCTCGTGAGGCGCGGACGTCGATGCCGCGCTCGAGCTGGCGCGCGACGTCAGGCTCGAGGCGTCCGCGGACGGTCACCACGTACCGTCGCACGATGCGATTCCCCGGATCCGTGAGCCGGTTCGCAAGCTCGGTGTCGTTGGTCAGTAGAAGCAGTCCGGTCGACGCTCGATCGAGGCGGCCGACCGCGATGAGCCCATCAGCGTCATCGCCGATCACATCGAACACCGTCCGGCGGCCTTCCGGATCGCGCCGGGTGGTGATCACGCCGCGCGGTTTGTGAAACGCAATGAGACGAAGACGCCGCGCGCCACGCGGACGGGCGGCGACGCCGTCAATCTCGATTCGCGCCCGTTCGGGCGAGACCATCTGCGTCGGTCGCGTGGCGATCCGGCCGTCCACGCGCACGCGGCCGGCGAGGATCATTTCACGCGCGTCTTTGCGCGAGGCCAGGCCTCGCTTCGACAGCGCGCGGATCAGTGGGACGGTTGGCATCTGGGAATCTGGCAATCGGTAATCGGGGAATCGCTTATCGGCTCATCGTGAAATCGGAGAATCTGGAATCGGGCGCCCGCTTGCCAGATTCTCGACTCTCCGATGTGTCGCTAAGCGATTGCCCGATTGCCGATTCCAGATTATCGATTCAAATCCGGTGGCCCGAATCGTTCGTCGAACAGCGCGCCCAGCTCCCCCAGGATCATCGCGGTCGCGCCCCAGACAATGTGCGAACCGGTCGTGAGATAGGGCAGGTCCACAATGATGTTTTCCCGCGGACGCCGCTCCCAGCCGCAGCGCGTGCGATCGAGCAGCACCTGCACGGGCGCTTCGAGCACCTCTTCGACTTCGCCGGCATGCGGCCGGAAGTCGGGGCGCGTGTCCGTGACGCCGACGAACGGGTACACGACGAAGTTGCTGACGATGACGAAAAACGACGACAGCGCGCCGACGATGCGCACGGAGTCGCGCTCGATGCCGATTTCCTCGTGCGCCTCACGGAGCGCCGCATCGACCGGGGCTTCGCCGTTGTCGATCGCGCCGCCGGGAAAACTGATCTGGCCGGGATGATGCGGCAGATCGTGGCGACGCATGGTGAGCGGCAGCGTCGGGCCCGCGGCGCCGGGATACAGCAGGATGAGCGCAGCGGCCTTCCTCGCCGTCTCCGGCACCAGATCGGGCGCCCAACCTTCGTAGGGCGGCCGAGGCGCGAACCGCCGCTGCACGTCGGCGCCGGGCAAGGGCTCGTTCAGGCGAACACGGAGGAAAGATTCGATGGTCACTAAATCAGAAAGCACGGGAGGCATCTATTACGAATCATGAAGTACGGGAGGACAAGAACCAAGAAGTACGGGTGTGGAAGGCAGGGAAGTACGGGTGAGACAAGCCATGAAGTACGGGGCCCAATCGGAGAAGTACTTCCCAGGTCTTACCCACCCGCACTTCGCCGTTCTTGTCCATCCGTACTTCTGCGCTCTTCACACCCGTACTTCCTGGTTCTTCTCCACCCGTACTTCAGCGAAGAATCCGTAAGTACTCCACCCACGGCCCCACCGCGGGCCCGATCTGCTTCGCCATCACGCGCGAGATCTGCATCACGTGATCGAGATCGTGCGCGGCCCAGGTGGCGAGGAGCTGCCGCGCGGTGACGTCGCCGAACTTCGGGTGAACGCCGGTGCGATCGAGGTCGGTCGATGTGATCCGGAGCGCTCGCACGCGGGCGAGATTCGTCGCGCGGATTTCGCTGAACTCTGCAAGCAGATCGGCGAGTGACTTGCCCTTGCTGTCCTTGAACTGCGCGAAGCGGTCGAAGGTCTGAAACATCTTGTCGGGCCGGTGGCTGAGGATGATCTCCAGCCGCGCGACCCAGTCCGTCCGCTCGCCGTGAATGAGGTGGCCAAGCACGTCGTACGGGCTCCACGTCTCCGGGCCCTCGTTGTGCATCGTCCATGTGTCCGATAGTCCGCCGAGCCAGTGGTAGAGCACCCGGGGTGTGCGTTCCAGCAGTTCCAGACAGGAATCCAGATGGAAAGGCTGCACGGAAGGGATCTTACCAAGGGGCGCCCGGCCGGGCCTCCCCCTGTCCCACATCGGTCAGCCCTCCGGACTCTTAGGACTCTTTGGACACTTCGGACTCCTCGAACTCTTCGGACTCTGCGAACTCGTCGGACTCCTGTAGACACTCGACAACGGAACCGGTTACTCTTGTCGGACGTCTACAGGGGGAGTTTCGATGGCTGGAAAACCGAAGAACGAGAAGAACGACCTGCTGCAGGGCACGCTCGACCTGCTGATTCTGAAGACGCTGGCGCTGGGCCCGCAGCACGGATGGGGCATTTCGCAGCGCATTCGCCAGATGTCGCAGGAGGTGCTGCAGGTCAATCAGGGCTCGCTGTACCCGGCGCTCCATCGGCTCGAGGAGCAGGGATGGGTCGCGGCCGAGTGGGGCGTGTCCGACGCCAACCGGCAGGCGAAGTTCTACAAGCTCACGCGCGCGGGTGAGAAGCAGCTGCAGCGCGAGACCGAGATGTGGGCGCAGATGTCGCTCGCCGTGACGAAGATCGTGCAAGCGACGTAGGTGACGATTGTAGCGCGGACAGGGGCGGTTCAAAGGTTGAAAGGTTCAGATGAGATTTGTTCGCCGACTCATAGGGCTCTTCCGACGTGACCGACTCGACGCCGACGTTCGCCGCGAGATGGAGTTTCACCTCGCGATGGAGGCCGCGGAGCGCGAGCGGCGAGGGGACAGCGCGGCCGAGGCGCGTCGGCTGGCGCGCGCGGAGTTCGGCGCGGCCGACGGTGTGCGCGAGCAAGTGCGTGATGCGCGCGGCCTGACGTTCTGGGAGCACCTCGCGCAGGACGTCCGTTTTGGCGTGCGGCTGCTCCTCAGGCAACCCGGGTTCACGGCCGTGGCGGTCCTGGTGCTCGCGCTGGGCATCGGCGCGAACACGGCGGTGTTCAGCCTCGTCAACACGATGCTGCTCAAGCCGCGGCCGTGGCTCGCGGACGGCAAGATCGTCGGCGTGTACAGCAAAGACACATCGCAACCCGACCAATTTCGCGCGTTCTCGTATCCGGAGTATCTCGAGCTGCGCGCGCGGACCGACGTCTTCGAGTCCCTCGCGGCGCATACCTTCTCACTGGTCGGGATCGGCGAGGGCGACGGCGTGCGTCGCGTGATGGCCGACGTCGCGACGGCGAATTTTTTCGCGACGTTCGGCTCGCCGCTCACGATGGGCCGAACGTTCACGGCCGAGGAGGAACGTCCCGGCGCCGACATTCCCGTGGCCATCCTCGGATACGCCGCGTGGCAGCGCCTCGGCGGCCGTCCGGACATCGTGGGCCAGACGATCCGCGTCAACACGCGCGCGTTTCAGGTCGTCGGCGTCGCGGCGAAGGGCTTCGGCGGGTCGATGGCGTTCGTGACACCCGAGGTGTGGCTGCCGACTGGCGTCTACGACTCGGTCACGAACGACTTCATGCGCTCAGGGCTCTCCGCCAACCTGGCCGATCGGACGCACTACAACCTCGTCGTGATCGCGCGCCTGCCGTCCGGACGTACGGCCGAGTCGCTCGCTCCCGCCCTCGACGCGATGAGTGAGCGATTGGCAGACACGCGCCCGGCAGGCACGGCGAAGCACGCCTTGCTCCTGGCACCGCTCGCGCGAATGTCCGTGAGCACGAGACCGTTGGACGACAGCGCCGTCCGTGGCGCGACGGTGGCGATGTTGTCGATGGCGGGAATCGTCCTGCTCGTCGCCTCGTTCAACCTGGCCAACATGCTGCTGGCGAGAAGCGCCGCGCGACGGCAAGAGTTCGCGATCCGGCTGGCCATCGGCGGCAGCCGCGGCCGTGTGATTCGGCAGTTGCTCACCGAGGGCCTGATCCTGGCGTTCGTCGGCGGAGTTGCCGGTCTGGTGATCGCCTTCTGGGCAACGCGAGCACTCATGGCCGTGCTCGCACCCTTGTCTCCGGTGTCGTTCACCATCGACGCCAGCCCCGACTGGCGGATTCTCACCGCGATGCTCGTCTACTGCACGATCAGCACGATCGTGTTTGCGGTGCTGCCGGCGCGCCGGCTCGCGAGCACGAATCCCGGCCTGACACTCAAGGGCCATGCCGGCGAGCTCGTGTCTCGCCGGCGATTCCGCGCGGGCCTGCCCAACATGTTCGTGATGGGCCAGCTGGCGCTGTCGCTCGTGCTCGTCAGCGTGGCCGCGCTGTTCCTGCGTGGCGCGACCGAAGCCGCGAAGGCGGATCCAGGTTTCACACTCGATCGCGGTGTGATGGCGATGATCGATCCGAGCCTGGCGGGCTACAACACGGCGCGCGGCCGCGAGCTCTACGCGACGGCACTCGATCGTCTCCGCGCCAGGCCCGATGTGGCTGCGGCCAGCGTCGCGTCGATCATGCCGTTCGGCGAGATGGAGGACAGTCAGGACGTCCAGCGCGCCGGCGCGCCGGTCCGGCCCGGCGATCCAGATGCCGGCGCGAATCTGATCGAGGCGGTATTCACGAGCGCCGGCGCAGGCTACTTCGACGCCATGGGCGTCCCGGTGACGGCTGGCCGGGAGTTCACGCTCGACGAGGAGCGCGCTTCCGGACCTCCGCGTCAGGCCATCATCGACAAGGCACTGGCCACGAAACTCTTCGGCACGTCGTCGCCCATTGGTCAGACGATTCAGTACTCCGGACGCGATACGACGCTCCCGCCGGTCGTCATGACCGTCGTCGGCGTCGCGCCTGGCATTCGGCACCGGCTCTTCAGCCTCGAGCCGGAGCCGCATCTCTACGTGCCGTTCGGCAGCTCGTTCCAGGCCGGGTCGTATCTGCACGTGCGCACGCGCGCCGCCTCGGCCGGCGCCGAGCAGGCGCTGTTGTCCGGCCTCCGGCAGATGCTGTTGGAGGTCGATCCGAAGCTGCCGATTCTCTCGCTCGAGACGCGCGCGATGTACCGCGATCGCAATCTACTGCTGGCGGTGGTCCGCATCGGCGCCGCGATGTTCACGATCTTCGGCGGCGTCGCGCTCTTCCTCGCCGCGGTCGGCATCTACGGCGTCAAGGCGTACGTCGTCTCACGCCGGACGCGCGAGATCGGCATTCGCGTCGCGCTTGGCGCCACACCGCGCGGTGTGGTGTGGATGGTGGTGCGCGACGGCCTGGTCGCCAGTGTCGTCGGCCTCGGGATTGGGCTCGCCCTGTCGGCGCTCGTCGGCATCGCGATGCGAAGCATCACGTATCAGGGCCGCGCCGCGGACGCGGCCGTGCTCGGCCTCGCGCTCGCAGTGCTCGCCGGCTCGGCGTTGCTCGCGAGCTGGCTGCCAGCGCGGCGAGCGACGAAGGTCTCGCCGCTGCTGGCGATCAGGCAATAGAAAAAGCGAACCATGGAGAACATGGAGGAAGAACGCCCAGCCCATACAGAACATGGAGACGGATTAGGTTTGAAAACAAAAACCGAACGACTTCTCCATGAGCTCCATGGGCTAGGTGCGCTTTTCCTCCATGTCCTCCATGGTTTGCTTTTTGGTCGAATCCGGCTTCAGCCGATCTTGAACGGCGCGGTGGCCTTCACCGTGCCCCATTCGATCCGCAGCGTCGCGCCCGCCGGCGTGTCGTCGACCGAAATCGTCAGCATTTCAACAGGAGTGGCCGTCTTGCCGATCGTCATCGGCATGCGCCCAATCTCGAGCGCCGGCTGATACGGGATTCCCCACTGGTTGGGCTGGCTGACTTTGCCAAGAATCAGCTGCCAGGCTTCTCCAGGCTGCGTGTTGATCGTGTAGGACGTGCCTGCCTCCAGCTTCACCGTGCCGAAGGTCAGGGGCTTGTCGCTCTTGATCATGGTGGCGACATCGGCTCCGGTTCGCCACGGTTGTCCGGGCGGCATCAGCTGCGCTTCCGGGCGTCCCTTCAGCGTCGGCCGGCCGTACTCGATGGCGATCTGTGCGCCATCGATCGTCCACTCGGACCTCACGTGCGCGCTGCCGCCACGGCCGGTTCCCATGTCCGTGGTCTTCTGCGCGAGCGCCGTGAGGCCAACCAAGCCTGCGAGTGCGGTCGTCGTGAGCATCATTGAAAGTCGTCGCATGGGTCGTTCTTCTCCTTGTTTAGAACTTGATCTAGCACTGTTCCTCGCATGATAGCCGCTGCCGGCGTTCGATTTCGACACAGCCAGTGTTTCGGGTGACGTACGGATTTCACGCGGAAACGCGGAGGCGAGGGCGTGACCGGCCGGAAGAGCGCGAGGTGCATGCCGATGACACCGTCCACTGCGCCTGGTGTCATCGGCACGCGCCTCGCGATCTCCCTGGCGGCCGTTCCGCCGCCGGACCGAAGGTCCGCCGGTCACGCCCGACCTAGAGACGCGGAGACCGCTCGTCAGGCGCATCGGCTCCGCGGCTCCGGTCTCGATCTGCTCCGCGTCTCCGCGTGAGCCAAGCTAAATCACTACCACACCGGGCGAGAACGGGTGATGTAACGTAGAGCGCGTTTGGAGGTCTGCAATGCGCCGTTTCACGTTCGTTCTGCTCGTCACCCTCGGTGTTCTGCTGTCGGTCCCGCACGTCACCCCGGTGACGGCGCGCGCGGCCGCCGCGCAAGGCGCGCAGGCGCGTCCCGCGCGGCTCGCGTCGATCGCCGATCGCACGGCGGGCATGCAGAGGCTTGACGGTTTCTTTCCGCTCTATTGGGACGAGCCGGCGGGCGCGCTCTTCCTCGAGATTCCCCGGCTCGATGTCGAGGTGCTCTACCAGACCGGCATCGCCGCGGGCATGGGCTCGAACGACATCGGCCTCGATCGCGGTCTGCTCGTGGATACGAGCCTCGTCTCGTTCCAGCGTGTCGGCCCGAAAGTGCTGATGGTGCAGCCGAACTACGACTTCCGCGCGATCAGCACAAACGCGGACGAGCGCCACGCCGTGACCGAGGCCTTTGCGAAGTCGGTGCTGTGGGGCTTCACGGCCGCCGCGGAGACGGAGGGCCGCGTGCTGGTGGATCTCTCCGACTTCCTCATGCGTGACGCGACGAGCCTCACCGCGCGGCTCCGGCCGGCGGCGTACCGCTTCGATCGCTCGCGCAGTGCCGTCTACATGCCGAACACGAAGTCGTTCCCCAAGAACACCGAGATCGAGGTGACGACGACGCTGGTGACGGATGCGCCGGGCGCGGGACCGGGACAGATCGGCGGGCGGATTGGTGACGTCACGCCATCGCCGGAGGCGCTGACGGTGCGCCAGCACTTCTCGCTGATCGAATTGCCCGATGCGAACTACAAGCCGCGCGCGCTCGATCCGCGGGCCGGGTTCTTCGGTGTGAGCTTCGTCGATTTCGCCACGCCGTTCGGCAAGGACGTGGTCACGCGCTACATCAGCCGGCACCGGTTGCAGAAGCGCGATCTGACCGCCGCGGTGAGCGAGGCGGTGAAGCCGATCGTGTATTACGTCGATCGCGGGGCCCCCGAGCCGATTCGGTCGGCGCTCATCGAGGGCGCCTCGTGGTGGAACCAGGCGTTCGAAGCCGCGGGCTATCGCAACGCGTTTCGCGTCGAGCTGCTGCCGGCCGGCGCCGATCCGATGGACGTCCGGTACAACGTGATCAACTGGGTGCATCGATCGACGCGCGGCTGGAGCTACGGCGCGTCCATCACGGATCCGCGGACCGGCGAGATCATCAAAGGCCACGTCTCGCTCGGATCGCTGCGCGCGCAGCAGGACTACCTCATCGGAGAAGCGCTGACGTCGCCCTACGTCAACGGCACCGAGAGGCCGCAGGCGCTCACGGACATGGTCGTCGGCCGGCTGAAGCAGCTCTCGGCGCACGAGGTGGGACACACGATCGGCCTCGGACACAACTACTACGACAGCACGATGGGCCGCATCTCGGTGATGGACTATCCGCACCCGCTCGTCACGCTCAAGACCGACGGCACGATGGATCTGTCGAATGCGTACGCGGCCGGCATCGGCGAGTGGGACAAGGTGGCCGTGAAGTACGGCTACGGCGAGTATTCAGCCGGGACCGAGGCTGCTGACCTTCTCAAGGTGCTCGACGAAGCGTGGACGAAGGACCTGCGGTACTTCACGAATCAGGACACCGACGTCAACCCGAAGGTCGATCAGTGGAACAACGGCGTGGACGTCGCCGTGGAGCTGAATCGCATCATGAATCTGCGCCGCGCCGGCATGGACCGGTTCGGCGAGACGGCAATTCAAAAGGACTGGCCGATGGCGAAGATCGAGGAGGCGCTCGTGCCGCTCTACCTCCACCATCGATATGCGGTCGAGGCGGCGGCGTCGGTGCTCGGCGGGCAGAACTACGTCTACGCGATGCGCGGCGACGGGCGCACGCCGGTCGAGTGGGTCCCGGCGGCGGCGCAGAAGGCCGCGCTGGACGCGTTGATCGCGACGATCAAGCCGTCGGAGCTCGCGCTCTCGCGCGCGGTGCTGTCGAAGATTCCGCCGCGCCCGCCCGCGTATCCGCGCACGCGCGAGCTGTTCCCGCGGACGACCGGCGGCGCGTTCGATCCGCTCACGCCGGCGACGGTGGCCGCGGACATGACGGTGGGATTCATGCTCACGCCGGAACGATCGTCACGGCTGGTCGCGCAGAAGGCGGTCGATCCGTCGATGCCGGGGCTCGGTGAGGTGATCGATCGACTGATTGCCGCCGCCTTCGACGCGCCGCTCGCGGCGCCGTATCAGGCAGAGATCCGCCGATCGATTGGCCAGGTCGTCGTCAACCGGCTCATCGATCTGGCCGACGCGTCGCCGGTGGTGCAGGTACGCGCGATTGCGGTGCAGAAGCTGAAGGGCATACAGGCGCGAGTGACGACGAGCGGCCCGATCTCAGCGGCGCCCGCGCCCGGCGACTTGCCGGTGCTCCAGCTCCTTGCGAGCGACATCGACCGGTTCCTGAAGCGGCCCGCCGATCCTGCGCGTCGCATCGCGGCGCCCGGCGCGCCGCCTGGGGCGCCGATCGGCGACTCGCCGTGGCTGTACCTGATTGGCGAGCCAGCCTGTCAGTGGATTCGGTAGGGCGCGCGTGAATGCGTGAATGCGTGAATGCGTGAGTGGGTGAGTGGGAGAGTGGGAGAGGAGCGGCACATGGAACTCGGGACGTTTTCAATCAGCCTCGCGGTGAAAGACCTCGCAGCCTCGAGGAAGTTCTACGAGAAGTTCGGGTTTCTCGTATTCGCCGGAAACGCCGCGCAGAACTGGCTGATCTTGAAGAACGGCCAGCACGTCATCGGGCTGTTCCAGGGGATGTTCGAGAAGAACATCATGACGTTCAATCCCGGTTGGGACAGTAACGCGCAGAAGCTCGCGTCGTTCACGGACGTGCGCGAGCTGCAACGCCGGCTGAAGGCACAAGGCGTGCAGCTGCAACAACACGCGGACGAGAGCACCAGCAGACCGGCCAGCTTCATCGCCGTGGATCCCGACGGCAACCAGATCCTCGTCGATCAGCACGTCTGACCTGTCGTGGACTGGGTCACGGTCGTCAGCCTCTTCGCGATCATCGGCGTCGTCATGCTGATCGCGGCCGGACGCGAGCTCGGCCAGCGGCGTGCCTTCGTTCGGCAATCGGCGACGGCGTCCGGAACCATCGTGGCGCTGACTGAGAATCGCGAAGGCGAGGAGATCAGTTACTTTCCGAAGGTGAAGTTTCAGAGCGCTTCCGGTCGCGTCATCACGTTCGAATCCGGGATGGGCAGCCGCTCGGACGCCGAGCGGATTGGCCAAACCGTCGCCGTGCGCTATCGCACGGACCAGCCAGCCTTCGCGGAAATCGACAGCTTCATGTCGCTGTGGGGGAAGACGCTGACGTTCGGCGTCTTGGGGGCGGCGTTTCTGTTCGTCGGTGTCGGGATTCTGATCGGTTTGATACCGACCTAAAGAGTCCAACGAGTCCTAAGAGTCCTTGACCCTCCGGCCGGACTCTCCGGACTCTTCGGACTCTTACTTCGTCCCGATGAATTGAAACTTCTGCGCGCGGTAACCTGCGTTCACGTCGGCGCCCGTCGTCGGATGCTTCACCGCGGGTCCCGCCGCCTCGGCGACGAAGATATTGCCCGACGGATCCACCGACAAGTTGTGCGGCCGGCCGAGTTGGCCGGGCCCGACGCCCGGCCCGCCGAACTCGCTCACGACTTCGAGGTCGGATCGTCGGAGCACGGCAATGAAGTGCGACCCGCCGTCCGCGACGTACACGTAGGACTGCGGGCCGTCGTGCGAGAACCCAATCGAGAACGCGGCCTCGTTGCCGCACGGCCGCTTCGGCGCCCAAGCCGCTTGTTCTTCGGCCCCGCAGTGCGGGCGCAGAATGCACTCGCGCACGAACTCGCCGTTCTGCCGGAAGACCTGGACGCGATTGTTCGCCCGGTCCGCCAGATAGATCAGCCCGTCGCGCGATCCCGCGATGCCGTGCGGCACGTTGAATTGCTGTGGCGGCTGAGAGGGATCGGGCGCGCTTCGTCCCCCGCCCGCGGCCGTAGCCGTACCCGTGCCCGTACCCGCGGCCGCAGGTCCACCCATTGCCGCGCCACCGCCTCCACCACCGCCGCCACGCCGGACCGGATCCTCAGGATGCTTGCCGTACGCGCCCCAGTGGCGCAGGTACTTACCCGTCGCACCGTCGAAGACGATGATGCGCCGGTTGCCGTAGCCGTCGGCCACGAACACTTCGTTGTCCGATGGGTCGACCCAGATCTCTGCCGGCCGGCCCATAAGCGTGGTGTCGTTGCTGCCGCCGGTCTCGTTGAACTTGCCGATGACGAGCGACACCTGGCCCGTGCGCGTGAATTTGACTGTGAGGTTGCTCTCTCTCGCGTTGGTCCAGACGAACCCGCTGTGATCGACGAACAGGCCGTGAATCGTGTTCCAGTTACCCGCGGGTCCGCGCGCATCCCAGGATTGCAGCTGCCTGCCCACGGGATCCCACTCCGAAATCTTGCCGCCGTTCGACGTCCACACGTGCCCACGCGAATCGGCAAAGATGCCGATTACCTGTCCCCACCTCCAGCCTTCCGGCACGACTGGCCACTTCGGATCGGCCTGGAATTGCGGCACACCGCCGAGAGCTGCTGTCGTCCGCTCCGCCTGGGATAGCCGCTGCGCTTCGCAGGCCGGCGTGCTCGCGACGACGAGCGCGGAGATCGCGAGGAGGCGAGTCTTGGTTGTGCGCGTCATGATCCCCCCTGCACGTCGCGACGCTGTCCCGAACCAAGCCGTCGTCCGACGAGCCCGCCGATGCCGACGAGGAGCGGGCTCAGCAGCGGGCCGATCGGACTCGATAGCGTGTTCACCGCCACGAACACGGCCGCCGCAAATCCCAACGCCGCGCCCAGGGCAGTCCCTCGCACTTCGTGCGGCTCCAGCCACCCGACGCGTCCGCAGAGCCACGCCGCAACCGGGCTCACCACGAGGCCGCCAATGATGCCACCGATGAAGAGCGATTGTCGGTTGAAAGCCGCACCGAGGACCGAGCCCAAGAATCCCCCGGCGCCACCGGCCCCGACGAGGATGATGAAAATGCGGAGTCGCGCCAGCACGGACACGGTCCGGTGACTCTACATCACAAAGTCGTCGGTACCAATGCAGTGTTCCGGCCGCCGTATACTCTCGCGCGAGGCATCCCTAATGGACAACCTTGGCGTTCCGGAACTGCTGATCATTCTGATGGTCGTGCTGATCGCGTTCGCGATCGTGCTGATCCCGCAAATCTTCTTTGCGCTGACACTGCAGAAGGCGCTGAACCGCTGTGCGCCTCAGAACCGCACGATGTCCCCCGGGATGGTGTGGCTGCTGCTCATCCCCCTCTTCAACCTGGTCTGGAACTTCATCGTCGTGTCGCGAATGTCGGCGTCGCTGACCAGCGAGTACCGGGCGCGGCAGATGCCGATCGACACGGACGCGGGCAATGCCATGGGAGTGGCGTATTCGATCCTCTTCGTCTGCAGCGTCGTTCCCGTGCTCGGCATCCTCGCGGGGCTGGCGTGCCTGGTGTGCTGGATCATCTACTGGGTCAAGATCGCCGGCTACTCGGCCCGGCTCGCCGCGCCGGCGACGATGCAGGTCTCCGCTTAAGGAAGAGTCCGAAGAGTCCAAAGAGTCCTTGACCCTCCGGCTGGACTCTCCGGACTCGTCGGACTCTATGGACCCTTCGGACTCTTCGGACTCTTCGGACTCTTACATCCCGCCTGCGTCCGAAGCCACGTTCCCCCCGCGATGATGACCGGATCGTCGGGGGCGGTGAGCTTGGCCCAATCAATGGTGACGGCCTCGTCCGGAGCGACACGGCCGTCGTAGACGCGGCCGGTCCGATCGGCAGCCTTCGACGTCGCGAGGTCGAGCCGCGCGCCGTCCGGCAATCGAAACGGCGTGTTGTCGGTGGGCGCGCCCCAGGTGGGCTCGCCGAACACGCGCGTGTTCGGCCGGGCGCGAAACGCGATCGTCGCGAGCTCGCCGGCGTTGGCGGTGAGCCGGCTCGTGAGCACGGCGACCGGCGGGTCCGGACGCTGGAGCGCGCGCTCGGATTTCGGCAACGCAAACGGTCCTGACGTGGGATACGCCCAGTGGGTGAGCTGTCCGCCGTCGCCGACGAACGATCCGAGCGGTCCCTCGCCGAGGATCGGTCGCAATGTTTGCAGCATCGCCCAGAGCTCGCCGCCGTTGTTGAACCTGAGGTCGACGATCCAGCCACACACGGTTGGCGCGTCCGATTGAAAGATCGACTCGCGCACGCGTTCCGCGAATTGATCCTGTCCGGTCGTCGCCGGAATCTCGACGTAGCCCAGGTCGCCGCCGATCCGCCGCGTCAGGGCCGGCAGCGGCTCGTAGGGCCCGACGGCCAGGCTCACGTCATGAGCGTCTTTGTCGCCCGGGTGGCGCAGTCGCAGCGTCGCCGACGGCGGCGGCACATTGACGAAATTGCCGCGGGCGCGCAACTCGGGGCTCACGACCGGCGGCGCGCCGTTCACCAGCTCGATGAGATCGCCGGCCCGGATTCCTGCCTGCGCCGCCACGCTCTTCGGATAGACGACCGCGACGATGCGATCGGGGTAGAGCGTGATGAAGCCGAACGCGCCCGGCGGCGGCGCGCCACCGGGCTGGGGCAAAGGCGTGATCGAGGACGCGTTGTCGCGGAGCTGCTCGAGCACGTAGCGGATCGCCGGATAGGTGTCCGCCGACGTCTTCGCGTCCTTCGCGAGTGTTTTTGCCTGAGCCGTGACGGCAGCCCAATCGACGGTGTCACGCCGCGCCGCGCGCGTCCGGATGAGCTCGATCGTGGACTGGAGGTAGACCGAGGGACGCGTCTGCACCCAGGCCGGCAGATACGGCCGCAGTGAGGGCGTCCAAAAAGCAATCGCCCCCGCGACGCCGATAGCGGCGAGCACGGAGGCGATGATGACGAAAAGGCGCCGCACGAGCTGCGATCAGTAGAACCGGTTGTCAGGCGCGGTGTCCCACTTCCTGCCGGCGAAGATGCCGCGCGACATGTTCACGGCCCACGTCATGGCCGTCTGGTTGCCGCGCGCGGTCTCGGAGGTCATTCCGATGATTTTGGCGATCGCCTTGGTCTCCACCTGGGCCAGCGCCGCCGCCTGCTCCGCGTACTGCTTCGCGGCGTCGTCTACTTCACTGAGGCTCTTCTTGGTCTGAATCGCCATGCCGAGGGCGGTGCGCGCCTTGCCGAGCTGATCGCGCAACGGCGCCGCGCCCTTGTACTCGGCATCCAGCAGCGTCTTGACCTGCTTCTTCTGATCCTCAGTCAGCGCGAACACGGCGGCGAAAATGCCCAGCCGGGTGGTTGGCGGCGGCGGGGTCTTCAGGTCCGCGGGCGGGAAGCGCTGCCGGGGCGTGGGCTGGTTGAACAGGCCGCCGATGAACGCGAAGGCTTCGGCCGTCTTCGACAACTGCTTCGGCTTGAGGATGCCCTCGGCCTGCTTGAAGGCCTTGACCTCGACCGCGATCATCTTCGTGGACGCGGTCACATAACCAGCGGCGGCTGCCGTGAAGTCGGCGGCCTTGCCCGCGCCTTCCGCCGTCATCATCTTCTCGCGTAACGCGACCAACTCGTGCGAGATTGGCGCCCCTTCCGTCACCGCGGCCGAATAGAACTTTTGGATGGCCGTCAATTGATCCGTGGTCAGCACGAGCTTGTCCACGAACAGCTCGAAGGGGGTGGGATCGGCGCCGAGCATCGCCGGTGTGCCGCCGCCGCTGCCACTGCCGCCACCACCGCGACCCTGAGCCAGCGGCAGGGCAGGCCCGGCAATCACAGCAAACAAGATGACCAGAAGGGTTTTTTTCAACACGGTCGTCTCCTCGAGGTAAGTCGCGGACCGAGTCTCCAGGTCTCGGCGCGTCGGGCAAAAGGATAGATCAGTTTGAGCCGGATCGGACACCACGGCCTGGCCCGTAGAGCACCTTCCCCGGCCGGGCGCCGGTGTGCTTGTCGTGATCGATGACGACCTGGCCGTTGACAAGGACGTAGTCAATGCCGGCGGGCGAGCGCGTCGGCTCGTCGTAGGTCGCCAGGTCCTGCAGCGTGTTCAGGTCGAAAATCACGACGTCCGCCCAGCAGCCGGCGCGAATGGCGCCGCGATCGGCCAGCCGCATCCGCGTGGCGGGCCAGGACGTCATCTTCCGAATGGCCTGTTCGAGGGTGAGGACGCCGCGCTCGCGGACGTACTTGGCAATCACGCGCGGGAAGTTGCCGTACGCGCGCGGGTGCGTGAGGCCGGTGGGATCCTGTCCGCCCGTGGCCGCCGCCGCGCCGGCGTCGCTGCCGATGCTCGTCCACGGAAACCGCAGCGCCGTCTCGACATCGGGCTCGCTCATCATGTGGTAGATCGCCATCACGCGGCCGCTGCCCTGTGACACGAGGTCGAAGGCCGCATCAGCCGGATCCTTCTGCCACTCCTTCGCGATTGCGCTGAGCGACTTGCCCTGGAACTTCGCGTTGTCCGGATTGCGCGCGTTCGCGAGTACGATGCCGTCCCATCCGCCCGCCGCGTCCACCAGGTTCGACCAGCCCGGCGAGCCCGTGACGATCTCGCGCTTGAGCCGCGCGCGAATCTCCGGATCCGCCAGACGTTTGATCAATTCCTGCCGGCCGCCTTCCTGCGCCCACACCGGGATGGTGGCTTCGAGTCCCGTGCCGCCGGCCGTGTAGACGTACATGTCGGCCGCGATGTCGACGCCGCGCGCCCGCGCCGCGTTGATCGTCTGCCCGGCGGTGTTCATCAGCGATCCCCATCCCGGTTGGTACGCCGCCTTGAGGTGGAAAATCTCGACCGGCAGGCCGGCGCGCTCGCCGATCGTGATCGCTTCCTCGATCGACGCGATGAGGTCCTTGCCCTCGTCGCGCATGTGCGTCGCGTAGATGCCGCCGTGCTTCGCGGCAATCTTCGCCATCTCGATGAGCTCGTCCGTCTTCGTGAAGCTGCCCGGCGGGTAGATGAGCGCGGTCGTCATGCCCATGGCGCCGGCCCGCATGGCCGTGTCGAGCAGGGCCTGCATCTTCTCGAGCTCTTCGGGCGTCGGCGCGCGCGATGTGTTGCCGATCACGGCATTCCGCGCCTGCGTTTCGTTGTAGTAGCTGCCGAAGTTGATGCTGATGCCGGATCGCTCGAGGCCCGCAAAATACTCGGCGACGCGCTCCGCCGGCGCCGGCGTGCCGCCCTCGCCGCCGATGGCGCTCGTGACGCCCATGCGCAGCTTGTTCTCCGCGAGGCCGTTCCGCGGAAGCACGCCGCCTGACTGATCCATCATGTCGATCCAGCCGGGCGAGACGTACCGGCCGGTCGCGTCGATCTCCTGTTTCCCTCGTCCATCGATCTTGCCGATCGCGACGAAGCGTCCATCCTTGATCGCGACGTCGGCGAGAACCCACGGATTGCCCATGCCGTCGAGCACGCGGCCGTGACGGATGACGACGTCGTAGGCCGCGTCGGCGGGCGCCGGCGTCTGGGCGAGCAGCGAGGCGGAACAGACGAGTGCGGCGAGCGCGAGCGGGAAAACCGAGCGCGGGCGTCTTCTCATCGCCCGAATACTACATTCAGTTGGATCCATCGCACCTGTTTCTTGGTGCGACGCGCCATGCGCCATGTCCGGAGTGAGTCACGACGGGAATTGGCGCTGTTCGTTGTCGCGCGAACACGCGGTGATCGGCCCCGGCCACGTGGCCGCCTCGTTCGTTCGTTGTCTCAATTTCAGACGCCACTGACCTGAACCGGTCGACATCGTTCGCGCAAGCGTCCGCAATCGGATCGCGCGTCGATCTCGCACGAGATGACCGAAAGTGCGCGCGGTCTTGCATACGTGAACGCTCTCGATCCTCGGATCGCACATGTGCACTCCCGCGCATCCGAGACAGCAAAGACGATCACAAGGAGCATGGAGACAATGAAAAGCAGATTGATCGTGTGCCTGGCGTTGGCCGGGGCACTCGTGTCCACGCGCGCCTTCGCACAAGGCGCGAGCACGACCAGTTCGCTGGCTGGCGTGGTCGTGGACAAGGATGGCGGCGTCGTTCCCGGCGTCAGCGTCGCCGTGAAGAACAACGCGACGGGCATGTCGCAGAACACCACCACGAACAGCTCGGGAGCGTATTCGTTCCCGTCCATGGATCCCGGTACGTACACGGTGACGATCGCACTCTCGGGCTTCAAGAAGGTCGAGATCAAAGAGGTGCGTCTGCTGGCGGGCACGCCGGGCCATCTCGGCCGGACCGTGCTCGAAATCGGCGCCGTGAGCGAGACGATTGAGGTCAAGGGATCGAGCACCGACCTGGTCCGCACGCAGACACCGACGGTGTCGTCGACGGTCAGCACCGAGTTCATCTCGAGTCTGCCGCGTCCGGATCGCAACGCCCTGAACTTCCTGATCTTCCTGCCGGGCGTGCAGACGTCCGGCGGCGCGCAGAACGCGCGCGACTCGACGATTGCCGGGCTGCCGGACAACACGATCAACATCTCGATCGACGGGGTCACGACGGGCAATCTGCTCCAGAACGGCGACGGCTTCTTCTCGCTCGTCACGCCGCGTCTGGATGCGGTCGAAGAGGTCACGCTCTCGACGGCGGCGGCCGGCGCGGACAGCACCGGCAACGGTGCCACGCAGATCAAGTTCGTCACGCGCTCGGGCACGAACCAGTTCAACGCGAGCGTCTACGACTACTTCCAGCACTTGCAGCTGAACTCGAACTCCTTCTTCAACTACAACGTCAGCCGGCTGCCGCGGCCCCGCGCGACCTTGCAGCAGTACGGCGGGCGCGTCGGCGGCCCGATCGTGGTGCCCGGGCTGTTCGACGGCCACAGCAAGGCGTTCTTCTTCTTCAACCAGGACGAGATCTGGTCGCCGGACGGGACCCCGCGGGCGCGGACGATCATGCGTGAGTCGGCGCTGGCCGGGAACTTCACCTACAACAACTCGGCGCCGCGGACGATCAACGTGTTCCAGGTGGCCGCCGCCAACGGGCAGTTGACCGCGATCGACCCGACGGTGCTGGCGCTGCTCAACAGAATCCGCACGGCCGCCTCGTCGACCGGCAACATCCAGCAGACGGCGACCGCGCCAAACACCGAGACGTTCAACTATCAGATCGATTCGGTGTCCAAGGTGCACTCGCCGACGACGCGCGTGGACGTGAACCTGTCGCAGCGGCACCGGCTGTCGGGCACGTACTACTGGCAGCGGCCCATGACGAGGCCGGACACACTGAACAATGCCGATCCGACGTTCCCCGGCTTCCCGGTCCATGGCGGCCAGGACTCGTTCCGCACGACGGGATCGGGCACGCTGCGATCGACGCTGTCGAACAACCTGGTCAACGAGGCGCTCGTCGGCTGGCAGTGGTCGCCGGTGAATTTCCGGACCGAAGCGACGCAAGCGCTCTACGCCGATCCGGACGTCGATCAGGCCGGCTATGCGATGTCGCTCGGCTTCAACCTGACGAACGCGTTCCCGAACGCCGTGACGAGCTCGCAGGCGCGCAACACCGTGAACTGGAACATCGACGACAACCTGAACTGGCTGAGGGGCGACCACAGCATGAAGTTCGGGTTCTCGTTCACCCGCGTGTCGAACTGGGCGGATACCAAGCGCATCGCACCGGGCCTCAGCCTGGGCCTCAACACGTCGGTCGTCAACGACCCCGCGCTGTCGATGTTCACGACGGCGAACTTCCCGACGGCGACGCAGACGGACCTGAACAACGCGATGCAGCTGTACGGTCTACTGACGGGCCGCGTGACGCAGCTGCCGGGCACCGGCCAGCTCAACAACGAGGGCACGGAGTACGTCTTCAACGGGCTCTCACGTGACGCCGAGCGGCAGGACGAGTACGGCGTGTACGCACAGGACTCATGGCGGTGGAAGCCGAATGTCACGATCACCGCGGGCGTGCGTTACGTCATCCAGATGCCCATCGTCGCGACCGTCGGGCGCCTGACCGGCTCGACGCTCGCGGACGCGTGCGGCATCTCGGGACCCGGGAATGACAGCCACGGCCGGACGTGCGCGATCAATCGTCCGGGCTACTTCGGCAATCCGGGCTTCACGGCGGCGACGTTTACGCCGCTGACGGCCGAGACGAAGGGCTACAAGCTGGACACGGACAACTTCGCGCCGAGCGTGGGCGTGAACTGGCGGCCGATGGTCACAGGCGGCATCCTGAGAAAGATCCTCGGCGATCCCGAGCAGGCGACGGTCTCGGGCGGGTACAACCGTGCGTTCAACTACGAGCGCATCGACCGGTTCCGGAACGTGTACGTCGGCAATCCCGGAACGACAACGCCCGCGACGCGCGGCACGTCATCGACGGACTTCCCGCTCGTGGACGCCGGCGATCCGCTCGGGTATCCACTGCTGTTCAGCCAGCGGTCCCGCTTGACGCATCCCCCGTTCCAGCCGGCGCCGACGTTCCCGCTGACGGCACTCTCGTCGCAGAGCATCTTCATCTTCGACGAGAACATCAAGACGCCGAGCACGGATTCGTGGACCGTCGGCTTGCAGCGGTCGCTCACGCGCGACATGGCCGTGGAGGTCCGGTACCTCGGCAACCGCAACAACGACGCCTGGGTCAGCGAGAACTGGAACTTCGCGAACTACATCGAGTCGGGCCTCACCGGCACGAACACGACCGACGGCCTCTCGAATCAGTTCGCGATGGCGCAGGCGAACCTGCGCGCCAACACGCTCTCGGGCGATCCGACACGCGCCGGCAGCTTCAGGTACTTCGGACCGGAGACGAACCCGACGCTGCTCGCGATGGGTCTGTCGACGTCGCCGCTGCCGATCTTCCTGGCGCACTTCTCGGCGCAGCCGATTGCGAACGCGTCGAATCCGGCGCTCTACACGTCGACGCAGTTCACGAACGCGACCTGGGTCAACGCGCTCAATCCCTTCAGTCCGAGTCCGCAAGGAATGGCGCAGAACCTGCGGACCGGGAACAACGGTCTCTGGAAGCAGAACGGGCTCGACTCCGGCATCTACCCGATCAACCTCTGGAACCTCAATCCGGCGGTGAACGCGGTGGCCGTGACCCGCAACCAGGGTCGCAGTGATTTCCACTCCATGCAAATCGACTTGCGCCGCCGCTTCGCGCAGGGCTTCGCGGCGCAGGCGAGCTACTCGTACGCACGCGGCGTGTCCTACACGAACAACGACCTGCACTTCCCGCTGCAGCAGCGCCGTTCGACGGCGATCCCGCACGCGATCAAGATGCTGTGGACGTGGGACGTGCCGGTCGGCCGCGGGCGCCGGTTCGGGACGAACATGAACCCGTGGGTGAACGGCGCGCTCGGCGGCTGGCAGTTCTCTGGATCCGGCCGCGTGCAGGTGCCGCTCCTTCGCCTCGCCAACACGCTCATCGTTGGGATGAGTGAGCAGGAGGCGCAGGACCTGTTGAAGAACGTGCGCATCGACGTCAACGCGACGGGCGCGGTTACCGTGTGGAACATGCCCAAGGACGTCGTCGACAACACGGTGCTGGCCTTCAGCACGTCGGCGGCTTCGGCGAGCTATTACACACAGGGTGCGCCAACCGGCCGGTACTTCGCACCGGCGAGCCACCCGGCCGGCTTCTACGGGGCGAGCGACCCGGGCTGCATGGCGCTCTATCCGCAGGACTGCGCGCCGGACATGTTCTTCTACGGCCGCTGGTTCAGCGAGTTGGACTTCAAGCTGGTGAAGAAGTTCAACATGCCGGGCCGCGCGGTGTTCGAGTTCAACGTCGAAGTGTTCAACGCCCTGAACTCGACGAACTTCCAGACGGTTGCGAATCCGACCTCGAGCGCAAACTCGTTCCGGATCAACAACCAGGACAGCAACGCTCGCAGCGGTCAGTTGGTGTGGCGAGTGACGTGGTAGGAGAGATGCCGGCCAGATTGCTTCGGCAGTCTGGCCGGATCTTCAACCAGCTGGAAGTACGGGTGGACGAGAACCAAGAAGTACTGGTGTGGAAACGCGCTGAAGTACTCGGTGACGAAAGCCAGGAGTACTTCAGAGCTCTTGTCCACCAGTACTTCGATGCTTGTCGGTCCAGTACTTTCTTGCCTTTTACTCCAGTACTTCTCGGTTCTTGTCCACCCGTACTTCGTGTTCGGTTAGAGCACTCCCCGCACGATGTCGTACACCATCCCCGTCACCGAGTTCATGATGATGACGTTGCCGCCAATCACCACGCGGCGGTAGCCCGTGGGCAGCACGATCAGCTGCTTCTCCAGCACGACCGGCATCGGCTGAATCTTCTTGGCGAGTCCCGGCGGCAGCTTGCCCTTCTTCTGCAGCTGCTGCTCGAGGCCCGGCGGCAGCGTCTCGCGCTTCGCGAGTCCCGGCGGCAACTTGCCGTGGTTCTCGCGGAACCAGGTGGTGATCGTCGTGACTTCCTTCATCGTGAAGACAGGTTCGCTCGGTGGGAGCGCCGCGCTGACCTTGTCTCCGGCCGGGGCCGTCGTCTTTCCCTGCGGCTTGTTCGACTGACCTTGTGCAGCCGCGCCGGCCGTCACCGCCATGCAGACGACGAAGCCCGCCAAAACCGTAAGTCCTCGTTTCATGGTGCCTCCCCGATCCGGCTTATCGGTTGGGGACGATGGGTACGTAGGGCGGGACCGAAGTGTGGTCCGCCTTAGATTTCAGAACCGGAACCGGAAGCCGAATGAGGGCAGGCGCGGGAGGCCGCTGTCCGACGCATAGTCGATCGCCGGCCGATCGCTCGAGGGATCGAACAGCAGGACGGGCTCGAATTGGGTCACGTTTTCGCGATTGAGCACGTTGAGCACTTCGACGTAGAAGAGCCATCGGCCGGCGGCGGTTTTCGGCTTGAAGGTCACGCGCACATCGAGCCTCGCGTAGGGCGGCAGCCGCCCACGATTGAGATTGCTCACGTCGCCGAAATCGAGCATCCAGATCAGATTGCCGCCGTCATCGACCGCCGGCATGAGGCTGCCTGGTGTGCCGGGCAACCGGCCGGGCACGGGCCGCTCCGCCACACGAACGCCCAGTGGCTGCGTTTTCGCGAACCCCGACGCGACGCGAAACGTCGCGCTCACATCGAGCCGCGAGGCCGCGGCAATGGTACCGACCACGCTCGCGGTGTGACGCCGGTCGTAGTCGAACGGATACTGCTGTCCGTACGCGTCAATGTCGGCCCGTCCCCACGTGTAGGATGCCCAGCCGCTGAGCCGGCCGTTCGCGGCCGGCGGCCGGCGCTCGACGTACACGTCGAAGCCGAACGAACGGCCCGAGGCGCCGTTGACGGGAACCGTCGTGATCTGGGGCGCGGCCGGCACGCTGCTCGCGAGCGAAGCAGGGAAGTTGTATTGCGCGACGCGCGCGGCTCGTTCCGCCGGCGTCTCCAGGCGGCCGACGATGAGTCGATCGAACGTCTTGACGTACGTCTCGAAGCGGGCGAGCGACGAGCCGCCCAGCCGGTGCTCCAGCGCACCGACGATGTGGATGGAGCGCTCGCTCGCGAGCTGGCGAGCCGTGTCGTCGGTCAGATCCACGAAGTAATCCGATTGGAGCAGCTTCTCGTAGCCTGGACTCTGCGTGAAGAGACCCACCGCGCCGCGCAGCGCCGTGCGTGGCGTGATGTCGAAGCGCGCGCCCAGCCGCGGCGAGGCGATCGTTTCGCCGTCCACGCCGCTGCGATCGACCCGAATGCCGGGCTCGAGCCGCAGCCGCGACGCCACCTGGATGCGATCCTGAAACCACCCCGCGGCGCGCGTCGTTTCGCGCGCCGATCGCAAGAGTGACGGCAGTCCGGCGCCGCCGACCATGCTGGAGCCGTTGGAGCTCACGGGATTGCGGTCGCCGGCAATCGTCCACCCCCAGGCTGTTCGGAGCAGATGGAATTCCATCCCGGCCTCGAGGACATGACGTGACCCGGCCGCGATGCGGACCTCCTGCCGTAACGATCGATCGTGCACCGTGAGGTCGCGCCGGAAGATGATGGATGCCGTCGCGACGCCGTTCGGCGTGTTCGAGCGCTCGGCGTTGTTGAGGAACGTCGCGTTGACGTCGAGGTCGTCCATGTACCGGTACCAGGCGACGATCGTCCGTGACGCCACCCGCGGCGTCAGGGCGGCCTCGTACGTCACCGAGATCACCCCGTTCTGTGCGCGGTCGCCGAGGCGGTCAGCGTCGTCGTTGCCGCCGATCATCAGATCGGTGTGCTCGCGGCTTCGCAGACCAAAGAACGTGAGCGTGTGACCGGCCTTCGGTGCCCACGCGGCCTTGAGCTGTACGTCCGTGAACGAGGGAAGATCCGAATCGACGAGCCGCTCGGCGATGAGGTCGTAGTACGTGCGCCGAGCCGAGACCAACCATGAGCCGGTGGCCGTTGCCGGAATTCGGCCCTCGAAGACCACGTTGGTGTCGGTGAGGGAGAGGGACGCGGAGCCCGCGAGCACTTCTTTTGTCGTGCCCGGGCGGTTCGCCACCAGCAGGATCGACGACAGCCGGTCACCGTACGCGGCGCCGAACCCGCCCATCGTGAGCTCGAAGTGATCGATCGTCTCCGGATTGAAGGCGCTCGTCAGACCGAACAGACGGTAAGGATTGTGAATCTCGATGCCGTCCATCACGGTGAGGTTCTGATCCGGTCCGCCGCCGCGTACCGAGAGACGGCTGCCAAAGTCGTCGACGGCATTGACGCCGGGCATCGTATGCAACGCCTTGAAAATGTTGTCGGCGGCGCCGGCCACGCGCAGCACCGATGCCGGGGAGATCGCGATGCTCGAGGGTTCCTGACTGACCTCGGCGGCCGCCTGCACAGTCACCTGCTCGCGGAACGTGGAGGTCGCGACGAGCAGAATCTCGAGCGGCGCCATGCCTGGGGCCACGGTGACGGCCACCTGCTGCGGAATCGCGCCCGCGGCTTCCACCGTGAGCCTGGCAGCGCCGGGCGGCAGCAGCAATGTGAAGGCGCCATTCCGATCGGTTGATGCCTGGTTCGACCCGGACGACACGACGGCGCCCGCGACGGCCTGTTTGGCGGCGCCCGAAACGACCCGGCCGGTGACGGGCACGGGCGACGGCCCCTGCGCAGCCAGGCTCACGCACAACACAATGCCGGTGAACAGGGCCGCCACGCTTCGATTGTGCGCGGATGCGTCAGGCGCCGACGGTGACCTAAAAAGGGAATCGAGTATCCGACGATCGCATTGGATCGCGACGGCGAGCCACCCTGTGGATGAAATCCTGCGGGAATCCTAGTACCGGCTCGGGCTCTCGCCGATCCCGACAATCGAGCACGCCACCCGCGTCGTGAGCCCAAGCGCCTGGGCACGCGCGACGACGTCGTCGTGATCGGCGCCGGGATTGAGCCACACGACCTTGATGCCCTTCTTCGCGATCTCATCCATGACGTTGACGCCGATCTCGGGCGGGAGATAGACGGTCGCTTCGTCGATCTTTCCTGGATAGTCCAGCACGCTCGCGTACGCGCGCTCGCCTTCGATCTCGGATGCGCGCGGGTTGATCGGGATGACGGTGTCGCCGTGGTGGCGAAATGCGCGCAGGGCTTTGTTGCCGAACTTGCGGCGATCGGATGAAGCACCGATGACGGCGACGACAGACACGGGGGACATCGTACTTCGTCTTGAAGTACGGGTGGAGAAGGACCTTGAAGTACGGGTAGATCTCTGAAGTACGGGTGGACAAGAACCGGGAAGTACTGATGGACAAGAGCCGTGAAGTACTTTCTGGCCAGGGCCGCGATCGTTACACGACGTTGCCCTCGCCCGAGGAGGCGCTGTCGCGGAATCGATCGTGCGCGAACGGGCTGAGGTCGAAGTGCGGATCGCGGCCGGCGATGACGTCTGCGAGGATGCGGCCGGCTGCCGGCGCGTGCTGAAAGCCGTGGCCGCTGAAGCCGGTGATGGCGTGGAAGCCTTCGACGTGGCCGGCCCTTCCAATGATGGGATTCGCGTCCGGCGTCATCTCGTACAGGCCCGCCCAAGCCTTCGCGATTGGAAGTTCCGCCAGAGCCGGAAGGCGGCGCATGGCGACCGGCGTGATTTTCTCGAGCACCTGCCAATTGACGGTCTGATCGAACCCGGACCGTTCGTCCGGATCGCCCATCCCGAACAGGAGACCCGCGCCTTCACGATGAAAATAGAAGGTGGAGTCGAAGTCGATCACCATGATGCGGTTGGCCGGTCCTGCCGGTCCACCGTTCGGCCCGCCATGCGTCCAGTCACCCACCGCCGGCGCATGGGCGATGAAGATGTGCCGGCGCATCGGCTCGACGGGCACCGAGACGCCCGCCATGGCGCCGATGGACTTCGCCCACGGCCCAGCGGCATTGACGACGACGCGCGTGTTGATGCGATCGCGGTCGGTCTCGACCGCTGCGATGCGGCCGTGCTCGACGTGAATGCCGGTGACGGACGTGTCCTTCAGGATTTTCACGCCCGCCCGCTGCGCCGCCTGCGCAAATCCCATAGTCACGCCGTTCGGATCGCAGATGCCGTCACGCGCGCAGAAGGTCGCGGCCATCACGCCGTCGATCGTGAGACCCGGGACGCGACGCGCGATCTCCGGCGGCTCGAGCCAGTCAACCTCAACGCCGAGCCGGCGCTGCATTTCAACGTTGCGACGAAACGCCTCGACCTGGGCCGGCTCCGACAACAGGAACAAGTAGCCGTCCTGGTGAAAATCGATCGGCGCGCCAACGTCGTCCGCGAATCGCTCGAAGAGCGAAATGGATTCGATCGACAGGCGGACGTTGGCCTCGTGCGAGAACTGATGCCGCACACCGCCGGCGTTTCGGCCGGTGGAGCCGGTGCCGAGCGCGGGTTCGCGCTCGATGAGGATGACGTTGGTGACGCCGAGGCGGGAGAGGTGATAGGCGACGCTGGCGCCCATGCAGCCGCCGCCGATCACGACGACGTCAGACGAAATGGACAAGAACTCAGACCATAGCAGATCGAGAAGTACGGGGGGACGAGAACCGGGAAGTACGGGTGGAAAAAGCAATGAAGTACGGGTGGACAAGAACCATGAAGTACGGGTTTCAGAAGGGCCTCGAAGTACTCTTTCGCCCGGTCAGAAACTGCAACCCCGAGCGGCTGTCGAGAGTGCAGATTCTGCACGCTGTTCAAACATCTGCCCTGAAAACCGTGGCTTCCATTGGCCGAGAGCTTGCTCTGAACGTCGCCCATGCGCGTGTCGCAGGTGGAAGATTTCTTTGCGTATGAGTGCGCGGTCAGATTCAAAGAGGAAGTGCATCGTCTCGTCCTCGCGTCGCCGGAGGCGTATCGCGACTTCAAATACCGGTGTCAGTTGTGGGAGGCCGCTGACGGTATCGAGTCTCACATCTCCGAGGGTTTCTACCGAGGCAACCCGAGTGAGTTCTCGAACTTCTTGCGATATGCGTTGGGCTCGTTGGCAGAAGCTGTGCGGCGAGTGCGAAGCGGAATCTCGCGTGAGTATCTCCGCGAGCCTGACTGCAAGGTGGCTCTGATGTGGGCCGAGCGATGTTCGGGCGCGACGAGGGGTCTGAAGGCAAGTCAGGATCGTGAAGCGGCGCGACGAAGAAGCGCTCGGCGAAGGCCCAGAAACACCGGAAGAAGTAGAAGGTCTGGATTTGTGCATTCCCCCTAGCAGGTGTCATCGCCGCAGGTAGCTTCTTGGCCTTGTCCGCCCGCACTTCTCCGTCGTTCCTCCCGTACTTCCCGGCTTTTCTCTCCCGTACTTCCCGGCTCTAATCCCCCGTACTTCCCGGTTCTCCTCCACCCGTACTTCGTTTTTGTCGTGCTGTGTCCATCACGAGTCCATGTTCTCCCTCGTGAGCGCGTTTACTTTAGAGAGTTTCCGTGGAGAATAAGAAGTCCCACCTGCCGTAGCCCGGTGCCGGGACGCCTGGTTCACTCCAGTGGCCTTTTTGATACACGACCGACGCACACGAGGCAGGCGCCACGTGTGCGCATTCGCCTAGGAAAGGAAGCGCTCTCATGGGTTCGTCCGCTCTCCAAGACGCCGCGAACAGCATCATCAAGTGGGGCAAGGAGACCGTCAAAACAACCGCGCGGTCCAGTGCCACCGAGATCTTTGGCTCGCTGACATTCGGCGACGAGGTCCAGCGGCGGCGGCTGCCGCGCGATGCGTATCGGGCGCTGCGAAAGACGATCACGCAGGGCGCGCCGCTCGATGCCTCGAGCGCCGACATCATCGCCGGCGCGATGAAGGATTGGGCGATCGAGCATGGCGCCACGCACTACACGCACTGGTTCCAGCCGCTCACCGGCATCACGGCCGAAAAACACGACGCCTTCATCGCGCAGTCGGCCGAAGGCCGCGGCGTCGCGGAGTTCAGCGGCAAAGAGTTGATCAAGGGCGAGCCCGACGCGTCGAGCTTCCCGTCCGGCGGCATGCGCTCCACGTTCGAAGCGCGCGGCTACACGGCATGGGATCCGACGAGCCCGCCGTGGCTGCTCGTCGGCCAGAACGGCACGACGCTCGTGATTCCCACCGCGTTCGTGAGCTGGACGGGTGAGTCGCTCGACACGAAGACGCCGCTCCTGCGCTCGATCGAAGCGCTGTCCAAGCAGGCCGTCCGCATCCTGAAGCTGTTCGGCTCGAAGTCCGAGCGCGTGATGACGACGTGCGGTCCCGAGCAGGAGTACTTCCTGATCGACCGCAACTTCTATTTCGCGCGGCCCGATCTCATCAACGCCGGCCGCACGCTGTTCGGCGCGCGACCGCCGAAGGGCCAGGAGCTGGAAGATCAGTACTTCGGCCACATCCCGGACCGCGTCCTTGCGTTCATGCAGGAGTGCGAGACCGAGCTGTACAAAGTCGGCGTGCCGGTGAAAACGCGCCACAACGAGGTCGCGCCGAGCCAGTACGAGCTCGCGCCGATCTTCGAGATCGCCAACGTCGCCACCGACCACCAGATGATGACGATGGAAGTGCTGCGGCGTCTTGCGCCGAAGTACGGCCTCGCGTGCCTGCTGCACGAGAAGCCGTTCGCCGGCGTGAACGGCAGCGGCAAGCACTTGAACTGGAGCATGCAGGACGACCAGGGCAATAACCTGTTCACACCCGGCGACACGCCGCACGACAACATCCAGTTCCTCGTGTTCTGCGCCACGATGCTGCGCGCCGTGAACAAGTGGCAGGGCCTGCTGCGCATGTCGATCGCGAGCGCCGGCAACGACCACCGGCTCGGCGCGAACGAAGCGCCGCCGGCGATCCTGTCCGTGTTCCTCGGCGACATGCTGACCGAGATCTTCGAGCAGATCGAGAAGGGCGGCGTCCGGCGGACGAAGTCCGGCGGCATTCTCGACACCGGCGTGAGCGTGCTGCCGAAGCTCTCGCGTGACGCGGGCGACCGCAACCGCACGAGCCCGTTCGCGTTCACCGGCAACAAGTTCGAGTTCCGCGCGGTGTCGTCCAACCAGAGCATCGCGTTTCCGAACATCGTGCTGAACGTCGCGATGACCGAGTCGCTCGACTACGTGGCCACGAAGCTCGAAACAATGATGAAGGGCGGCAAGGGCAAGAACGACAAGCCAATGACCATCGAGGCCGCCGTCGCCGAGTTCCTGCCGACGCTGGTGAAGGACAACAAGCGCATCATCTTCAACGGCAACGGCTACTCGGAAGAGTGGCGCAAGGACGCGGCCAAGCGCGGTCTGCTGAATCTGACCAACACCGTCGACGCCCTGCCCGAGCTCGCCAAGAAGGACGTCGTCGGCATGTTCGAGAAGTACAAGGTACTGAACGCGCGCGAGGTGCATGCGCGGCACGAGATCGCGGTCGAGACCTACGTGAAGACCGTGAACGTCGAAGCGCAGCTGATGGTGCTGATGGCCAACCGGTACATCCTGCCGACGGCCTTGAACTACCAGAAGGCCGTCGCCGAGTCGGTGAGCGCCGTGCGCGACGCCGGTGGCTCGACGAAGGAAGCCGCAAAGCTGCTCACCACGGTGAGTGGGTTGGTGAACGAGCTGCGGTCAGGGACGGAGAAGCTGGCGAAGGCGCTCGAGCATCCCAACGACAGTGCCGAGAAGCACGCAAAGTTCATGCGCGACCACGTCGTCACCGCTATGGCCGCACTGCGCGAGACCGGCGATGCGCTCGAGGTGCTGATGCCGCATGAGACGTGGCCGCTGCCCACGTATCGAGAGATGTTGTTTATCAAGTGACGCGTTATCGACAATCGGGAAATCGATAATCGGCAATCGATCGCTTGCATCTACAATCGGGAATCGGGGAATCTCATCTGCCAACGATCCGAATGGCGTCGCGTCCGTTGAGCGGAATCTTGTCGATCGTCTCACCCGTTAGAATTCCCTCGGTGTCACCAGGCTGGAACCCGGCATCCTGCGTGAAAAAGTAACACACGAGATCGGCCAGCCCATCGCCGTTGGCGTCCTCGGCGCCGCACTGAGACAGGCTGGGCTCGGTGCCATGCCGGCCGAAACGCAGCGACGCTGGGACGATTGCGGTGGTCGCATCGAAATCGCTTTCCGACAGGATGGCGACAGGAATAACCCCCCGGCTCCGGGGATTGATCGCATTCACAGAATCCCTAGGCTTGATGTCAACGGCGACGTCACGGACGAGCAGCGCGGCGAAGCTGGCATGAGCTTCGGCACCGCCGAAGTTACCGACCAGGAAAGCGACCGCGTTGCCATACAAGCTTTCGCCGTAGGTCCCGAAGCTGTTGCTCGCCCTGCCTTCGAGCAGGTCGCCGTTTGTCACCACTTTTCTCAGCGACCCACCCAGCGTCGTGTACACGCCCTGCGTAAAGAAATTGTCGCCAAGAAAGGAGACCTTTCCGTTGTGAAGGCCAAATCCCTGGGCGCCCAGAGAGGTGAACCGCAGGGGAGGGAGCCCGCTGGGCAGGTCGGGCACGAGTGTGTTCCTGTCTACGACCGCCGAGAGAATCCCGCCAACGCTGGCGTACAGGCCTTCCTCTCCGTGGTTGCCCGAGCCGACGAACATCACGGTATCTCCCTCGACGCTGCCGGCTTGACCAAAGCTGGACTCGAAGGAAATGAAAACGCTGGTTCCACCGGGAACCGTCGTGTTCGTGTCGGCGACGATCTCCAGCAGGCCGTTCGCCTCCTTGTAGACCCCTCGGTGTCCGCCGGCACCTCCGCCACGAAACACAATGACTCCATCGCGAATGGCAGGCGTCGGACCGCCGAAGCCAAAGTTCGTGAACTGACCGGCGCCGCCTGGTATCTGTGTGCTGGAACTGGCCACAACACGCAGCGTGCCGCCTGAATTGGTGTAGATGCCACCTTGTCCGCCGGTCCCGCTGGCCTGAAAGACGACCTCGCCGCGATAGAGCCACGCCTCGCTCGAGAAGCCCACGAAGTTCCCGGTGCCCCCAGGGATCGGTGTGTTGCGGTCTGCGAGCGGCTCCAGCGTGCCTGTTGCATCTGTGTAGACACCGCCCTGTAAGCCCGCGCCTGCGCGGAATGCCAGTTTGCCGTAGCTCAACGACGGCGTTCCGAAGGACTCGAACGTACCGGTCCCGCCGGGAATAGGAGTGGTCGTGTCGTAGGCAACGCGCAGAGTTGTCGGATCGTCCACTCTGCCGACGTAGATCCCCTCGCGCAGATCCTGATCGCGGCCTCTGAAGGCAAACATTCCCGCGCTCAGCGATAGCTGTCCAAGGTGTCTGAATGTGCCGGTGCCGCCCGGGACCGGCGTGTCTGTATCGACGATCTTGACGAACTCGAAACGTAATCCTGTTGGTTGCGGGCTCTCATGGCCACCGAAGAGAGTCACAGCAGCCGCGAGTATCACCGTCGCTGCTGCCGCAGTGCCGACAAGGCCCTTTCGAAGGTTTGGCGGTTTCATCGACGTAACGCACGCCTCCGTCGGAATATGCATGGATCCTCCGAGACGCAGCACCGAGTCAGATTCAGGATTGGGGCGTACGGTAAGCGGCGCCGGCAGAGTAGTCAATGGAAATCGGCGGATCGGTCTGGCCTTTTTGGCTTCTGGCTTCTGGCTTTATTCCGCTCTTAGCCCTTCGACCGGATCAACCCTCATCGCCCGCCACGCTGGTGGCAGGCACGCGACGAGCGAAGCCACGACGAGCAGCGCGCCGGCGGCGGCGAGCGATCGGGGATCGTTCGGCGAGACCTCGAACAGCACGCGCGAGAGCGTGTGCTCGGCGACGCGAACGAGCACCCAGCCTCCCGCGAGACCGATTGCGACGAGCAGCGCCGCCTGGCGAACCAGCCGGCTGCCGACCAGCAGCGGCCGTGCGCCGAGCGTGAGCCGGATCGCCAGCTCGCGCTGGCGAAGCGCGACGCTCCACGAGAACAGCCCGTACACGCCGAGCGCCGCAAGCAGCGCGGCCAGGCCCGCGAAGAAGACGAGCAGCGTCATGAGCAGCCGCGGCTCGGCCGTGCGCGTGCGAACCCGGTCCGCCCACAGCCCGGGCTCGGCTGGCGCAATCGCCGGCGCGAGGTCCTTGAGCCCGCCTTGGAGCGCGGCCAGTCCGGCGGACGCCGTGCCCGCGTCAATCGTCACGAACATCGACCGGAACGGAAACTGTCGCGCGGAGAAATACATCGCCGGCTCGTTGGGCTGACCGAGCGGCATGTTGCGAACGTCGGCGACAACGCCGATGACCTCGAGCCGGCCGTCCGGCGTGATGCGCCGGCCCAGCGGACCGATGCCCGTGGCGGTGGTGATCAGGTGGCGCCCGACCGCCGGCGCGTCGTTCAAGTACCGCTTGGCAAACGTCTCGTTAACCACGACGACGCCCGGCATGTCCACGCCATCGCGATCCGCGAGCAATCGACCGTGGAGGATCTTCGCGCCCATCGACTCGAAGTAGCCGTCCATCACGCTGTGGAACTGCGCCAACGACGCCTCGTTCGGCAGCGCCGCCGGCGCGCCTTCGACGCCAAACGGGGTGCGCCAGCCCGGCTCGAACGGCAGGAAGTTGGCCGCGCCGGCCGAACGGACGCCGGGCCGTTGGCGGATGTTGGCCACGAGCGCGCTGTACGTCTGCGCCACGACCGGCCAGTCGTTGTACGCGCTGCCACTCAACTGCACGCTCGCCACGAACGTACGATCGGCCGAGACGCCCGTCGGCGTGTCGGTCATCCGCGACACCGTGCGCACGAGCAGCGCGGAGCCGGCGAGCAACGCCGCCGCGAGCGCCACTTCGCCGACCACCAGCGCGCGATAAACCATCGTCGATCGACGTGACGAGCCGCGCTCGCTCGATCGCAGTCCCGCGGTGATCGCCTGCCGCCGCATCAGAATCGCCGGCACGAGCCCGAAGAAGACCGTCGTCACCGCGGCAAGACCGGCCGCTGCCGCGAGCACACGGACGTTGAGCCCGACCTCGCCGAGCCGCGGCAGGCTGATGGGTGTGAGCCCGACGATCAGCGGCAGCGCGAGGGCGGCGACGATGACGCCCGTGATGGCGCCGGCGACGGACAGCACGGCGCCTTCGGCCAGGAGCTGCACGACGAGGTGGCGGGGCGTGGCGCCGAGCGCACTGCGGACCGCGACCTCGCGCTCGCACGAGATCGCGCGAGTGAGGAGCAGCGAGGCGACGTTGAGGCACGCGATGGTCAGTAGCAGACCGACGGCGCCGACGAGCACGATGAGCGCCGCGCGGTAGTAGCCGAGCATGTCGTCGAGCAACGCGACCGGACGGACGCTCCAGCCGCGGTTGCTCGGCGGAAACTCCGTGCCCAGGCGCGCGGTGAGACCCACGAGCGCGGCGTTGGCGCCGCCGATGTCGACGCCGGGCGCGAGACGCGCCACCGCTTCCATGAAGTGCGCGTGGCGCGAGTGCTGCGTCAGATCCCAGCGCAACCGCTGCCAGACGTCGATGTCGCCTGGAAAATCAAAGCGCGGCGGCATGATGCCGACGACCGTGTACGGCGTGCCGGAGAGCACGAGCTGGCGTCCGACGATCGAGGGATCGGCGTTGTAGCGCGTGCGCCACAACCGATCGCTGATGACCGTCTGCAGGTCGCGGCTGAAGAACGGTCCGTCGGCCGGAAATCCCGTGCCGATCTGCGCCTTCACGCCGAGCACTTGAAAGAGATTCGCGCTGGTCTCGATCGCCTTCACGCGCACGGGGTCGAGCCCGGGGTCGGTGAGGTTGACGTCCGGCCGCCACCACGCCGCCGCGTCCGTGAACACCGTGAGGGCCTTGTAGTCCATGAACGTCACGGGCGACAGGTTCTCGTGCCGCAGGCCCTTCTCGTGATTGGTGTCCCACATCTTCACCAGCCGGTCGGGCGCCGCGAAGGGGAGCGGCCGCAGCAACACGGCGTCCACCACGCTGTAGACGGCGACGCTCGCGCCAATGCCGAGTCCGAGCACCAGCACGGTGACGAGCGCGAAGCTGCGCTGATGGACGAACTGACGGATGGCGAGACGAAGGGCATGACCCATGGCGGGTTGGACGGGCGCACGGCGCGCGCAGGTTGGCAAGAATCGGCCAACCGCCGAAACGGCCGGCGAATTGGCGTGTTCCGGTGTCTATGTCATGTACCGGGGAACGGCCGGCGCGATGGCCTGCAGTTCCGCCTGCGTCTCGGCGTCCTGCTGCCACAGGTCCCGAGGGTTCACGCGTTTAGCTATTCTCCGGTGTTGAAGTACGTAGGGCGGACCGGGTTGTGGTCCGCCAGCCGCGTTCGGCGGACCAAAGTTCGGTCCGCCCTACGTACTGACTTAATTCAGCCCCGCGACTCGGCGTCGCAGCGTCTTGACGTGATCCCACAGCTGCTTCCACTCCTGCTTGCCCTCCTCGTCGATCTTCGGGCTGAGGCGGAGGTAGCTTTCGAGGTCGCGGAGCGCCGCCGGGAAGTCGTCCAGGTGATAGGCGAGCAGGCCGCGGTCGCGGACCTCCGAGAGCATCGTCGGATCCACGGTGAGGAGCAGGTCGCTCACACAGCGGGCCTGCGGGAAGGACCGCAGCTCGACGTAGGTGCGCTTCAGGTTGTTGAGCATGCGCGCGAGCATGTGGCGCGGCGCGCACGGGCGGAGCAAGGCCGGATCGAGCGGGACATCTTCATTCAGCATGCCCAGATGCTTCGCGAGCAGCGCGCGGCAGTCGTCGATGTCGATCTCAGCGCCGCGGTCGAACGGATCGAGAATCAAATCGCGTGACGTGCCGGAATCGTTGCTCGCCGGGACGCGCATCAGGAAATGACCGGGGAAGCCCACGCCGAGCACCGTCAGTCCGGCGCGCCGCGCGACCTCGATGTACACGAGTGCCAGGGTGATCGGAATGCCGAGGCGGCGCTCGAGCACGACGTTCAGACAACTGTTGCGGAAGTCGTCGTAGTGGGTGCGATTGCCGGCAAACCCTTCTTCTTCGAAGACGAGCCGGTTGAGCGCGGCAACGCGCGCGCGCAGCGGGGCGCCGGATCCCGGCTGCAGCCGCGCGGCGGCGCGCTCGCCCATCCGATCGAGCATGTCGAGCGACCGGCCGAAATGCAGCTGCGGGTACTCGAGCCTCGCAATGGTCAGCGCGGCACGCGCGAGGTCGAGGGGCTCTTCGGCGAGGAGGCCGTGCAGGTCAGCGACGATCGACATGTCAGGGTGACGGACGCCCAAGTCTTTCGCCGGCCCGGATGGCGACTGCCAGACGGTTCTCCCGGGGCGGGACCGGGCAATCATAGTCCGAACTGAAGACGCAAAACGGGTGGTAGGCGCGGTTGAAATCGAGGTCGTAGAGTCCGGTCGCCGTGCGATCGAGCTCGAGATATCGCCCGCCTTTGTACGTTTCGTCCACGGTGCTCGTCAGGTCGCCGAAGGGTACGAACAGCCGCAACATCGTCCGGTCGTTTTCATCGGCAAACGCCGTGAGCTGGTATGTCGCGTGTCCGATCGTAAAGCTCAGCGTACCGACGCGCCGCTTCCGATCGATCTGGTGCCGGGATGTCGGCAGCTCGATGATGACTTCGGGCCCAGCCGGCTCAGGCGTGAGCTTGGCCGGTACGTGATAGGTGGGATCGATCGCGTAGTAGGGCAGGCCCGAGAACGGCGCGCGCTGGTCGGGTGGTAGCGGCGAATCCTTGCCGCGAAACATCGCGTCCTTCGCCGACCGCCACGCCAGGATCTGCTCGTCGTACGACCGCGTGTCGACTGGGGGTGGTGGCCCAGACGTGCAGGCCGTCGCGGCCGCGAACAGCCATGCGGCAATAACCCGTTGCTTCATTCTCAATGCTCGCGGGGCCCCACCCCCGCTCGCTCGGCTCGTCTCGCTTCGCTCGCTCGCCGGGCCGCAGGCGCTAACTAAAAGGGTAACCCTTCTTCTCGCGCACGGCCGCCGCAATACGGCGGCGCGCGGCGACGGTGTTGATCGGCGCGACCTTGAGGAGCCTTCGGAGGGCGGCCAGCGATGTCCGCAGCGTATCACCCGTCGTCATCGCCGCGAGCAGCGTGCGCGTGCCGGCTTCACACCGCAGGCCGGCGTCGTGCGTGAAGACCGCGGCCGCGTCGGCATGGAGCGGCGCCTGGGATTTGGACGTGGACGAGCGCGCGGCCTGCCGGGCGCGCAGCACGGCGCTGTCGGCCAGATACGCATCCATGATGATGTCGGAGATCAGCATTAGGACTTCCTGCTCGTCAGCGAGTTTTTCGCCGTAGGTCTGCATCCCGAGTCCGAGGGCCATGAGTGCGGTCTTCTTCATGGACGTCGCGGTGCGTGCGGCCTGTTCGAGCGGGTCCTGGCTCTCTTCGCCCGGCATCGCCGGCGAGAGCAGCTCGTCCTGCAGCTTCTTCGCGGCCGGGATCAGCGCCAGCCCGCCCTTGACGGCGCGCTTCGCGAGCATGCCGGGGACGAGCAGCCGGTTGATCTCGTTCGTGCCCTCGAAGATGCGATTGACGCGCGAGTCGCGGTAGCGCCGCTCCGCCGGGTAATCGCGCACGAACCCGTTGCCGCCGTGGATCTGCACGTTCTCGTCGACCGCGAAGCCCACCATCTCGCTGCCGGCAACTTTCAACATCGACGACTCGATCGCGAACTCCTCGAGTGCGGCGGCGACGGCGGTGGGATCGTGTCCACTCGATCCGATTGTCGCGTCGATGAGTCCGGCGGTGCGGTAGAGGGCGCTCTCGACCGCGTAGGCGCGAATCGTCATCTCGGCGAGCTTGTGGGCGATGGCGCCGAAGGTCGCGATGGGCTGCGCGAACTGCTGCCGCGTGAGCGCATACTTCGCAGCCTCGGCGATGGTCGTGCGCGCGCCGCCCGTGGACATCGCCGCCAGCTTGAAGCGGCCGTAGTTCAGGACGTTGAACGCGATCTTGTGGCCGCGGCCGATCTCGCCCAGGAGATTCTCGGCAGGCACACGCGCGTCGCTCAACAGGACGGGCGTCGTCGACGATCCGTGCAGGCCGAGCTTGTGCTCTTCCTTGCCGCTCGAAACACCCGGGAATGTTCGCTCGACGATGAACGCGGAGAACTGCTCGCCGTCAACTTTGGCGAAAACGATGTAGATGTCGGCGAATCCGCCGTTGGTGATCCACATCTTCTCGCCGTTGAGCACCCAGGAGCCGTCGCTCTGGCGGGTCGCGCGGGCGCGCGCGCCGAGCGCGTCCGACCCGGCGCCCGCTTCGCTGAGGCAGTACGCGCCGAGCCACTCGCCGCTGACGAGCTTCGGCAGATATTTTTGTTTCTGGGCCTCGGTGCCGAAGCACAGAATCGGCACGATCGCCAGTCCGGTCTGCGCCCCGAACGTCGTCGCAAACGACGCCGTCCCGCCGACGGCTTCGCCGACGATGACCGAGGACACCTTGTCGAGCGCGGCACCACCGTAGGTCTCGGGCACGTCGATGCCGAGCAGGCCCAGCTCGCCGCAGCGGCGAATCAGCTGGCGCGCGAGCGTCCAGTTCTTTTCTTCGAGCGCCTCGAGCGCCGGCACGACTTCCTTGGCGACGAACTCGGCGGCCATCTGGCCGATGAGGCGGTGCTCTTCGCTGAGGCCCTCGGGTGTGAGGATGTCGTCGGACGTCGCGGCGATCAGCCACTCGCCGCCTTTGTGCGTCGCGCCTGCCGTTGTCATCGGGACTCCTGCTCTACATCCGCTCGAACAACGCGGCGGCGCCCATGCCGCCGCCGACGCACATCGTCACGATCCCGTAGCGCTTCTGGCGGCGTCCGAGCTCGTGCAGGAGCGTGGCGGTGAGCCGTGCGCCGGTGCATCCGAGCGGGTGGCCGAGGGCGATCGCGCCGCCGTTCACGTTCAGCCTCTCTGGATCTATCGGCAGTTCTTTGAGGCAGGCAAGTACCTGTGCGGCAAAGGCTTCGTTGAGCTCGACGAGGTCGATGTCGTTGAGCGAGCGGCCCGTCCGGGCGAGCAGCTTTTTGATGGCGGGCACCGGGCCGATGCCAAACAGCTCGGGTTTGACCCCCGCGGTGGCATAACCGACCCAGCGTGCCAGCGGCTTCAACCCGAGCGCCTTCGCGCGCTCGCCGGACATGACGAGCGCCGCGGCCG
>Ga0137427_10000162_pt1 | contig 37056 bp, 30 predicted proteins | sample EasRivERMZT700_2_FD_102309 | JGI IMG/M metagenome (GOLD analysis project Ga0137427, IMG submission 102309) | Soil microbial communities from meander-bound floodplain in the East River, Colorado, USA - East River MetaG ERMZT700_2 | ecosystem: Environmental > Terrestrial > Soil > Floodplain ...
GAACGGCGCAAGTACTTGTTTTTGTTTGATATAGAAATCCAGCCCCGTGAGGCGTTAGCGGCTGGGCGGAGGGCAGTAGGAAGAATGCTGAGTCAGAGATTTGTCACTACTCGATGGAGATGGTTGCCAGTTTTCGACGGGCGTAGCGTAGCTCGAAGCTGGCAAACATTTCGATTCGCAGCTTTTCGGAAAAGTTGATGGGCACCTGGACGGTTTCCTTCCTTCGAACCACGACAGCACCTGCATCCTTGGCGGTGATTGTCTTGTTATCAGGATAGACAACCGTCAAGAAACGGGGCACGAAGTTGAAGTTCTCGCCCTGGTTATCGGCGACACTGACTCGCATCAGGTCAGGCGTCAGTTCAAGGATTTTCATGTCGTACTGTTCCGTCTTGATGACGGCGTCCTTCATGTCCTTCCCATTAACTTTGATTGCCACGAGTCACCCCCGCTACAGCTGAATTCCGAGCGGATCGCACGGCCCGCGTCCCGCCCCGAGACGCAGTCCATTTCGAATCGCCTCTGTCACAAACCCTTTGCTCAATCGCACGGCATCGACCAGCGATTCTCCGCGAGCCAAGTATCCGGCGATCGCGGCAGAAAGTACACAACCAGTACCGTGCCAATCTTCCGTCGCTATCCTCGCGCCCGTAAGGTGCACCATCTCTTTGCCATCAAAAAACACGTCGACCGCATCGCCCTCCAGGTGCCCTCCTTTAATAAGAACGTGCTTCGGACCGGTTTTCTGAATAAGGATTGCGGCACCCTCCATGTCAGAGAGGCTACGGACCTGTATTCCACTCAGAACGCTGGCCTCGTCAAGATTCGGTGTCACGATCAACGCCAGTGGAAGAAGCAACCGGCACATGGCGTCGGTCGCATCGGACTGAAGCAAACGGGAGCCTGTCGATGCCGTCATTACGGGATCGACGACCAGGTTCGATAGCGAGTGCTGCCGGATTTTCGCAGAGACGGTTTCAACAATGTCCTTACTGAAGAGCATTCCGGTTTTGACAGCCATTGGCCGGATGTCTGTGATGACCGCATCCAGCTGCGCGGCCACAGCCGCCGATGCAACTGCCGTGACGCTCGAAACCCCAATTGTGTTTTGAGCTGTAAGAGCAGTGATCACGGTCATTCCGTATACTTTCAACGCCGAGAAGGTTTTCAAGTCGGCTTGAATTCCTGCGCCACCGCTTGGATCCGATCCGGCGATGGTCAGGGCCGTGGGAGTCACGAAAGAGCCTCGAGTGTTCCCATGAAAATGTCGTGTGGCGCCGAATGCGGAACGACAATCACGGGCATGTCAACGCCGGCTTCGCGATATTGATTCAACCTGGTTCGACAGTCTCCGGCTGAACCCGCTAACGCCACTTGCTGAATGAGTTCGTTAGATACCGCCTGAATGGCTTCCTTGCGCTGACCGGATTGCCATAAGGAATGAATGTGAGTGGCAAGTTCCGAAAAACCGAACCTCGCGACCGCGTCTCTGTAAAAGGTTCCCATTCCCCCGACGTAGTACGCGATATGCGGCCGGATCAGGTCGAACGCCTGTTCCGGATCGTTCGTCACGCATGCCATGATGCACGGAGCGACGTCCACTGTCCCGCTAACTTCGACACGAGCCGCGGCGATGCCCTGAAGTGGGAGCCAGGTTGGCATCCATCCATCGGCGATTTTCCCTGTCAGCGCGTTGTTTTTTGGCCCGATCGACGCGATGTAGATCGGAATACGGTTGCGCTTCGGCCGAAAACCCAAGCGAAAGTTCCGCAGCTTGAAAATCTCGCCGTCATAGTCGACACGCTCGCCCGATAGCGCGAGCCGCACGATCTCCACCGTTTCGCGTGTCCGCTGCAGGCCATGCTCGAACTTCAGTCCATGCCAGTTCTCGATGACGACTGGGCCGCTGGTGCCAAGTCCCAGCACGGCTCGCCCGTCAGATAACTCGTCGAGCGTGGCGATGGACTGCGCGATGAGCGCTGGAGTTCTGCTGAAGATATTGACGATGCCGGTTCCAAGACCAACCCTCCGGGTATTCGCTGCAATCCAACCGAGTGTGGTGAAGGCATCACGCGACCAGGCTTCCGGAACGAAGATCGTGTCGTATCCCAATTGGTCTACGGCTTGGACATACGACAGAAGCTCTTCGCGGGGAGCTTTACGCTCATGTGGGAACTGAAAGCCGATACGGGTGGGCATATCAAATGGAGACGGGATCGCCGATACGGATCGTTCCGGCCGTGATCACCTTTGCGAACATACCTCGACGTCCGATCAGGGCGTGTTTCAGACCACTCCGCAATCGATTCATCTGGCCACATGGATCGCAGGGTATGGTGACTTCGAGAACCGTATCGCCGATCTTCAGTCGCTGGCCTTCACGAAGCGTCATCACGTCCAAACCATCCACTACCATGTTTTCGCGCAGCATGCCGGCCTCGAGTTCGAACTCCTCGAGTACGGCGTTGGAGATCATCAGTATTTGGCGAGGATCCTCGATTCTGGCATGAAAGTCGCCTTCAAAACCTGCTTTGCCGACTTGCACTTCCCGAAGTGGATGTAGTCCCGCCTTCTTCTCTGGCGCTACGAAAAGAGCGCGCACTGTGCCTTCCATATGCTGTGGATTATAATCTCGCGTATGATTCGTATCGTAACGCTAATTCTCGCAATGTCCGCGTCCGCCGTGGTTCTGGCGCAGGTTCCGCCCGGCGATTCGTACGACGCCTCAAAACATATCAATCCCATCGTCACGTTTGTACTGGCCAAAGACTTCAAAACCTCAAGCTACGACACCGCGGGAACTGAAGCAGGGATCTCGCTGTTAGGTCTTTCCAAAGACGTGGGAACTCTCGAAAACGTGGAAACCGCAGCAGCCGGAATACAAGAGGTCCGTGAAGGTCGGAACTCCATGAAGGTCACGTTTTATCCGGTTGTGCGGCAAACGTTCAAACTCGCGGATGGTGGAGCGCTAGTGCTGTGTTCTTTCAAAGCGCCGCGACCGCAAAGCGCCGCAACGGTTGGCCGCGGTGGAAGCAGTTCAGGACCCTTTGGAATTCCCATCGGTCGTGGCCGTGATCCGAAGGACACTCGTTTCGGGACCGTGCCGGCCCCGGAACAGCTCGAGATTCGCGGAATGCGTGGATTGTTGTTCGAGAAAGACGGAACCCTGATTGTCGCGTGGCAGGAGGATGGCGTCATTCACACCGCGACGTCGTCGATGGCCCGGAGAGCACTGTTCCGGATACTCGACGATCTCCTGTAGGGAAATCGGAAAATGCACAAATCCTGCAGCTGAAAACCGAAATCAGAGATTTCTGATTTCGGTTTTCAGCTGCAGGATTCGTGCATTTTCCGATTTCCCTAATGCCCCGCCGGCGGAGGCATGACGGTGTTCCTGCCTTCCAAAGACTTCTTAATAGGATTGGCAAGATCCTCAGGCTCCGTAAGGCCGACGAAACGGAAGACGTTGCCGATATGCTGCCGGAACAGCGAGTCGAAGATCGCGTCCTGCTCGCTGGTAAAATCGTTTCCAAACCACCACATCCAATCGCTTCCCTGCGCGATGAGCAATTCCTCGTAGGCGAGGTCCCATTGATCGGCGGGCACCTCTGCCCGACGACTCATCAACGCCTCACGGGCGCGCAGGATCCATCTCCACGCCTGATGATCCTCCGGATGTCCCATCCAAATCCCGAAGTTTGCGTTAGCCCACGATCCCGGCGCTAACCATTGGAGTGGCTGCGGCTGCAACCGCTCAGAGGCCTCGGAAAGCGTTACGGCCTCGACGGCGGAGTCTTTCTGAATTCCATCGAACAGGTAACGTAGAAAATCGCGACCGCTGTTTTGGTAGTAATCCCAGGGATTCTCACCATCAAGGATGATCGAGACATGGGCGCCGTCCCCTGCATCCTTTACCCGCCGAATCAAATCATGCGCGGCATCGAGAGCGGATCCGTGCATATAGTGAAATCCGATCAAATCCGAGATCGTCCGGTCTCGAAAGAAGACGCGGATCCCATGTCTTTCATACGGCTGATAAAGCTTCCGGCGATTGTCCCATGAGAGATCCACGCCGGATTTCGCTAGAATCCCTTCATCGGTCGCAAGCCAGCGAAATCCGACAGCCCCCGCCATTCGCGCCACATCGTCTGAAACGGACCCTTCGGCGGGCCACAGTCCTCGAGGATATTCGCCAAACGTCTGGCGCATGAAATTGCGAGCCCGCACCAGTTGCTCCTGAGCGTCGGAAGGGAGTCGAACCTCGACGGGAACATGGGGATCGTCCACCCGGCTGTCGATGAGCAATGGAAGGATCGGATGATAGAACGCCGTTGTCGAGACCTCGATCGAGCCTGCCTGCTGCATCCTGCGATATTCCGGGAGAACCCGGCGAATCGTCGTCAGCACAAGTTCCTTCACTCGACGTTTGTCCTCTTCGGAAAAGTCACGCCCCTTCTCGACGAGATCCTTTGGCCGGAGATCGTGATCCATCCAGGCCAGGGTCCACCACACCTGAATGTCGCGCAGTTCCACATCCGAGAATGAATCGCCTCGAAGCTTTTTTTCAGTTAATTCGGAATAGCGGGGAAACGGATGAACCATGGTCCGAACCGGCATGGGGAAAAAATTCTTGACGATGAACTGCCGATCGACCGCATCCAGAGCGTCGACCGGACAGAATGCCAGATCGAAGGACTGGTCGCTGGCTTTCTGCTGGGCATATTCCTCGATTTGAACGATTAACGAGGGAACCAGATTGAACGTCTGATGTACCGTTGGGAATTCCTGCAGAAGCGCAGGCATCCCGAAGTAATCCTTGGTTGCATGGAGATACGCCCAGGGCAGGACGTAGCGGTTGCGCGCCAGGTCCTTATAGAAGGGTTGGTGCATATGCCATAGGAAACTGACAAGCGTTGACATGTTAAATTAATACCGGTTTGTGATGAAGATACTGGATCGCTACATCTTTCGCGAGACGCTGTCGCCGACGTTGATCGCCGTGTCGGCCTTGACCTTCGTATTTTTCTCGCAGCAGCTTGGCAAACTGCTGGAGATCATCGTTCGTCAGTCTGCGACGCTTCGAGAGATCGGGGAGGCTTGTCTTGCGATCCTCCCCAACGTTCTCACTTTTACCATTCCGCTGGCAATACTGGTAGGCATTTTGACGGGTTTCGGTCGTATGTCGTCCGATAGCGAAGCCATCGCTTTCCGGGCGGCGGGCGTTTCCATGACCCGGCTGCTGCGTCCCGTGATGCTTCTCGCCGTGCTCGGCTGGATCGCCACCCTGGTTCTGACGCTTTGGATTGCTCCGCGCGCGGCAGCGCATTCCCGCCAACTCAGTTACACGTTGCTGAAACAGGTTTCGGTTGAAGTGCGGCCGCGGGTCTTCAATGAAGCGCTGACGAACATTGTTTTGTACGTTCAGGACATCTTGCCCAGGGGCATGGAATGGCATGGAATCATGCTCGCGGACATGACCAATCCGAACATGCCGAAAGTGACTTTTGCGAAATCCGGAACACTGGTGGCGAACGAGGACGATCATACGTTCCAGCTCACGCTCACGGACAAGAGCACGTTAATTTTTTCGCCGCTATCGCCCGACCGCTACGACTACTCCCCAGGACCGTCAACGATCATATCGATTCCAATGCCGGATACATCGCCCCGAGCCCAGGAACCGACATCGACGGAAATGGATTCACGTGTTCTGTGGAACCGTGTCCAGGCAGGCTCGGCAACATTTGAAGAGCGCGTCCAGTTTCACCGCCGGCTGGCTCTTCCGTTTGCCTGTCTCGCGTTTGCGCTGATCGGTTTGCCGCTGGGCGTCTCGACAACACGGGGCAGCAAGTCGATGGGGCTCGTGTTGAGTCTGCTGTTGATGCTGGCCTACTACCTGGTTTTTGTCGGCGGAACACGTATTGCCGGAACGGCGCAGATCTCTCCGTTGCTTGGGACCTGGATCGGAAACGTTGCCTTTTCGGCGCTCGGGATCATTCTGCTGCTGCGTGCCAACTATGAAGGCGAGAGCCGATTTGTAATTCGTCTTTCCTCGAGCATGGATTGGTTGACATCAACGGTAAAAGCCATTCGCACGCTCCGGCAGAAAACGGGCCAGTGGGCTTACTCTTTAACCCATCATCCGAAATTTTTCAGGCTGCTCGATATCTATGTTCTGAGAGGCTTCTGGTTCTTCTTCGGTCTCATACTCGTCGTGTTCGTTTCTCTGTTCATCGTGATCACGCTGTTTCAGTTGTTGCCCGACATCATTAAGAACAACGTCGAAAGCAGCATCGTCGTCAGCTACTTCCTGTTTCTGTTGCCGCTCATTCTCTACTGGGTTGTACCGTTGACAGTGCTTCTGGCAACTCTGATAACGCTTGGCACGCTGACCAAAACGAACGAGATTCTCGCTGTGAAGGCCGGGGCAATCAGCTTGTACCGCATGGCTTTGCCGCTCCTGGTCGTGTCGTTGATCCTCTCGGCGAGTGTTTACTTCATGCAGGACTTCGTCATGCCCCGGGCCAACCAGCGACAGGAGGACTATCACAACGTCATCAAAGGCCGGGCGCCTCAAACCTATCGCGACCCGCAACGAAAGTGGATGTCAGGATCGAACGACCGGATGTACCACTACAGTTACTTCGATCCGGCTCAGAATTTGTTTCGCGGCATCTCGGTGTTCGAATTCCAACCGAGGACATTGGAATTGAAGCGATGGGTTTACGCCACGCGCGCAGAATGGACCGGCTTTCAATGGAAGCTGAAAGACGGTGCCGTGCGCCATTTTCGTCAGGGACAAGCTCTGTCGGATGAGCCGTTCGATGAACTGGCTTTCCCGGAAATCGATTCGCCGGATTATTTCAAGAAGGAAGTACGGATGGCGGATCAGATGACCTATGTCGAGCTGAAGCGCTACGTCGAGGATTTGAAGCAAAGCGGTTTCGATGTGAGTGCCCTGACCGTCGATCTTTACCGGAAGCTCTCCTTCCCGCTGGTGTCCTTTATCATGGCGATCATCGGAATTCCGTTTTCGTTCAAAACCGGCAAGCGCGGTGCGTTCTTCGGGATAGGTTTGTGCGTTGCCGTGGGTATCTTCTACTGGGCTACATTCGAACTTTTCGACAAGCTTGGAGGAATCAATCAGCTTTCACCTCTCATTGCCGCGTGGTTTCCCAACCTCATTTTCGGCGTGGGCGGCGTTTGGATGCTTCTTCGGGTAAAGACGTAATAGTCCGACGCTCGGCTGAGAATTGAAAATTGATTGTTGAATATTGTCTATTGGCAGCTTCCCAGCTTCACGAAGGCGGCTGTTGAGGCCAGAACTGCCAATAGACAATATTCAACAATCCTCATCATAGCTGCTCATAAGACGTTGGCTTCAAACTCGAGGATCTCGTCATCGTCACCAACCGCATAATGCACTTCGATCGGCTTGCAGCAGGTTTCGCAGTCTTCTACGTAAGTTTGTGAACGGACGGAAGTATCCAGAACCATCGATATCTCTTGCCAGCAATAGGGACACGTGAAGTAGTACTCCATTCGTCCGAGTCAGTGCTTCTCGACGAATTCCACCAGGAGCGGTTCACCTGCGACCGGACCACCGGGCGTGGGCCGATACGTGATCACCACCGGGATTCCCGGCCCGGCAACGACTCCGCACGAAATCGAAGTACTGACGCTGGGAACGTAACTGACAAACTCGATCTTATCGGGTGTATCCGAATGCAGCCTCAACGTATCCGTAGCGGACTTCACGGTCAGCGTCAGACCGGCCTTGCAATCCACGAGCGTCAGAACTCCGGTTACCTGACTGCCCTGAGGTCGCGCTCTCTGAGGTGTAACCGCAACGAGTTCGCCAATTCTGGCATTCGACGAGACCGGCGCGGGTGCCGGCGCCGGTTGTGGCGCGACTTCCCGGACCGGCTCCGTGACGGGAGCAGGAGTTACCGGAGCGGCAGCCGCTCGCGCTCGGTTTGCGGCTCGTACTTCTTCGTCTTCCCGGCGAGCCCGCTCTTCAGAGGCATCGCGTTCCCGGGCCTCTCCGGCGCGAACGCGAGCGATGTAGTTGCTCAGATTCTGCGCGCCTTCGCGCATGGCAAGGTCCGTCGATCCGTTTAATACGACTTTAATGAACCTCTCCGCCTGATCGAAGTCCTGCTTCTTAACCAGCACCTGAGCGATGAGAAATCGAACATTCTGATTGCCGGGAGCATATTTGTTCGCTTTCAGCAGAAGTTCCAGCGTCCCGTTGTAATCGATATCGGCCGAGAGGTTGAGATAGGCGAGCAGTTCATACGCCGGTACATACTCCGGAACCAGTTCGATAGCATTTCCCAGAGAAGTGCGTTTGGCATCCAGATCGTCGAACACAGTCGAGCTGCTCCGATCGAGAACGTACGCATGATAGTAATGAGTCAGGTGATTCTTAGGATCCAGGACTGTCGCCTGCTGCAGAGACTTGAGAGCTTCCTGAATCTTGTCCTGACGTAACAGCAACATCCCCATCGCCGCATGGGCGCTGGCCAGCTTTGGATCCATCGTAATGGCTTGCCGAAGATGCGGTTCAGCTTCAATCAGCCGGTTCATGTGCATCAACAGGTCGCCGGCATAGAATTCAGCTTCAGCGGGGCTGAGGCCGCGGCCCTTCATATCCTTATCGATGTCGGGCTTCAGGGCAGATCCCCGGCTCGGCCAATCCGCTCGTTCGCGAACGTAGTAATCCAGTTCGCTCAACATACTCTTGAGATCGGTTTTGAATCCCGTTTGGAACCCGTCCGCAACGCCTTTACCGTTCATCAGAAGATTGAAAAAGTCCGCGATCTGCGCCTGCCTGGTGCCGTTCAAACCGACAATGAGATAGTTCACCAGCGCCCAGGACTCCGCGTAATAAATGCCACGGCGCTCGCGTTCGTTATATTGAGTTGAAGTGCGGTCAAAGGCGAACAACTCCTCGAGCGAGATCAACGGACTCTTGCGAAGCTGGTCCATATGTTCCGAGATCATGTGGCCCAGAGCGAACTTCTTCTCTCTCGATAAGATCTCGAAAGTGCTGTAAAACTCGGCCATCCCTTCCATGAACCACAATGGAATCGTGCTGGGCATATCGCGTGTGAGTTCATGCACGAGCTGGTGATACACGGCTCGGGGAACAGGCGCTCCGGCAGTGAGGGCAAGATAGTTCAGTTCTTCACCAGGCTGGAAGTATCCGGTTACCGACGCGGGTTTTCCCTCAACGAGAGGTTTGAATGACCGGTAGGATTCATCGTTCTTGAAAACCACGACAGTGGTTGGAACCGTTGCGCTTTTCGAAGTTGCGGTAAACGTCTGGGTGAAGCCTTCCCTGAACTGTTCCAGATCGGTCCCGACGGAGCGCATCTGGGCTTCAGTTGCGTCTCCGACAAAAAGGAAATTCTTCGACCGAATGCTGTTCCATTTATCCAGCGCCGATGCATTCCCCGTCATCAGCACCAGGACAGCACCCATAAATGTTGCCGCCAGCCGGAATTGAATTCGCATTCGCAAATATTAACCGCTGTCCCGCCGAGAACCGAAAAAATCCGTATCCTTTTGGCTGGCAACCTATCCGAAAAGATATTCTTTCTGCAGCACTTTGCTCATAAGTCACTGATTTCGTGGCCGGCACGGAAGGTCGTTCGCATGCCTACTGCGGGGCCATGACAAACCAACGGGTCCTCTACGAATTTGACGATTTCCGAATTGATAGCGGTTTGTTCTTGCTGAGCAAGCAGGGTCAGCCGCAACCGATCACGCCGACCGTTTTTCGGATCCTGCTTCTCCTGCTGGAGAATGCCGGTCGGATCGTGACGAAGGAGGAGCTGATTTCGACCGTCTGGTCGGACAGCTTCGTCGAAGAAGGCAATCTGAACCGGAATGTTTCCACTCTCCGAAAAGCGCTTGGGGAACGGCCCAGCGACCATCGGTACATCGAAACGATCCCGAAAACCGGCTACCGATTCGTCTTTCCGGTCAAACGAATCGATTATCAGCCGGCGACTAACAGAATTCCCAACAGCCTGTCCCCGATCCGACGCAGGCTCACCGGTAGAACCAATGAGCGGCAGACGCTACTAACCGCCTATCAGGAAATGAAAGCCGGTCGCGGCGGCATCGTGTGCTTGAGCGGCGAAGTCGGCATCGGCAAGACGGCTCTCGTCGACGCGTTTCTTTCGGAACTGTCCGACCGGGGGGAAGCGTTCCACCTCGCTCGCGCACTGTGTTCCGAGCCGATGACCGAGGCGGAATCCTATGGGCCGTTTCTGGAATGTCTCAATTCCCTCGTTAAGGTTGAATCTATCGCGAGATCCGTGCGCGAGAACGCACCCTCGTGGCAACGCGAACTCGGTCGCGCAGATACCGAAGCCTCTGCTAGCACAGCAAACGGCGGCAGAATGAAACGGGAAATGGGTGAGTTCCTGAAGGAGACATCGGCCGTACATCCAATGATTCTCGTCCTCGACGATTTCCACTGGGCGGACCTCCCAACCGTCGATTTGCTCGCCTTTCTCGCGGCCCGGTTACGCTCGTTACGCGTGATGGTGCTGGTTTGCATGAGGCCGGCGGAACTCAGCATCCAGAAGCATTCGTTTCTTCAAACGCGAGCCCAACTCCTGGGCTTGGGCGCAATGCATGAAATCGACCTGCCGCCTTTGACCCGCGAGGAAATCCACGAATTCATCGTCGCGGAATGGCCAGGCAGTCCGCCGCACGAAGATCTTGCCGGACTGGTGCTGGCTCGCAGTGAAGGCAACCCTCTGTTCATGATCGAGGTGATTCGGAGCCTGAAGAAGGATCTCGGATTTGCAAAACGTCAGGACGCCGTGCCGGATTCGTTACGCAACCTGATTCGAAGCCGCGTCGCCCCGATGGAGGAAATGGACCGAGCGTTGTTGAGCGCCGCCAGCGTTCAGGGACACGAATTCAATTCCGCGGTCCTCGCGAAGTCCATCGGCATGAAGCCGGGCGAGGTTGAGGTACGGCTGCATGAGATCTGCGAAACTCATGGATTGATCCGCCGATTGCGCGAAGAAGAACTGATGGACGGGAAAGTCACGGTGCGGTACAGGTTTGGTCACACCCTGTATCAAATCGTTTGTCACTCGTCGCTGCCGCCGACGCGCAAGGCTGCGCTCAATTCGGCTGTTGCGGAGGCTTTTTTAGCCTTCTACGGCAATTGAGTCAACGCAACCAGTCGGATAGATCGCGCTCGAGCATGCGTTGCAGTTCACGGATGTCGTCTTCATAGATCCTAAGGACTGCAGCGCGCTCGTGCGGTGTGATTTGCCGCGGACGCTTGAATGTAGCGGCGCGAAGGCGATGCACGACTCTGCGAGGAAGCACTCGCCGCAGAACATTCCGGAACGGGATGGAGCGCCGCTGCAACGTGACGTTGTGATGCCGTGAAACGTCGGCTGTAAAATCGGGGTCTACGTTCAGGAACTGAAACAGATCTCGCAGGACCAAATGCACCGACCGTCGATAGTCCTGATACAGGTTGGCCCGGACTTGCTGCGGCGGGAAATTTTCGAGGTACCTTTTCAAATGTTGTGCGTAAAATCCATTCCAGACCGCGCCCAGTCTCGGCTGCGAAGCCGCTTCCAAGACCTGCTGCTGTTCAACCCATGGCAGGAAATCGAGCTCAGCCTGTCCTCTGCCCGCGGCTTCGGAATACTGCGAGTAGAGTCGATCAACAGGATCGCGCAGCATCATGATGATTCGTGCGTGAGGAATCCGTTCACGAATCGCTCGCGGCGCGCAGTTCGATGCCAGGTAGTTACCACTGACTTCGCCAATCGCGGTTTCCTGCCGAACATTTTTGAACAACTTTAGGTACTGTTCCCACTCACTGATCACACCGCTGCGTCGCTCCGTCATCGGACCATCCAGATAGGCGCGAAGCCCGTCGGGATCCGGCTCAACCAAACCGAGGCGGCGCTTGTGTTCGAATAGATCGGCGGCGAAAAATGCCGGCTCTTTGATCGGGCTTGTGTAAATGGCAGGATGCTGACCCAGATAGTGGTACAGCGCCGTGGTTCCAGCCTTTGGCGCGCCTACCACGAAGAAGTTCGGGACCGATTGAGCATCAACATGCATGACGCATCCCCTCGGCTGAGAATTGAGAATTGATTAGTGAATATTGTCTATTGCAACTGACCATTGGCATTGAAGCCAATGTCCATCTGCAATAGACAATATTCACTAATCAATTCTCAATTCTCAGACCGAGGGGAGGGGAATCTGCGCTTCTAAGTCCCCTCTGACCAGGAAGAAAGATAGTCCTCCTGTTCCGGCGTGAGCGTGTCGGCCTTGATGCCCATCGATTCCAATTTCAGCCTGGCGATCTCTCGATCAATCGCCTGCGGAACCGGATACACATTGGCCTCCAGCTGCATGTAGTAATTCTTGATGTATTCGACCGAAAGTGCCTGATTCGCAAAGCTCATATCCATCACTTGAGCGGGGTGGCCTTCAGCTGCCGCCAGATTCACCAGGCGGCCTTCACCAAGGAGGCAAATGCTTCGGCCATCCGCTAAGTGGTATTGCTTCACGAATTCGCGGGGTTCCGTGACTTTCGTCGCCATCTTCTCAAGCGCGGGGATATCGATCTCGACGTTGAAGTGACCGGCATTACAGACGATCGCGCCGTTCTTCATCGTCTGAAAATGTTCGCCCCGGATGACGTTCTTGTTGCCGGTAACAGTGACAAAAACATCTCCGACCTTCGCCGCCTCGGATAGCGGCATCACGCGATTGCCGTCCATCAACGCTTCGAGCGCGCGTACGGGATCGACTTCGGTAACGATGACGTTCGCGCCCATGCCTCTGGCCCGGAGCGCGATTCCCTTCCCGCACCAACCGTACCCGGAAACCACGATGTCCAATCCCGCAATCAGCCGATTCGTCGATCGAATAATGCCGTCGAGCGTGGACTGTCCTGTTCCGTAACGGTTGTCGAACAGATGTTTTGTTGAAGCATCATTGACGGAAATGATCGGAAACTTCAGCACGCCGTTTCTGGCCATGCTCCGAAGACGAATCACACCGGTGGTCGTCTCTTCCGTACCGCCTCGAAGTTCGCCGAGCTGTCCCTGCCGCTCCGCATGCAATGTCGAAACCAGATCGGCACCGTCATCCATCGTGACCTGGGGCCTGGCATCCAGAACCGCTCCGATATGCCGGTAATAGCTCGGATTGTCCTCTCCCTTGATAGCAAAGGTTGGAATCTCGTGGTATCGAACGAGCGCGGCTGCCACGTCATCCTGGGTGCTGAGGGGATTCGAAGCGCACAACACGACATGTGCGCCGGCGTCTTTCAGAGTAACGATAAGGTTTGCAGTCTCACTCGTCACGTGCAGACAGGCTGAAATACGAAGTCCGTCGAGCGCGCGCTCCTTGCCGAAACGCTTTCTGATCAGATCCAGTACGCCCATCGACTGGCGGGCCCAGTCGATGCGCTGTTGACCTTTTTCGGCAAGATGTATGTCTTTGATCTCGTATTGCGTAAGAGTAACCCTCGTGAAATGAAGCCTAAGTAAAAACGCCGCAGGCAAAGCCCGCGGCGTTTCAGGATAAATCGTTTTTCTTTACAGGCCCGCTTGCTGCCGCAGCTTATCCGCCTTGTCCGTCTGCTCCCAGGAGAAATCCGGGTCGAGACGACCGAAGTGACCGTAACTGGCGGTCTTCCGATAAATGGGGCGCCGCAGGTTGAGCGATTCGATGATCCCTCGCGGCGTCAGGTGAAAGTTTTCGCGAACCAATTCAGAGATCTTGTTTTGATCGATTTTGCCGGTGTCGAAAGTATCCACCGCAACCGAGACCGGATCGGCTACTCCGATCGCGTACGCAAGCTGAACTTCCACGCGATCCGCCAGTCCGGCGGCGACGATGTTCTTCGCAATGTACCGCGCCATATAACAGGCCGAACGATCGACCTTCGTCGGATCCTTTCCGGAGAATGCGCCACCACCATGACGGCCCATGCCGCCATAAGTATCGACGATGATCTTGCGGCCGGTCAGACCGCAATCGCCTTGAGGTCCGCCTACAACAAACCGGCCGGTCGGATTGATGTGATATTTCGTTTTGGCATCGAGCAATTCAAGGGGGATCATCGGTTTGATGATGTGCTCGATCACTTCCTCTCGAATCTGTGCTGAGGTAGCTTCGGGCGAATGCTGCGTGGAAATAACGACTGTATCCACACGCACGGGCTTGTCTCCATCGTATTCAACGCTTACCTGAGACTTTCCATCCGGCCGGAGGAAATTCGGCACACCCGCGCGTCGCGCATCGGCGAGGCGTTTCGTCAGTTTGTGGGCGAGCAGGATCGGCAACGGCATCAGTTCGGGCGACTCGTTGGTTGCGTAGCCAAACATAAGTCCCTGATCGCCGGCACCGCCGGTATCCACACCCATGGCGATATCGGGCGACTGGGTATCGACCGTGCTCATCACCGCGCAAGTTTTGTAATCAAACCCGTAACTGGCGTCCACGTATCCGATCTTCTCGACGGTCTCGCGAACGATCTTGGGGTAGTCAATGTGGGTCTTTGTTGTGATTTCCCCGGCGACAACTGCAACGCCAGTCGTTACAAGGGTTTCGCATGCCACGCGACCCATGGGATCATGCGCCAGGACGTAATCCAATACTGCGTCTGAGATTTGGTCGGCGACCTTGTCCGGATGACCCTCGGTTACCGATTCGGAAGTAAATAAATGCCGGCCTCGAATCACTACCTTTCCTCCTGCTGATTGCGACTCCAGTCGTAATGCAGCCTCTAATGCTACCGCACATTTGACGATACATCAGTTGGTTTTTGGCTAGTCCGTAATGTCCCCCTTTTAGGAGGACGGCCGCGGGTCGAAGGCGGAGCGGCAGGGGGTCGCCAGATTGTTCGCTAGGCTCGGGGATGGTAGGTCCTGTATATGGCCTTCAAGCGCTCTTTAATCACATGCGTATAGATTTCCGTGGTCGTGATATCCGCATGGCCCAGCATCATCTGGACGGCACGGAGGTCGGCGCCGCGCTCGAGTAAGTGTGTGGCAAAAGAGTGACGAAGGACATGCGGCGTGATTCGCTTTGATATTTTGGCTTGCGCTCCGTACTCCTTCACTCGGTCAGCAAAGAATCTACGCTGGAACGGCCCGCCCTTCAAATTCACGAACAGGTACTCACTGGCTACACGAGGCCGCGCCGACTTTAAGTAGGCCGAAACGGCATGTACCGCCGATTCACCCAACGGGATTGCACGCTCCTTATCCCCTTTTCCAAGACAGCGGACAAATCCACTTTCCAGATTCAGGCCGTCGATCTTCAGACCGACCAATTCCGACACGCGCAGACCGGTGGCATAGACGATCTCGAGCATGGCCCTGTCGCGAAGACCCTCGAGTGTTGTCGTGTCGGGAGACTCCAACAAGCGGTCCACCTCCTCCATGCTCAGGACGTTCGGTAGTGGCTTCCACCATTTTGGTGCCTCTACGGTAGCCGTCGGGTTCTCAACCGTGGCTCGTTCAAGAATAAGGAACTTGTGCAAGCCTCGAACCGCAGCGATCGCTCGCGCAGCGGAGCGTGGCTTCAGCTTTCGTTGATACAGGTATTTGATGAAACCGGAAACAGCCGCAGGCTGAACGGCGAGAAGGCGGACGCCTCCCAGATGCGCGGTATACATCGCAAGGTCATGACGGTAGGAGGACAACGTATTCCGCGCTACTCCCTTTTCGATTTGCAGATACTGGAGGTATCGCTCAATCCAGTAACTGGGGTTGCTTTTCTCGACGGAGTCCATACATTCCCCAAACTTCATCAAGTTCACGAGTGCGCAATAAATAAGACGATCCGAAATAGGTGCCTGCTGCAACTGCGATCGTCAAGGTAAGGGCGAGGACACGTTGCGCCGGATTGCCCGCATAGAAACCAGGTAACTGGATCAGGAAAAAAGTAACCGACGCCATCACTCCCGAAGCCACGACAAACTTGCTCAACGAACGCCCGACGTCCCGCAGATCGAACGAACCGTACTTTCTTCCAAAAACCAGCAACAAACAGCCGGCATCAAACGTCGCAGCGAGCGTCGTTGCGAGCGCCGGACCGCCGTTCTGAAGCGGACCCATGAAGAGAAAGTTCAGGCCGATGTTGAGAAGCATCGAGAGGAAGGCCACGGCCACCGGTGTTCGAGTGTCATGAAGCGCGTAGAAGGCCGGCACCATAATCTTGACCATGGAAATCGTCATTAAACCCAGAGCGAAGTAAAACAGCGGACGCGACGTCAGTTCAGTGGACGCCGCCGCGAAGGTTCCACGTTCGAACAACACTTGAATGATTTCGCGGCGCAATATCATCAACCCAACAGTTGCAGGGACGGTGATGAAGAGGACAAGCCGTGTCGCCAGATTCAACGTCTTCTTCAAATCGTCGATGCGCTTGTCCGTGGCCTGACGCGCCAACAATGGAAGGATGGCCGTCGAAAGCGCGATCGTATAGCCACCCAGTACCAGTTCCATGATTCGATCCGCAATATAAAGCGAGGCCACGCTCCCTTCCGCCATATGGGAAGCGAACTGTAACGCCACGAAGATATTGATCTGGACGATCCCGAATCCGAACAGCAACGGCAGCATCAGCCGGCCAAAGCGCTGGATGCCCGGATTTGCGAGATTCCACGCCAGCCGCAATCGCCAGCCATTTCGAACCAGCGCCGGAATCTGTATTCCAAGCTGCAACGCTCCACCGGCGAGGACGCCGATTGCCAGGGCCATGGCCGGGTCTGAAAAGAAGCCGCTCATAACTGAGAAACCGATCACCCCCAGATTCATCACTACCGGTCCAAGAGCAGGAGCAACAAACTGATGAAAGCTGTTCAGAACACCCATCGCTAGCGCCGACAGAGTGATGAACGTGATGTAGGGAAACATGATCCGGTTCAACACGGATGTCATCTCGAGCTTTCCCGGCGAGTCCTGAAATCCTGTTGCCAGAAAGCCCGTCAAAAAGGGTGAAAAGATGACACCCAAAATCGTTACCGACGTCAAAACAACCAGCGCGAGCGTGGTCAAGGTGTTGATGAACTCCCAGGCCTCTTCCTTTCGGTTCTCACTTAAATACGCACTGAACACAGGAATGACGGCGGCGTTCACCGCACCCTCGGCGGCAAGTCGTCGCAGAAGATTCGGAATTCGATATGCGATCGTAAATGCGTCCGCCGCGTCGCCGGTTCCGAGCAGGAAGGCGATGCGGGAATCGCGAATGTATCCGAAGATCCGGCTGAGAATGGTGATCAGGCTGATCGTCGATGCGGACCTGAGCAGATGCCGGTGTTCGCTCATGCGGCGCAGTAAGTGTACCATCAACGTCAGGAGGTATTGTGTGAGGTTAGGCGATATTGCGGCTCGATTGGATTGCGTGTTGACCGGTAACGGTGACGTCGAAATCACCGGTGTCGTGGGTATTGAAGAGGCCGGCCCCGGACACCTGACTTTCGTCTCGAATCCGAAGTACGCGGCAAAAGCGAAAACGACGGAAGCGGGCGCCATTATTGTCGCTCCCGAGTTTCCGGAATTGCAGATCGCAACGCTGCGAAACCCCAATCCGTACCTGACCTTCGCCCGCGCAATCGAAATCTTCTACACGCCTCCGCAGGCGAAGTCTGGAATTGATTCAGGCGCGCGCATCGCCGCTTCGGCAAGGATAGGCGAGGGCGCGTCGATCGGTCCCTTTGTCGTCATCGAGGATGATGTCGTCATCGGAACTAACTGCGTACTTCATCCCTTCGTTCAGATCGCGCGAGGGGCGCGCATCGGCGATAACTTCAAGGCGTACGCTCATTGCTCCGTACGGGAATACTGCCGCATCGGAAACAACGTCATTCTCCAGGACGGGGCGAAAGTCGGAACCGACGGCTACGGATACGCCAAGAAAGCTGACGGCAGTTACTACAAAATCGTTCAGTCTGGAATCGTCATCCTGGAAAACGATGTCGAGATCGGCGCCAACGCCACCGTGGACCGGGCAACGATCGGCGAAACGCGTATACGGCGCGGGGCGAAGGTAGACAACCTGGTACAGGTCGGCCACGCCTCCGACGTCGGCGACAACACGCTCTTGTGCGCACAAGTCGGCCTGGCCGGAAGTTCCAGGATCGGCCGCGATGTGGTGCTGGCCGGACAGGTCGGCGTCGCAGGCCACCTCACGATTGGAGATGGAGCCGTCGCGACCGCGCAAACGGGCATCCCGAACGACGTCGAGGCGCGCGCGCTCGTCTCCGGATACCCGGCAATCGACAACCGCATGTGGCTCAAAAGCTCTGCCATCTTCAAACGGCTGCCTGAACTGTTGAAACGTCTCGAAGCGTTGGAGAGGAAGTAACCACAAGAAGCGCAAAATGCACAAAAGAGGAATTCGGGGGCTGGCACTTGTTTTATCAGCTTTACGTGCCTGACCCCGAATTGTCTTCTTGTGCTTCCTGTGGTTACTTCCCTTTTCTACACGGTTTGGAGAGCCTTGGCGTGGTCCCGTTCGCCGATCTGCTGGCGCCACATCGCGTAGTACAGCCCCTTGAGGTCGATCAATTCGTCATGCCGGCCGAACTCGACGATTCTGCCGCGCTCCAGCACATAGATGCGGTCCGCGTGCATGACGGTCGAAAGCCGGTGCGCAATCAGTATCGTCATCAGATCCTTACGCAGCGACACATCGCGAATCGTGACGCTGATCTCTTCTTCAGTGAGTGAATCCAGGGCCGAGGTGGCTTCGTCAAAAACCAGCAGGTTCGGACGTCGCAGCAAGGCTCGTGCAATGGATAACCGCTGCTTCTCACCGCCCGAAACTTTAACCCCGCCTTCTCCGATGAGAGTGTCGAGACCCTTATCGGCCCGGGCAAGCAAACCCTGACACGCGGCTTTCTTCAGCACTTCTATGCAGTCGGCATCGCTCGCATTTGGATTCACGAACAGCAGGTTCTCGCGAATCGTTCCGGAAAAAAGCTGCGTGTCTTGAGTGACCAGGCCGATGTGTTCGCGCAACTCATCCAGATCGACGTCGTTGATCGAACAACCGTCGTAGCGGACGTCGCCGGACTGTGGCCGGTAAAGGCCGACGAGAAGCTTGACCAGCGTCGTCTTTCCGGAACCCGATGGCCCGGCAAATGCGACGGTCTCCCCCATCCGCAAGGAGAACGAGATTCCATCCAAAGCCTTCGTGCTTGCCGATTGATGCTGGAATCCGACTTGATCGAACTCGACCCGGCTTACGGACTTCAATGCGACCGGTTTAACCGGTCGAGGCTCCTTCGGCGTCTTCAGGATGTTCTCGAAGTTGTTCAACGACACTTCCGCTTCGCGATAAATATTGATGACGTTTCCGACTTCCTGCAACGGCCCGAAAATGAAAAACGAGTAAATGAACAGCGTGAAGAACTGACCTACGGTGATCGCGCGCGAAAAGATCAGGTACATCATGAGAAACATGATGCTGGTCCGCAGTGCGTTGACGGACGTTCCCTGGATGAAGCTGAGACTGCGCAGATATCGAACCTTCTTGAGCTCCAACTTCAGGATCTTGTCTGTGGTGCTGTTCAACCGACTGATCTCCTGCTTGGCCAGTCCGAGACTCTTCACCAGTTCGATATTGCGAAGCGACTCCGTCGTGGCGCCCGCCAAAGCGGTGGTCTCGGCGACGATCACCTTCTGGATGGTTTTGATTTTCCGGCTCAGAACGAAACTAATCGTCGCGAGGATCGGGATGGTGCTGAAGTAGACCAGCGCAATAATCCAGTGAACACTGAGAGCGAAAATCATCACGAATATGACGCCGACCAGCGACACGAAGAGGATATTGATGAACGCATTCAACAACCGCTCGACGTCTATACGCACCTTCTGCAACTTCCCAAGCGTTTCGCCGCTGCGTTGGTCCTCGAAAACTGCGTAAGGCAGTTCCAGTGAATGTTTCAACCCATCCGAGTACACGCGGGCACCGAGTTTCTGGGTGATGACATTCAGGAAGTAATCCTGAAAGTTCTTCGCGACTCGCGACACAAAGGCGACACCGACCGCTGCGCCCAACAAGAGGCCGACGCCTTTAAAAAATTCCGCTCGGGTGTATTGATCGTATTTCGTCGCGTACTCGTCGATAACGTACCGGAAGATGAAGGGATCGAGGAGAGAGAAGATCTGGTTGATGGACGCAAGAACCAGCGTCAGTAAGACGAGTTTCCAGTAACTCTTGAGATAGGACAGCAGCAGTTTCATGGATTGATCAAAAACCCCCTGCCGCTCCGCCTTCGGCTCCGCGGCTGTCCCCCTGGAAGGGGGACACTACGCTTGCTTGATGGTTGATCAGCCGGCAACCAGTTCGGAGTGTCCCCCTTCTAGGGGGACAGCCGCGGAACCGAAGGTTGAGCGGCAGGGGGTTACTCCTCAGACCGTTCTCGAACGCTCACCAGCCTTGTCCGCTAATACAGCCTGGGCAGCCGCGAGGCGCGCAATCGGCACGCGGTACGGCGAGCAACTCACGTAGTCCAGCCCGATCCGATGACAGAATTCCACAGACGACGGATCACCACCGTGCTCACCGCAGATACCGAGTTTTAAATTCGGCCGGGCGCTGCGCCCTTTCTCGCACGCCATTTTCATCAGCGAACCAACTCCTTCCTGATCGAGCACCTGGAAGGGATCCACTTTCAAAATTCCCCGGGACAGGTATTCAGTAATGTACTTTCCGGCGTCATCTCGCGAAAAGCCGAACGTGGTCTGTGTCAAATCGTTCGTTCCGAAAGAAAAGAACTCGCCAACCTCCGCGATCTTGTCGGCAACAATTGCGGCACGGGGCAGTTCGATCATCGTTCCAGTGGTGTACTCCACCTTCACTCCGGTTTCCTTGAACACCTCACTCGCCACCCGATCAACGATGGCCTTCTGCTCTTCTAGTTCTTTGGGCATGCCAACCAGCGGGATCATGATTTCCGGCTTTACCGGCGTCCCTGCCTTTTGGACTTTGCAGGCCGCCTCGAATATTGCGCGGCACTGCATTTCCGAAATCTCGGGAAACACGATGCCAAGACGGCAGCCGCGATGCCCGAGCATCGGGTTGAACTCATGCAACTGTTCGACGCGGTTCAGCAGCTTTTCCTTTTCCTCAATTACTTTGGGAGCACCATTGGTTGCTTTCAGTACACCTACTTCGACCATCAGTTCTTCCCGCTTTGGCAGGAACTCGTGAAGCGGCGGATCCAGCAGACGGATCGTTACCGGAAGGCCGTCCATGGCGACGAACAATCCTTCGAAATCGGAGCGCTGGAACGGCAGCAGCTTTGCGAGAGCGGCGCGCCGATCGGGTTCGGTATTCGAAAGGATCATTTGCTGGACGTGAGGCAGTCGATCCTCAGCGAAGAACATGTGTTCCGTGCGGCAGAGCCCGATTCCCTCGGCGCCGAACTTTCGGGCGACTTGCGCGTCACGCGGGATGTCCGCATTTGCGCGAACGCGAAGGCGTCGAATCTTGTCGGCCAAGGACATGAAGAAGGCGAAGTCGCCGCTATTTGGATCCGGCTCGATGGTCGCCACTTCCCCTTCGAAGATCTTGCCGCTTCCACCTTCGAGCGTAAGCCAGTCGCCTTCGCGAAGCGTCTTACCGGCAACCGTCATGGACTTCTTTCGTTCATCGATGGCGATGCTTTCCGCGCCGACGATACAACACTTGCCCATACCACGCGCGACCACTGCGGCATGGCTCGTCATACCGCCACGCGAGGTCAGAATGCCGACGGCGACGTCCATTCCATGAATGTCGTCCGGTGCGGTCTCCCGTCGAACCAGAACCACTTTGCCGTTCTTCGCCATTTCGACGGCTTCATCGGCCGTGAACACGATCCGGCCGCTGACGGCGCCAGGCGACGCCGGCAGGCCGTGGGCAATCGGCTGTGCCTTCGACTTGGGATCCAGAATCGGATGTAAGAGCTGATCGAGCTGCGACGGCTCGACACGCATGATGGCTTCCTCCGCCGAGATCAGGTTTTCCTTGACCATGTCGGCAGCAACCTTCACCGCGGCCTTACCCGTGCGCTTGCCGTTGCGTGTCTGGAGCATGTACAGCTTGCTTTCCTGGATCGTGAACTCAAAGTCCTGCATGTCGCGGTAATGCTTTTCCAACCGATCCGTAATCTCGCGAAGCTGCGAGTAACACTGCGGCAGAACCTTGTTCAGTTCGTTGATCGGAAGCGGTGTGCGAATGCCGGCGACAACGTCTTCGCCCTGAGCGTTCATCAGGAACTCGCCGTAGAACTCTTTTTCGCCGGTGGACGGATTGCGCGTAAACCCGACGCCCGTCCCGGAAGTGTCGCCCATGTTGCCGAAGACCATGGCTTGAACGTTGACCGCGGTGCCTAAAGTTTCCGAGATTTTGTTCATCTTGCGGTAATGGATCGCGCGCGGATTGTTCCAGGAACGGAACACGGCGTTGATCGCCATGTGAAGCTGCTTCTTCGGCTCATCCGGGAACTCGGCGTTGGTCTTTTCCTTCACCAGCGCTTTGTATTCGCGGACGATCTGCTGCAGGGACGCCGTCGGAATATCTGTGTCCATCTGCGCGTTGGCTTTTTCCTTGTTGTGCTCGAAGATGTCGTCGAAAGCATGCTTTTCGATCTGAAGAACGACGTTCCCGAACATCTGAATGAAGCGGCGGTAGCTGTCCCAGGCGAAGCGTTCGTTTTTCGTGCGGCTTGCCATGGCTTTGACGGTGGTTTCACTCAAGCCGAGGTTCAGGATCGTGTCCATCATGCCGGGCATGGAGAACTTTGCCCCCGAACGTACGGAAACGAGCAGCGGGCGTTCCGGAGATCCGAGTTTCTGTTCACTCAACGTCTCAAGCCGCGCCAGGGACTCGTCGATCTGCTTCTGGATCTCGTCACTAATCTGATTTTTGTTGTCGTAGTAGATTCGGCACACTTCGGTACTGATCGTGAAGCCGGGAGGAACGGGCAGGCCCGCATTCGTCATTTCCGCAAGGCCGGCACCTTTGCCGCCGAGCGTATCCTTCATATCGCCTTTGCCTTCGGCTTTTCCGCCACCGAAGAAGTAAACGTATTTCTGCATCATCACTCTCCTGAAAACATTGGCCGAACTATTCTATCGTTCGGAATAATGCCTGATCCAATACTCGTTTAAACTGTGCAGGTTCCGCGTAGCCGGTTCGGAGCCGGGCATTTCATTTCCGTTTTGCATTTCCAACCGGTTCTTCAGTATCCAGTTGATCAAAGCCGTGACTTCGGCCAAAACACCGACGCCGGCTCGATGATCGCAAGAACTACAGATCACCGCCTGAAGACCGGGCGCCAGATACCTTTCATCTTCTGCATTCAAAATTCGCGAACACACGGAGCAAGCAAACAGGTCCGGGAAGACACCGGCGAGACGGAGCATCCAGACTTCAAAATAACAGGCCGCGAGAACAATCGGGCATCCCTGTTCGAGCGCCCGAGCGGTCATGCGAACAAGCCTGAACACGGGATCCTGCGGTTCGTGTTCCGGCAGAAACCGATCAACCAGATCGACGACATGGCCGGCAAACACCGCTCGGTCATAGTCCTCGAACAGCTTCATTGGCGAATCCAACAGATCTGCCGATTGGATGCGCACCAGGTCGCGATTTTCCTTTTCGAAAAACATGATGCGAGAATGGGCCAGCGGCTCCAGCGATGCACCGAAACGATTCTTCATCCGCCGGGCGCCGTTCGCTACGCCTCGCAATTTGCCGTAATCTCGTGTGAAAAACGCGACGATCCGGTCCGCCTCTCCGAGCGGGTACGTCTTGAGGATGATGGCGTCGCTCTGGTGGAGAGGCATTTCGAATTTCCGTAAACTTGGAAAATAACACGAATGTTTACAGCACAGTCGGGTAACTTTTCCATATGACTCATAGAGTTGATGTTGTTGGTCTCGGTTTGAACGCGATGGACACCATTTGCGTCGTTGACCGGTTTCCCGGCGCCAACACCAAAACGGGGATACGCCGGGTTCGCGTCGAACCCGGTGGACAAGTCGCAACGGCTCTCACCACATGCACTCGACTCGGACTGACGGCTCAATACATCGGATCCGTCGGCAACGATGACCTCGGCCGGGCACAGATCGAAAGTCTTCGCGCCGCGAAACTCGATACCGGCCTTGTGCGCATCGTTGACGGCGCGACCACGCAGTTCGCGGTGATCATTCTGGAGGACGGCATAGGCGAGCGCACGGTTCTGTGGCATCGCGACCCGCTGTTGAACTATCCCGTTGAGAGCCTGCAGCGCAGCGTCATCGTCTCGGGACGGGTGCTACACCTTGACGGATGTGACACCGCCGCGGCACTGCAGTCGGCGAAGTGGGCTCGCATGGCAGGCATTCCGGTAGTCATCGACATCGATGAGATGTATGACGCTTCAACCGAAGAACTCCTGCGCAACGTGGATTACCTGATTGCCGCCGAAGAGTTCGCGGACCGCACGATTGGCGTTGTCGCCGCAGAAGAGGCCGCACGAGCACTGGCAGATCGATTCGGCTGCAAAGTTGTTGGTATTACGCTCGGGGACCGCGGGGCAGTCTTCGTGGAAGAAGGCCGTTCGTTTCGGTCGCCGGGATTCAAAGTGAAAGTGGCCGACACGACCGGCGCAGGCGATGTGTTTCACGGAGCCTTCATTTATGGTCTGCTGCAGAACTGGGACCTCGAAGTCATCGCTCGATTTGCCAACGCTGCGGCGGCCCTCAAATGCACCACAATCGGCGCCCGGCGCGGGATCCCGACGCTGGAGCAGGTAACAGCTCTTCTGAAACTATAAAAGGAGCGCGTTTTCCAGAACCACCCCGCGAAACCCGGTCGCTACCGCTCCCGGTTCTGACAGGGCGGCATAATGTCAGAACCGGGAGCGGTAGCGACCGGGTCTCCCTCACCGCAAGATGCCCGCGAAGCGCTCCTTATTTAAACGGTGTGCGCTTGTACTTAGCGGCGTCGCTCTTGATTTCCTCGTTACAGTCGAGCTTGAGCGCGGCGTTGTACATTTCCACCGCTTTCGCGCGCTGGCCGGTAGAGTCGTAGATCTTGCCGATCCATAAATGTGAGTCCGCTTTCTCGTCGGCCGTCGAGTTACTTCCATTGACAACCCGCATGAAGGCCTCAATGGCTTCGTTCAACTTCAGACGGTTCACATGGGCCTGTCCGATCTCGTGGTAAACGATCTCCTGGCGAAGTCGTTCATACCCATCCTGCTTCGACCGAATCTTTGAACCGATGTGTTCGTAGACCTTGACGGCTTCATCCCAGTTCTTCATTTTTCCGTAGATGGAAGCCCGCGTCATCTCGAGCTGAAAATTGCGTGGGTATCGTGCAAGCAGTTCGTCAATCAAACGTAATGCATCGGTGTAACGTTTCTCGCGGTCATAGACCACAACCAATAAGAGTTTGGCATCCGTCGATGCGTTGTTGCCTTTTGCCGCCGCGAACTCCAGGTCTCGAATGCCTTGTTCCTTGTTTCCGCGGATTCCGAAGATTCCGAGCATCAAGCGGTACATTCCCTTGATCTGTCCGACCCCATAGTCATAGACGCCGATGGCCAGCCTGGCGTCGTGGAAGCTGGGATCCAGCTTCAACACCTGCTGGTGATAATGTCGCGCCTGCTTGGCTTTGCTATGAGCAGCAACATAGGATCGGCGGACCAGGCCTTCAAAGCTTGCCAGCGTCGCGTTCGCGGCGCCCAGCGCGTACAAGGCGCGAACATCCTTGGGGTTCTTGGCGATAGCGGCATTTGCTTTCTGAGTGACAGTGGCGACCAGACTCCGAAGCTTTTGTTCGTCCTCTGGATCGACCACGTCCTTCGATTGCCGTGTGCCGATCCGGGATCCGGAAAAACTGTCCACGTTGAACTTCTGCTGCTTGTAAAGGATCCGTAAGAGGTTCGTGGAAGCAAGACCGTTCTAGTATTCGAGATTGTCCGGATCCTGCTTGATCAAGCTGTTGAATACTTCTTCGCCGATGTTAAAGTCGAGGTTGTAAAGTGCGTTGACGGCATCCTGGTACGTCGGACGGGATTGAGCGGCCGCGACGGAAAAAGCCGTTGTCAGAATCAGGACAAGTACAACGATGTTTCCTTTCAGAGATAACATTCCTTCGCGTACTTTCCCGTTCGTTACCATCCTGCTGATCGTCGCAAATGCGGCAGTCTTCTTTTTCGAACTCTCGCTGAGCCCGCGAACGCTCGAGCGCTTCATCAACGATTTCGGTGTTGTTCCGGCTGAAGTCTTTGCTTGGCCGACTGAATCCATTGACGTGTTACTGCTCCCTTTCCTGACGTCGATGTTCATACACGGCGGATGGCTGCATATCATCGGGAACATGTGGTACCTCTGGATCTTCGGCGACAACGTTGAAGACCGTCTGGGCCACATCCGATTCCTCATATTCTACCTGCTGTGCGGAGTTGGGGCAGGCATTGTTCACACTTTCCTGAATTCGGCAAGCGTCGTTCCAAGCGTCGGAGCCAGCGGCGCGATAGCCGGAGTCCTTGGCGCTTACGCGATTTCATACCCAACCGCCCGAGTTCTGACGTTGGTGCCGATTCTGTTCTTTATCCAAATCATCGAAATTCCCGCCGCATTCGTGCTTGGTTTCTGGTTCCTCATGCAGTTTCTCAGTGGAACCGCCTCATTAGCTGTCGCTACATCGGCCAATGCAGGTGGCGTTGCCTGGTGGGCTCATGTCGGTGGCTTCGTCATCGGAATGCTCCTGATTGGTAGACTCGCCCGAAGACTTCGTTATGGCTACCGGAATTAGACGCATCTTCAAAGCCTTAGTCATGAATCCGGTGACCGTCGATCAGGTGGAATACTATGACCCCGGCTATCTTGTTGTCAGCGATGGCCGGATCGAACAACTGACTGCCGACGATCCGCGCCCTCGACTGCGGCAGGCGCAGTTTATAGACCTAAGTGGATTGGCCATTCTTCCGGGTTTTGTGGATGTGCACGTCCACTTGCCGCAACTCGCGATCCTGGGCATTGGCAGCGGATCTCTGCTCGATTGGCTCAACGATTACACCTTCCCGGAGGAAGCTCGATTCGCCGACTCCGAATATGCGCGTAACATCTCCGAACGATTTTTTTCAGCGTTGATCGCCAACGGCACCACCTGCGCTTCGATCTATTGTTCGGTGCACGAACAGGCAACCGATATCGCTTTCGAGGCCGCTTCGCGGAAAGGACTGCGCGCGTTCATCGGGAAAAGCATGATGGACAGGAATGCGCCGCCGTTTTTGTTGGAGGACACGGAGGAATCGCTGCGCGCCAGCGCCCGGCTTTGCGCTAAGTGGAATGGTGCAAATGACGGACGTCTTCGTTACGTCTTCACACCGCGCTTCGCCGGTTCTTCATCAATGGATCTGATGCGTCGCACTGCCGCGATGGCGGAGGAACGAAAGGCCATGGTCCAGTCTCACCTCAGCGAGAACAAGGCCGAGGTGGAGTGGATCCGCTCGTTGTTCCCCGAATGTTCTTCCTACACCGACGTGTATGCATCAGCCGGATTGTTGGGTCCAGGCACAATCATGGCGCACTGCATTCACTTGTCGGATCAGGAGATTGCACTGCTGGCGAAGACTCGGACGAGCACCGCGTTTTGCCCGCACTCGAATCGGGTTCTACGCAGCGGCGCTATGCCGTATTCGAAGCTGAAGCGTGCCGGAATCGAACTCGGACTGGGTACCGATATAGCGGGAGGAGCCTCGCTGTCGATGTTCCGGCAGATGGGAGAGGCACTGAGTACGGCTAACGCGGACGAGGAGTCGTTATCGCCCGTGGGAGCGTTTTATCTTGCGACGCTCGGCGGCGCGAAGGTCCTGACGATCGACGATAAGATCGGGAACTTTGCGGTCGGCAAGGATGCCGACTTTATCGTCGTCGATTATCGTCGAGCGGATCCCCTGGAAGGCAATGGTCCATATAACTCACCGAACCACATTTTGTCTCGCCTCGCCTACAGAGGCGACGCCGGCTGCGTTCGTCAGGTGTATTTGAAGGGCACCTTATCGATAAAGAATTGATGGCGACGGACCACATCATCTCAGTCACGAACAGCACAAATTCGCGGCTCTGGGTCCGTGAATTGAGTGCTCAGTCGCCGATGGGGGCTCTTTCGGGAAAGAAGATGACGGTTTCGATCAACGTCCCGTCGAGTTTGGCAACCCTGACCTGTGCCCAAACGTCGAGATCTTCCAGGGAACGGAAGTTCGCCCAACCCGTTTCAACAGCCACATCTTCCTTCGAATCCGGGCTCGGAAGGCGAAGCTTGATGCGCAGAGGTTGCCCCGCCACGAGGACGAATCGCAGCGTGGAATCGATTGAAGTCTCCGCTCCGCTCTCATCCACGAAGCTCGCCTGCATGGGTTGACCCTTTTCGTTGAAAAGATCCACCGACGCGGGCGTACTCTGCTTCGCAGTCACCGTAAAAATCGTTTCGTACGTTGACGCATTAGGACCCGGCAGGATTTGACCATAAACGATGCTCGAGAAATGGTGGACCCGCTCCCCTTTGCCGAAGCTGCCACTGAGTAAAATCGCAAAAATGAACGAAGCTATCCGCATGGTGTTTTACTTTTCGCTCCACATCTTCCCAATGAGGCACTGAATTTGTCCCTGATGATAGTCCTGCATGAACGAAGGTAAAGATGAATTAGCAAAAGGGGAACTGCACACCAGGCCACGCCGGCTGTAGGCTTACGCCATAGAACCGGCCTTGTTTCAGTTAACCTTCGTCAACGGGACTGCTTGGTTTTTCATCTGATCCTCCTTTTGGCTTCGTTGCTGGGGTCAAAAGGAGGTTTTTACTGAGCAGTCCCGTCGTTTTAGGACCCTAGACCTTCATAGGATCTACGGGTATCAGGGAGCTATCGGGTCATCTTCGTGTAATCGGAATTGGTCGTGACGACTGTTACATCTTTGGACTTGAGGTTGAGTGTGGTCTCAGAAGGATACGTAGTTCCATCAGGAAGAGTCCCGAACTGAACGGCGAGTGCTACAGGATCCTTCGGATCGTCCATGTAGGTCGATACATTGACCCCCAGTAGACGATGGTTCGATGGATCCAGGTCGATGGCGAGAGTGTCACCCGGCTTCTGGTAATTCCGGAAGTTCAAACGTACTTTCTTTCCGGGCTCCAGCATTTCCACGGATGCGTTTCCCGAATTCACCGCAGCCTGAATTCGGGCCGGTTCGGGCGGCACATATTGCTTCATCATGTCGGCCGCTTGCTTCATTTCCGTGACCATCTCTTCCTTTTTCTTTTCGATGATATGGCCCCGCACGCCTCCCGGATGGTGCTCCGGCGAAGCCGCGACTTCTGTCTTTTGAATGGTTCCATCCGGGCCGTAATGGGCGCTGTAAACCTTCTTGGACTTCTCTTCTCCTTTGTGGAGAACCACCGTGGTCTGGGTCCATTGGTACTGCTTGAGGTTCTGCCGGTTCTGCGTCAGGGATTCCTTCAGTGCAGCCACATGAGACTTTAGAGTTTCGGTCTGGGCCAGTGCCGCGGTACAAAGGCCGATAACGACCAAACCGGCCATGACCGCGATTCGAAGAGTGGGTTTCATAGCTCTCCTTTAGGGGACCAGGTCTCATTGGCGTTTGGTGCAAATGGATTGCCGATTTCCGTAAGGCTCGAAGTGCATCATGCTCAGGGGTTCGGAATCACGGCACAGTGGAATTGAGAGGCCGTTGTGCCGGCCCGAATATCTGGAGAGCCTGCGCGACGGCAACGTACGGGGACCGGTCGGGAGGTTGCGGCGCATCCGGCATTTCGGAACATTCGCCGTTTATTAGCCAGCTTCCTGAGTTCTTCAACGATAAGCGAGTTCTTGGCGAGGATGAAAATCCCGTAGCCTACACCCAAAAACGATCTGGTTGGAAACGTCGCAACTGCTCGCGAAGATCAAATTTTGAACGAAACGCTTTCCCATTCCTTCAGAGACAGTTGTAACCAATTACAGAACGCTTACATTTCAAGCGTCGATGGAAGTGATTTGAATAAGTGGATTTTGCATCACATTTTGTTTCCGTCTGTCATGCCCGCGACGTAAGCTGCGTGCATCAGGATGAGGGTCTTGCAAACCCGCAAACTGTGCGGTACAAAGTTATGAAATACATCCGCTTTGGCTTGATCTTCATTGTCCTCGCGTTTGGCAGGCCCCTTTACGCAGCCGATACAACTATCACCTTCAACAATCAAATCATTCGTATTTTTCAGCAACACTGTCAGACATGCCATCGTCCAGGTAACGTCGCGCCGTTCTCGTTACTGACGTACACGGACGCTATAACACGAGCAACATTGATTCGACGGGAGGTCGAGTCGCGGCAAATGCCGCCATGGAAGCCGGTCGACGCTAACGGCGTGTTTGAAAACGAGCGCACTCTCACGGACCAGGAAATTCAAACGATCGTGCGGTGGACGGAGACAGGCATGGCCGAAGGTGCTCCGTCAGACCTTCCGGAAGCGTTACGGTTTCCCAAAGACTGGACTTACAACGAACCGGCGGTCGTGGTGCAGCCCGATGAAGCGTACACCCTCAACCCGCAGGGCGGCGAGGTTTACAAATGCTTCACGATGCCCACCAACTCTGCGCAGGACATGAACGTTCGTGGCCTCGAGGTGCTTCCCGGTAATCGTGAGATCGTTCATCACGTCCTGCTGTTCGTCGATCGTCGCGGCGTTTCGGCAAACCTGGACGCAGCCGAACCGGGACCGGGATATACATGCTTCGGCGGACCGGGGTTCACTCCCGATACCGCGCTCGGCGGCTGGGTTCCCGGCATGATGCCTCAGATGTTTCCGCTCGGCACTGGCGTCACGGTGCCGGCCGGGTCGCGCATCGTGATGCAGGTGCATTACAGTCCGCTGGCCCACCTGTCGCATCACTCGATTCCAGGCATACCTCTGGATCCCGATCGCACCCGCATCGGCTTGTTTCTCTCGTCTTCCCCGTTACGACAAATATCTTTCGTACCGGTGGTGAATCCGTTCTTTCTGATTCCGCCCGGCGCAACTCGTCAGTTGGTTACCGCGATAACGAGAATTCCTCAGGACGTTGAGCTCAACGGCATCACGCCGCATATGCATCTGCTCGGCCGTGAGGTTCTGGTCGAAGCGACGTTTCCGAATCGAACGAAGAAGGAATTGATCCACATCACCGACTGGGATTTTCAATGGCAGGCGGAATACACGTTCCGGCAGCCGATCCTTTTGCCGGCAGGCACAGTCGTGACGATGCAGGCCTGGTACGACAATTCATCGGACAATCCGCGTAATCCGTCGAATCCGCCGATCGCCGTCGGCTGGGGTGAAAGAACCACCGACGAAATGTGCCTCACCTTCCTGTCTGTGACGGCGCCCGGCGCCAGGCTGATGACCGAGATTCCTTACACGATCGGGGATCGCGGTGGAGTCTCCGTGAATACGCTTGAAACCCAGACGATCACCGCTACGGGCTACGGCCGGCTTTCACCTCAAAGCAACAACGTTACACCGGAAGGTTTGGCCATATTCGGTTTGCGTCAGAATGGCGCTCTGGTCACTGAGGCTGCCGTGTCCGCGTCCAGACCGATTTCAAGCGGGCGCGTTTTCGCAGAAACGCGCGGCGCCGTGAACAGCGGCATCGCGATCGCCAATCCGCACGCTGAAGCTGTCAACGTGTCGTTCTTTTTCACCGATACGCGTGGCGAGCGCGTGGCATCCGGCTCGACGTCCATTCCCGCGCGCGGCCAGATCGCCAATTTCCTTAGTGACGCCCCGTTCAACGGGCCCGCCGACTTCATCGGCTCGTTCAGCTTCAGCTCGACACTACCCGTGTCGATCGTCGCGCTCCGAGGCACCACGAATGAACGTGCCGAGTTTCTGCTGACGACATTGAGTGTTGCGGAAACAAATTCGACGGCGGCGTCTTCACAGAATGTCGTGTTCCCTCATTTCGCCGACGGCAATGGCTGGTCGACGCAGATCCTTCTCGTCAACCCAACCGATAATCCGATATCCGGAACGATGCGGTTTGTCGATCAACTCGGAAGACCGCAGAACGTTCCGATTGACGGACCACCCGACTACACGATTCCCGCCAGGGCCGCGTTGCGATATCAAACGCGCGGCGACGCCACTGCGACGGCAGTAGGCTCCGTTTGGATAACACCGTCGCCGAATTCGGCGGCGCCCACGGGCTCGTTGATCTTTTCATTGCGAAACGGCGGTACAAGGATCGCGGAAGCCGGTGTCCCCGCGACTCTGGCTGGATCTGCATTCCGGGTCTACGTCGAATCTTCCGCCACAGACGGCATTCAGTCCGGTGTCGCCGTTACCAACACGTCCGCTGTGGAAGCAAGAGTCACGCTTGAACTGACGAACCTGAATGGCAGTTCGGCGGCGCGAACTACCGTGACGATTCCGGCAAATGGCCAGCTTGCGACCTTCATAAATCAGATCGCCGGATTTGAGTCGTTGAGTTCTCCGTTCCGAGGCTTGCTTCGAATCACGAGCGCGACGCCCGTATCCGTGATTGGATTGCGAGGGAGGTACAACGAACGCTCGGAATTCCTCATCACAACGACACCACCGGTGACCGAAACGCCCGCCGGTTCTGCGGCGGAAAAGTTTTTCGCCCACTTCGCGAATGGTGGCGGCTACACCACGCAATTTATTCTCTTCAGCGGCGCGCCTCAGGCCGCCGACGGAACACTGCTGTTCTTTTCGAACGACGGCCGTCCCAGTCCCATGAGTATCCGCTGATGAACACGAACAACATTTCGCTTCGACATACCCTGGCGACCCTGGCCTATCGTGGCAATCGAGCGCTTCGCGGCGCGGCGCCGGAGTTTGGTGTCTTCCAGATCGGGACCACAACGCGGCAACCCGTGCAGATACTCGCGCACATCGGTGACCTCATGGATTGGGCGCTTTCCATTGCCGACGGTAAGGAAACCTGGCACAACGCCAAGCCGCTTCCCTGGGAGCAGGAGGTTGCCCGTTTTTTCGCTGCATTGTCTGCCCTCGATCGCCGGTTGGAAGCCGGGCCGCTCGAATGTTCTCCCGAAAAACTCTTTCAGGGACCTATTGCGGACGCGTTAACGCACGTCGGTCAAATCTCGATGCTGCGTCGTCTGGCGGGATGCTCGGCGGGCGGAGAAAATTTTGCGGTGGCTCAGATTCCAGTAGGCAGAACCGGCCCGGACCAGGCTAAACCCATCCGCGAGTTCGATTGAAGTTTTCCCCTCGTCGGAGATCGTGCCGCGGGCTAAAGCCCCGCGGCCTACGAGAACATACCACTACCCCGTTGTAGGCCGCGCGGCTTTAGCCCGCGGCGCGATTTTGGCTTAAAGGAAGGCGTAGCGAATCAGGAACAGACCGGTGAACAGAGCCATCAGCCAGTGGACCTTTCGCCACCGGCCGGAGATTACGCTCAACGCGACATAGCTGATGAAGCCGAAGGCGATGCCGTCGGTGATGCTGAATGTGAATGGTATGAACGCGATCGTGATGAATGCCGGAATGTATTCCAGCGGGTCGTTCCATTCAATGCGTCCGACGTTGCGCATCATGAATGCCCCCACGACGATCAATGCCGGCGCCACCGTTGGGTAAATGGTTAAGCCTGTCGACGCCTTGTAGCCTTCGCCGATCATCTGTGCCAACGGCGCAAAGAACAATCCCGACAACAGCAGCAAGCCGGTAACGATGTTCGCCAGTCCGGTCTTCGCGCCTTCCGCAACACCCGCAGCGCTTTCGATGTAACTCACCACCGGCGAATTTCCGAGCAGTCCCGCGACCGATGTGCCGATCGCATCTGCCAGCAGGGCCTGCCGCGCCCGCGGCAACTGCCCATTTCGCATGAAGCCGCCCTGTTCGGCAATTCCAATGAGCGAACCGATGCTGTCGAACAGATCCAAAAAGAAAAAGATGAAGATGACAGGTACGGCTCCGAGCTTCAGCGCGCCAACGATATCGAGTTTAAAGGCGACCGGCATGATGGACGGCGGCGCACTGACGATGCCGTGGAACCGGACGATGCCGAACATCAATCCAAGGACGGTGCTGGTCAAAATGCCGGCAAGGATGGCGCCTTGGCCGGATGTGGCGCGACCAGGCCGCTCCATTCCAAACCGACCAGAGTGATCAACAATCCGATCCCGACTGCAATGCCACGCTTTAAAGAATCGGGAATCGCTTCGACCAGGGCTTCTCGCACGCCCCAAATCGACATGAGCAGAAACACAATTCCCGAAATGAATACGGCTCCCAGCGCAACCTGCCACGCCAAGCCCATTCCGGCGACGACCGTAAAGGCGAAGAAGAAGTTGTGCCCCATCGCCGGTGCCACCGCGATCGGGTAATTGGCGAGGAACGCCATGAGAAAGGTACCGATCGCGCTGGCGATGCACGTCGTTGCCAGGACGGCCTGGAAATCCATCCCGGTGGTGGAAAGCACGGCAGGCTGAACGAAGATGATGTACGACATCGTCATGAATGTCGTGACACCGCCCAGCACTTCGGTACGCACCGTCGCACCGGACTCGGAAAGCCGAAAGAACTTATCGAGCATCACCGTGCTTCTTGCGTTCTCCCTTGCGCCTCTTGGTGGTTATTCCTTCCCTTTCGCGCTTTTGGCTATGTGCTTCAGGATTTCGTCCGTCACCTCGCGGGTCCCCAGCTTTCCGCCGATGTCCGATGTGGTCTTGTCTGCGGCGACGCACTTGCGCACGGCGTCTTCAATCGCTGTCGCGGGCTGGACGAAGCCAAGGTGATCCAGCATCATCGCCGCGGTCAGAATCGATCCCATCGGGTTCGCCACGTTCTTACCCGCCATTGACGGCGACGAACCGTGCACAGGCTCGAATAGTGAAACACCGTTGGGATTGATGTTGCCCGATGCCGCCATCCCCAGACCGCCCTGCAAGGCGGCGGCGAGATCGGTGATGATATCTCCGAACATGTTGTTCGTGACGATGACCCGAAAATCGGATGGGTTTCGCACCATCAGCAGCGTCAGCGCATCGACGTAGAGGTGCCGAGTTTTGATATTGGGATATCTCGACGACACTTCCTTGAAACAGCGCTGCCAAAGATCGCCGGCATAGCGCATTACATTCGACTTGTCGCTCATGCAGACTTTGCCGATGCCGTGCTTATGCGCATGCTCGAAGGCAAAGACGATGATCCGTTCGACGCCTTTTCGAGTGTGGAACTCTTCCTGAGTCGCGATTTCATCGGCGGTGCCCTTCTTGAACACGCCGCCGGCATTGACGTAAGCCCCTTCCGTGTTCTCACGCATCACGATGAAGTTCACATCCTCCGCGCGCTCGTTCTTCAACGGACAGAGTTTCTCGTGAAGCAGTCGAACCGGACGAACGTTGGCGTAAAGATCCAGACCAAAGCGCATCCCGAGCAGAATATCGGCAGCATGACGATTGTCCGGAACGCGAGGATCGCCGATGGCGCCGAACAGAATCGCAGAGAAGTCGTTGCGAAGCATGTCGAAGGCGCCGGCCGGAAGACTGACACCTTCGTTCAGGTATTTCTCGGCGCCCCAGTCGAACTCGACGAATTCCAAAGCGAGGCCGAATACTTCGTTCACCCGCTTCAGTACGCGCATGCATTCACGCGTGACGTCGATACCGATACCGTCGCCTGGTATCACCGCGATTGGTTTCATCCAAACTCCTCGGACTAGAAACGGAACTTGACCCCGAGCTGGATCTGCCGTGGATCGGCCGCGGACGTGAACCCCAACGGATCGGTCGGATCGGCGTCGGCGCGACCCTTGACGCGGAAGCTCGGGAACGATGCAGTGCCAACAACATTGTTAACACCGTTGTAGTTCACACGATTGAAGAGGTTGAACGCCTCGAAGATTCCTTCGAGACCATAGTTGCCGTCACTCCCGAACCGCACCAGTTTCGCCAGTCGAAGATCGAAACTCAGGAAGTTCGGTCCTTCCCCCGTGTTTCGTCCGGCGCCAACCGGTCGATCCGTATTGGCGTTGGTGTCCCGATTGGCATCGAAGCCGAGCAGCAGGTTGAACGGATGTCCCGCGGCATACGTCACGATCGGCGAGAGCGTCACATCGGCTAGAGCCTTCCCGATGCCGACGCTGCGATCAAACGGAGAGGTCAGCACACCGCTGACCACAAGTCGTTGCCGTTGATCGAAGGACGAGAGCGAGCGCTCATTCCGCAGGTCGAGTTGGTTGGCGGGCTGCAAGTCCGTGATGAAATCCGTGGTGTCGTCGATGGCTTTGGACAGTGTGTAAGACACCTGGAACTGATAGTTGTCGCTGTAGCGCTTGGTGGCGGTCAAGGCAAGGCCGTGATAGATCGAACTGCCTGACGATTCGACAATGTTGTCCTGAACTTTGCGCGGATCGATGGATGCGAACGTGATGCCATAGGCATTCGTCCCTCCCTGCCGCAAATTGGCGTTTCTCGATCGAATGATCTTCAAGCCGCGATTGCCGAGATAGTTCAAGCCCACGCCGATTCCACCCGGGATCTCCCGCTCGACGCCGAGGCTGAATTGCTGGCTGTAGGGATTGACGACTCCATCGTCGGCGCGAAGCAGCACCGGCGGCGTGACACCGGGCCGAATACCCAACGGAAGAATGTCCGCCTCGGTCACGGATCGCCTGCCCATGAGGTTCTTCGCGATGGCCCACACCTGCGCCGACGTCGCCGTGATTCCCAGTTGAGGAATGCCGGTCAGCGGCACCACGACTTGTGAAATCTGGCGTCCATCCAGAACACGGCCGACAAAAGCGACGGCCTCGAACAAGGAGGAATAGTAGATACCGTAACCGCCGCGAAAGACTGTTTTGGTGTCCGGACTGAAGGAGATTCCAACGCGCGGACCCCAGTTGTTCTTGTCGCGATGAATCGGGTCCGGCTGAAACTCCAGGTCATAGCGAAGTCCCAGATTCAGCGTTACCTTCGGCGACATCCGGAAATTGTCCTGGACGTAAGCCGATAAGATTTTGTTCGAGAA
>Ga0137427_10000163_pt1 | contig 36976 bp, 28 predicted proteins | sample EasRivERMZT700_2_FD_102309 | JGI IMG/M metagenome (GOLD analysis project Ga0137427, IMG submission 102309) | Soil microbial communities from meander-bound floodplain in the East River, Colorado, USA - East River MetaG ERMZT700_2 | ecosystem: Environmental > Terrestrial > Soil > Floodplain ...
GCAAATTCACCAGCGACTGGATACCCTGTGACGCACACTGGATGTCCAGCGGATTGGTTTTTCTATCGTAATATCGAGGCGTTCCGTCAGGTCCAAAGAATGTTTTTATGAAGAATTGGTATCCTCGGTGGACAGCGTCGTCGTAGCTGTGGTCACCCGTGCCTCTCGCGTACCAATCCAGTGATTCCAGCACGTAACCCGTGTGGAACGAGTCTACCCAATGATAGGTCGGCTGAGTGCCGTAGTTCCATGCACCATTAGGGAGTTGATCGCGCACTGTAAACTCCATCGATCGTTTCGCCAGCTCCCGGTACCGTTCCGTTGGAACAATGCTGTGCACCCGTGCAATAAAACCGCCTCCCAGGACGTTCGAGTTGTGAATGCCATCCTTGCCCTTGATCGGTTTTCCGCCCGGCGAAGGAATATAGTTGAAGCAAATCGCATCTCCATCATCGATCCAGCCAAGCTCATTCGTGATGAATTCCGCCGCGCTCTTCGCAACTTCCAGGTATCGCGTATCGCCCAACTCGTCGAACGCGTCGAGAAACGCGTGTCCGATCAGACTGGTCCACACTACTGTTGGAACGTCCTGGCCAATGTGTCCGCCTCGAGTCTGTCCACCAAAATGATTCCCCCAGCCATGGTTCTTGATTCGGCGACTGTTATGCTCCATGAGCCACTGCAGGCAGAACTTCATCTTTTCCAGGGAATCCTGCTGCCCGTATGTTTGATAAAGCTTCAGATAACCCTGAGCGAAGAAACCCATCGCCTTACTGGAAGTGTCGGGCTTAATACCAAGGACTGGACGGAGATTTATCGGAAAGCGCCGCACCATGTGCAGCCACAACTGCTTAAATAGTGGAACATCGAAAGTGAATACTTTTGCAAAAGGTGATGATAAACCGTCAAAAGGATCGTATGCCTTCCAGTTCGCTCGAACGACCCATGCGTCGAGTTTCATCAGCGCTTCATGAACTTCACGATTTGGACTGACCTGAACCATTGATTTCCCTTTATTGTCGTAGAGTGGAAACGTTCACCAACAGATTCCCTCATACCCTGATGGTTTATTTGTAAGATCCTGTTGCAAACGCACCAGGTCAATGACCTTTTTATCGTTCGGGATTCTCCCGAGCATCTCCTGGAATTCCTTGTTCTTCTTACTCACGACCAGAACATCGCTCTTCTCCACAACCTTCTCCACGGTGGGCACCATCAGCGATGAAATATGCGGAATTGTCTGTTCGATATAACGCCGGTTCGCCCCAATCAACTGTGAAACGGAAACCTCCTCATCGTATACCGTCAATTCGTACCCTTTGCCGATGAGCATCTCGATCAGCACCACGATGGGACTCTCGCGCAGGTCATCTGTTCCCGCTTTGAAACTCAGCCCGAGAATCCCGATTCGCTTTTTTCCTGCCTGTAACACCAGGTTCAACGCATGATCCAAATGGCGCCGGTTACTTTCCAGGAGCGACCCAAGAACCGGCAGATCCAGATCAACCTGTCGCGATTTGTAGACAATCGCTCGAAGGTCCTTTGGCAAACATGATCCACCGAACGCAAAACCCGGCTTCAGGTAGTACGGCGACAGGTTCAGTTTCTCGTCCTTGCAGAACACATCCATGACCTCGTGACTGTCGACTCCGAGGCGCTTGCTTAACAAACCAATCTCGTTCCCGAAACAAACCTTGAGGGCATGGAAGGCGTTACATGTGTACTTGATCATTTCCGCCACGGGGATGGACGTTCGTTCCAACGGCGCATCGAGTGTTGAATAAATTCGCGCCACCGTGTCGATGCTTCGTTCGTCAATACCGCCAATGACCGTGAAGGGCGGATGATAGAAATCATGTACGGCTGTCGTCTCGCGCATGAACTCCGGATTCATGCTCACTCCGAAATCCTTGCCGGGAACTTTGCCGGAACGCTCTGCCAGGAGCGGAATCACAACGCTCTCAACAGTCCCGGGCAACACCGTGCTGCGGACGTTGACAACGTGGTAGCCGTCATGGGTTTTTAACGCTTCACCGATGCTGGTAATGACTCGCACTACGTGATCCAGGCAGAGACTGCCGTTGGGGTTGCTCGGCGTTCCAACGCAAATGATCGAGACGTCGCCCAGGTCGCCGGCTTGCTGCTTCGCTCGAAGCCGTCCACTTGATACTCCCTGTTCGATCAAAGACTCCAAACCGGGCTCGATCAATGGGCTCTTGGAAGCGTTGATCAGCGCTGTCTTGTTCGCGTCCACATCCACGCCGGTGACATGATGCCCACAGGCAGCGAGACATGCCGAAGTAACAGATCCTACGTAGCCCAGACCAAAAACTGTGAGGTTCATATTGTTTTATATAACGATTGGATAAGTCATCCGACCTAAAAGGCCAAGTCCCCGGCCCCCGACGGTATCGTTAGTTTTTCAAATCGGTCCATATTTCTTGAGGTTGTTTCTGCTCAATCCAAGTCTCATGCCACAGGGCAAAATTGAACAAATACCACAGGTGCCATGGAAGCGATCGACCCGATTGCGACAGGAGTCGCGAAACCTCGGCGGAATCCAGATACGGGTGAGATTTTGTAAACGCATTTACCTTCTGTCGCATCTGATCGCCTAGGCCATGTTGATACCACTCGGCGATGGGAACGCCGAACCCCTGCTTCGGTCGATTGATGGTTTCATCAGGAATGATTCCGGAGACCGCTTTTTTGAGCAAATACTTGGTCGATAGTCCCTGAACTCGACTGCTTTCAGGTATCGACATCACGTATTCGACAAACTTATGGTGCAGAAACGGCACCCGCGCTTCAACCGAAGTTGCCATCGTCATCTTATCGACGCGCATCAACAGTAGTTCCGGCAGACGCAACTTAAGATCGACGAATGTCATCCAATTTAACGGATCGAGGTTTCCGGAGCTTTGCAGAAACTCGTTGAAATAACCACTGACGACGCTGGCGGAACTCGTTCCGTTCAGTCTTGCGGCCCAGGAACGGTTCAATAGAGAGCGCTTTTCGCTTTCGTAGAACGCTTCAGCTCCACCCCAGAAAAGGGGCTCGTTGTTCGACGCGCGACGGATGTACTCAAGCCGACGCGAAGAAGAAGACGACAGCTGCTTCGCAAAGAACCACGCGACCCTTTGTAATGATTGTGGAATGACGGACAGTGTGCGTCGCTGCCTCTCAAGCCGCAACATCGACAACCAGTGTGGATACCCGCAAAACAGCTCGTCGCTACCTTCGCCGACCTGGCAGACCGTAACGCCACGATCTTTCGCAAGTTTCGAAACGTAGTAAAGCGGAACGCAAGCGGGGTCGGCAATCGGCTCATCCTCGTGATGAACCAATCGCGGAAGAAAATCGAGGAAATCGCGCATATCGATTTCAATTTCGTGGTGATTTGTCTTGAACGCTTTGGCTACAGTACGCGCGAAAGGCAGTTCGTTGTAATTGGCTTCATTCTTGAAGGCAACCGAGAATGTGTCGACCGGACGATCCATTAACTCGGCCATCAACGCAACGTTTGTCGATGAGTCGATACCACCGGAAAGGAATACGCCGAATGGCACGTCACTGATCATCCGATAACGGATGGATTCTTTAAGCAACTGCCGAATGTTGTCGATGTGATCCTGCTCACTCAACCGGGAAGGTGGCGTCGTCAGGGGATTCCACCACTGATCGATTTCGATCTCCCCTTTTGCTGTTACAAGCATCCGATGAGCGGCTGGAAGCTTGAGGATGCCCTCAAACAGTGTCTGGGGCGCTGGGGTCGTCAGGAAAGAGAGATAGTGATTGAAGGCGACCGGGCTGACGTCGCGCGCAACTTTTCCGGATGCCAGGAGCGCTTTGATCTCGGAAGCGAAACCGAACGTACCTCCGCGATTGAAGTAATACAGCGGCTTTATGCCGATCCGGTCACGTACCAGAAAGAATTCTCGCTTCTGCTGATCGTAAATCGCGAAGGCAAACATGCCCTCCAGCAGGTGAACCATTTCCTTTCCGTGTTTCTTATAGAGATAGAGCAGCACTTCCGTATCTGACTTCGATTGAAAAACGATGCCATCTCGTTCGAGGTCACCACGCAGGTCAGCGAAGTTGTAGACCTCGCCGTTGAAGGTGATCCAGAAGCGCCCTTCTCTGTCACTCATCGGCTGGCGGCCGGCTGGAGAAAGATCGATAATAGACAATCGCCGATGTCCTAACCCGACCGATCGATCCGGGGCAATGTAGATTCCTTGATCGTCAGGACCTCGGTGAATCATGGCATCGCGCATTCGCACGATGGTGTCCGACGTGACTTCCTCGGTTCGGCTATGATTGAAAACGCCTACAATTCCACACATAATTTTTTATAGAAGATTACCCTTCTGCGGGCGAAGACGAGACTTTGATGTGACCGAACTTAAATCAGTGTCGTACTCTTGTTTGCCGGTGAACCTGCCGGGAGTACGCGACTTGAACATGCTTCCGGGCTTTCGCTCAGAGCTTCATTTCTTGCCGTCGACGAACTGCTGAATCTTGCGCAACGTTTCGAAGTTTTCGGGTGAGACCTCGCCGTCACCGATCGTCAATCCCATTTCCTGCTCGAGGAACCCGATCAGTTTCAGCATCCCGAGCGAGTCAATCACACCGGAACTGATAAGGGGTTCATCCAGGGTTATCGCTTTGCGACCGCCATGCAGGAGGTCGTCCAAAATAAACCGTTCAATCGATTGCGCACTCATGATTGATATTCACTTCCCCGCCGCTAATGCAGTCCGATCGATCTTACCGGACGAGGTCTTCGGCAGTGCATCACGGAATTCGATTCGCTCGGGCACCATATACTTCGGAACGATACCCGCGCAAAAGGTGACAAGATCCATTGGCGTCAGTTGACTGCTTGACGCCACAACGACGAACGCGAGAATTCGATTTCCAAGAAACTCGTCTGGAATCGCGACCGCAACGGTCTCTTTGACGTCTTCATGTCGATAAAGGGCATTTTCGATCTCGCCTAACTCCACGCGGTACCCACGTGTCTTGATCATGTGGTCGCGGCGGCCGGTATAGTTCCAGTTTATTCCATCCTCTGCAAGCGTCACGATGTCGCCGGTTCGATAGGCGATCTCAGGATAAAGGGTCTGGAACGGATTGGATACGAATGATCGTGCCGTCTTTTCACGGTCTCCCCAATATCCCTGCGCCACGCATGATCCCCTGGCCCAGAGTTCACCTTCCTGGCCTTGCTCACTGACGAGTCCGCCTGCTTCATTCACCGCGAACACTTCAATGTTTTCGCAAGCCTTTCCAATCGGAATCGGCCGATCTCCACGCTCAGGCTCAAGGTCCTCCGCTCTCACCTTATAATATGTGCAAACGTTAGTTTCCGTTGGCCCGTATAAGTTGTAGTAATCGGCGTTCGGTATAGCGGCTACCAAGCGGCGCAAGTACTTCGTGGGAAAGACCTCACCGGCAAACAACACCGTCCGAAGTCTGGACAGGTCGTGGTTGGTTAACTTTCCATAATTCACCATCAACGAAAGGATCGAAGGCACGAGATACGTTACCGTCACGCGTTCGTTCTGAAGCAGGCCGACCAATTGAATTGGCAACGTCGACAGATTCTCGCCGACGAGAATGATGGTTCCCCCCGCCTGTGTCGTCGCATAAATGTCGAAAGTCGACAAATCGAAGTGGAGCGGCGCGTGACTTGTAACTCGATCCTCGCAGGTCAATTGGAAGGTATCTCGACACCAGTTGATGAAAGTAAAAATCGTTCGATGGGATATCATCACTCCCTTCGGCATTCCTGTGGATCCCGAAGTGTAGAGGATATACGCCAGGTCGGTTTCAATCGTTGCTGCAGGATCAACTGGTCCGTTTGGCTGCCCCTTAACCTCATCCCAGGACACAAGCCGTACGGTCTCAGGGAGGGCCGGCGAATCTCCGTCCTGATTATCTATCAACACCACAGTCTTCAACGGCGTCCCTTCCGCGAAAAACTCTTGTAAGACTTTGAGTTTTGCCGGAGACGTCAGCAACGCTTTGACTTCACAATCCCGCGTGATATAGGCCAATCTCTTGGCGGGGGCGTTCGGGTCGAGGGGCACATACGCCGCTCCCGCTTTCAAGATGCCATAAACGCCGATGATCGAGGCGAACGACTTGTGAACGAAGACTCCGACTCGATCTCCTCGCTGCACGCCTTGACTTCGCAACACGCGAGCGACTTGATTCGACAACCTGTCCAACTCTTCGTAAGTCAGGCCGGCCCCGTTAAACCGGACAGCTTCCCGATGTGGATGCCGTGCGGCACTATTGATCAGCAAGTGTTGCAGCAGGTACTCCATCGCTGGACCTATAATCCGATCAACGAGGCGATAAGGTTTCGCTGGATTTCACTTGTCCCTGAATATAGACGGCTTCCCAATGCGTCGCGCAACTCGCGCTCGATTTCGTATTCGACCATATACCCGTATCCTCCATGAATCTGCAATGCGTCCTCACACGTTTTCACCCAGGAATCGCTGATGTGCAACTTCGCCAGCGATGCATCCATAAAAGCGCTCTTGCCCGAGGCGCGCAGCCAGGCTCCCTGATAGAGCATCAGCCGTGATGTTTCCAGGCGAAGCTTCATATCCACGATCTTCCCCGCCACGTGTTGATACTTTCCGATGGACTGACCAAATTGTTTTCGAGAATTAGCGTAGCGCACGCTCATTTCGAGCAACCGCTGCATCGATCCGACGGCGTTCGAGAGAATACAGCCACGCTCCCACGTCATTGAGCGAGTAAAGAGAAAACTTCCGCCGCCCTCGTCTCCAATGCGGTTCTCAGCAGGCACTTCACAATTCTCGAGGAATATTTCGGACATGGGGGAAGTCCTTAACCCCATCTTTTCCAGCTTCCGGCCAACCACCAGGCCTGGTGCGTTTTTGGGCACCAGGAAACCTGTCACGCCGTGTTGGCCCTTGGATTTGTCTACGGTCGCGTAGACCGCAAACAGATCCGCCACCGGTCCATTGGTGACGAATGTCTTGCTGCCATTCAAAATGTATTTATCGCCGGCTCGCGTCGCAGTCGTCGACATGCTGAACGCATCCGAACCCGAATTGGGTTCGCTCATCGCGTTGGCGCCAATCAACGCCCCGCTGCTCAACTCGGGGAGATACTTTTTTTTCTGCTCCTCGGTTCCCGCAGTCACCAATGGCATGACCACTGTCCACAGGTGAGCGTTGATCGAAAAAATCAGGCCGTTGTCTTTGCAGCAGTAACCGAGCTTCTCCAGAGCACCCACGGTAGTCAATGCATCCGCTCCAAAGCCGCCATATTCCACAGGCACCGGCAAGCCTTGAATACCGAACTCTCCGCATTTCTTCCAACCTTCGTGATCAAATCTCTCGAGGCGGTCGTTCTCAATAACGTCACTCGAAAGTTGTTGTGCGAACCGACGGACAGCCTCCAGCAGCTCCCGCTGCTCTTTAGACCACGCAAAATCCATGAGTCACCCTAAGATTTCGTGTCGGCCGGAGTTACTTCGGACACCCGAGATACCGTACGACACTCGTGCAGGAAAACAATTTCAGACATTGTGCTTATGATGAACCCGAAGCGCACAGGGCTTCCCATGCTTGCGCAACCGGCAGAATGCGAGAGCCTGAATTCACAGCGTATTGAACGACCTTGTCAAACACCTCTGGGGTGCATCCCCAAAGAGAGGGCTCATTACAAATGTCGTGAGTCGCCAGGATAAGCCATCCTCGAGCTCGCCGATTGCGCTCGATGACATCCCTAATCGCGTCCAGATCGTCCCGGCTTTTCTCGATGAAATAGGCATTTAGATGGTTGAGATCCGTGGTCCCGGCGTTGAACGTCTGACCTCCGCCCCGACAACAAACGAAGTGTCGCGCAGCCCTTTGCTTCGTCAGTGGCCGTGGCTGGTTGATTGGATAAGAAAACGTTTTGAAAGAAGCGTTCGGAAAAGCTTCGCCCAGCGCCAACCTGTTTTTAATGATCGAACCTTCAAAGACCCGCGGGTTCGTGGTCGATGAATCGTAGTGGTCAAACGTGTGACAACCCAGCTCATGACCTTGCTCGAACAAAACTTTAAGATCTTCCGGCAGGAACATTTCTCCGGTTTCAATCTGCGTGCCCATAAGTCCAAAACCCGCATAGTACGTGCCGGTAAGACCATACGCCTTAAGAATGGCCCCCCCTGTGTACAGCGCCGAGCGCGGAAAGTCGTCAAACGTAAAAGAAACGAGAGGGGTATCGGTCCTTATTTTGAAATTCCGTCTGAAGAAAAGTCGTGCGCCCTTCCTTATAGAGAAGTTTCGCACTCTGTCGTAGATACCTGGCATATGTCCGATTGGAGAAGTATTGGGTGCCTGATTCCTGGCTAGTCCTCCTGAAGCGCCGTTCATGCAACTGCTCTGGCGCGAATCCACATGTCGGTCCGATATTTGGCCACTCGAAACATACTATATACCGAATTAACTTGAGACCTCTTGTGAGGTAGGACCACCTTAACCATCTCCTTAAGGACCATATACTTCATTTGCCAAAGTTGCACAGCCGGGTACTTCTTGACGCTGATGATTTCGAAACCGGTTTGTTTCAGCATATTTGACAGGATCTGTTGCGATGCAAAACTCAAGTGGTCGGGTAGGAGAAAAGGACGAGGGTGTTGATCCAAAGACAAACTGGCCGTATCCCCTGTTTGCAAAAGAAGCTCCCCTTTTGGCTTCAGGCGCTCTCTGACCATCCGAAGAAACTCCGGCGGGCTTGTTAAATGCGAGTAGACGTTCAGAAGCGAGATCGAATCCCAGTGCTGATCTGACGACGCGAGATCAAAGCAAGTTACATCCAATCCTCGCTTGCGGGCCGCGGCCGCTTTATGTTGGTTTGGCTCTATTCCGGTGGCAGCGATGCTGTCTTTTGACAATGCCTTTAGAACCATCAGAAGCTCGCCATGTCCGCAACCGATGTCCAACCATGTCGCCTTGCGGTTCTGAAGTTCGGCGCCGTACATGTTTTTCAACACCTTGTTATAGAGTGCCACCTTATCAGGCATATACCGGCCGGTCGTGTAAAGCGTACCCTCTCCGCCGTGGGCCCCAATTTTCACGCCTTCTTCAATTTCCTCATCGCTTGGCCTGGGGTTCACGTAAAGCAGCCCGCAACCGGTACACTTGACGAGACTGTACCCGTTCTCGGTTGCATACGGTTTGTGCTGACTTGATCGACAGCTATAGCAAGATACTTCGATCATTTGAACGGTCTCCTCAGTAGCTGAACTAAACGACGGCACTTTCAAGTGTTGAGCCGATGGCTTCGTTATGGCAGGGTCTCAGGCGCAACATGGACAGGAGCAGATTTGGACAACTTGTTCCACGGAACCATTTCTCGCAGTAGCGCGACCAACTGATAGATCGGCGCGCAGCCTCGATGCATCACGATGACTCCGCCCAGATACAAACCTGAAAAAATCCCGAAGACGGTTACCATCCGGAACAACGTCCCAACGGGATCAGAGGCGGAGCGCAAAGCTGCCGGCAGTGAGCGAGCGATTGCTGCTGTGATGAACGCGGCGATCAATGATGCTGGGACGTACTTCCACAACGAACTGACCATCGAACCAAATCCAATCTGCATTGGCCGTCCTGCATACCAAAGAGACGGGATCGTAAGTATCCAAAGCGATATGCTCCAGGCCGCAGCAATGCCTGCCGGTCCCCACGGAAGCAGGAGGAGAAAAAGCGCAGCAGTGATAATGAACTCGATAATTCCCCAGCGGAGCCAGCGGTCTCCTCGACCCAGGGAAAGGTGAATCCAACCGTGTATGCCGTTCAGAAACATCGCACCGATTCCAGGGCCAAACAGCGAGAAGATTCGACCTGAGGGCGCCCACTCCGGACCGAGCAACAAGAGAATGGTATCGTGGCCGATCAGTGTGAAAGCCGCCCCCAATCCCATTCCCAGGAATCCCGCTATTGATAAGGCACTCATGAGATATCGGCGGTATTGCTCGGGTTGCTTACTAAGCCGACTCAAGGCCGAGACTGCGACCGGTGTCAGGGACTGCATGACGAACGACAGCGCAAAAAGATCGTAAGCCTTCTTGTAGAAGCCCAGAGCCTGTGCACTAAAGCGCCATCCCACCAGTAAATTGTCAGTGTTGCGCGCAAAGTAATTCAGGCTGAAGCGTCCATAAACGTGAATCGCGAATCGAACCATGGAACCTGTGCCGTCTACTCTCCGCGGCAGACCAGGAAGCCATCTGCACAAAATCCACGCACCGAGGGTCTGGCTGAGTGGCTGCGCAACGACACCGCCAACCAACGCCCAATAGCCGTGGCCGGCGCGGGCCAGCAGGACAGAAACTAATACCGACACCATTCGCGCGAACACGTCATTGGCAGATACCAGGGAGAATCGCATGGCGCGCATCAGAAGCGCCAGGTGAATGACCGCTGCACTGGTTATAACAATCGAGAGTGAAATGGCCGCGGCAACCGGGGCCACAAGCGGTTCATGAAAAAACTGAGCTAACAGAGAACCAGATGCGGCGAAGCCAATAGTCAGAAGGAAGCCGGATCCCACCGTGATCCAAAACATATTACTGGCGAGCGCATGGTTGAAGTCCTGTCGTTGAAGAACAGCATCGGCAAACCCGTTCACTCCGAAGTTCAATAGAAGCAGGCTGAATGTGGTCACCATCGCAACCAGCCCAAAATCTTTGGGTGTGAGGAGCCGAGCCAGCACCACGGTGGCGATGACCTGAATCGAAAGGCTCAAAGCCTGAGATAGCAACGTAGCCGCTGCGCCTTTAACAGCCAGTCGTCGCAAGCCATCCGTGGCCGGACGGAATTCACCTGAAGAATCGAACGGTCTCAAGCGAACGCCTCACCCTCGCCGACGAAGTTGCGGATCGAAGGTGAACTGACCTTTGCCCCAACACCTCGCATCCCCCTGGCCGCAGTTCCGTTCGCCACTACGGGTCTTCGAATGGAAGTTGACATCGTGGGTCGTCGATTCCTCGAAGGCCATTGTATGTTTCTAAGACTTGGTGAATATTTCGTCGTAAACAGCAATAGCGTGAACCACAGCATGTCCATCCTGAAGAAGCTCGACTCCGAATTGTTGGAAACCAGTCCAACGATGCAGAAGATCAAAGGTAGACTGACTGGCGACGCTCGGTCGTTTATCGCGTCATAGCCGTGTTTCAACATTGCCAGGAGGAAGATGGCAAAAAATATCCAACCCACAAAACCGCCATCGAGATACACCTCGATGAATCCGTTGTGCGCCGTTTTAACGTGAATAAGGTCACCCAGGTTTCGATACAGCAGATCCGCTTTCGGGGTGAACCAGAACTGATAATAGCCAAAACCCAAAATCGGCTGGTCCATCAGTCGAAGCGCTTCGTTCCAAATATCGGTGCGTCCGGTAAGAGTCTCGTTCTTGCCAAACAACGCATATATCGCTGATGAAAGGTTCAGGGTAGATTCCAGAGTGACGATCAAAAGAATCAAAACGAGGACTCTGCCAACGATTTTCTGTCCGCGGTCAAGCGCCCTTTTAAACAGGAAAAACAGAAACGCCCCAAGCATCAATAAAATGGTCGCTGTTGTACTGGCCGCAATGTTTAGCGTCCACAATCCAATGAACATGAGCGCCAAGCGGGCGGCTCTAGCTCTGCGAAGCTCGCGACCCGATAACTCCTTTGATATTTCGAAGTAATCCCAGATCAACACCAACAATAAAAGAACCATGACCTGGCCGAGGGTGTTCTTCTGCATCGTCAGGCCTGTATACATGGTGTGATCGGACCTGGACGAATTTCTTCCGACGTACGGGAAGAATTTGCAGCATATAAACGACAGTGGTATGTGGATGTAAGCTAGACGAACCAGAAGGGTTCTAATCTGGTCCCATGGTCGAGTCTCGCTCAAGATGACGAGCGCAACCAGCACATTGCCGAAGTCCTTGAAGAGACGGCGAAACGATACCAGCCCGTCACCTGTCCACAAGGCTGAAACCGCAAAGAAGCAGTAGACGAGCATCAGTGCCGCATTATTTCGAAACAACGTCCCCCACTCGAAATTCCTTTTCAGCAGAACCACGATTGCAGCGCCCGTCAGTATCAAATAAACGGCCGTGTTGATGAGGCTGGATTCGCCGGCATCGCCCGAGGTTCCTCCAGTCCTTATCCCAACCAGATTGAACCAATAGTTGACTGGACGTGTTGAAATGACGAATACCCATAAACCAGGGATCCACAACGCCGACGATGCGAGCGCTCGGTGCCTCAAATCGAGACGGAAGAGCCACCGAATAAATACGATGGTTGCTAGAAGGACTAGATAAGCAATCACGATACGTTGGATCGAAATGAAGAATCCGGCGCTAAAAACCGCATCTGATTCGGCAGTCTACCGGAATCCAGGGGTAACAGTAAAAACACTCCAACAGAAGTCATTTTCAGACGAGCGCACCTGTCCGGCGTGGTGTGTTTTCCAGCCCTCCGTGGAAATGAATCGCTGCAACATTTGGGTGCAGTGAACGTTCGACATGGGGCGGCGCCGGTCCATCCAGTGTCGCACGCGCTTTGACAACGATGGACTTCCTGGTCTTTGGTAAATGGACACGATGATAAAACCATCAGGTGTCAGTGCCCTGGCGTACTTCCTCAAAAGGCCAATTGGATCCGCCGTGTAATACAGGACTTCATTGAAAATGATGCAGTCCCAGGCACTGTCGGGTACATAACCCTCGGCGGTTTGCCGGACAACTGACGCCTGGCGCGACTGCGCTCCCTTCAATGCCAATTGTGACGGCTCGATTCCGAGATACTGTCGCACTTCAGCGGGCATCAAACTGAAGAGCACAGCCTCACCGCAGCCGATATCCAGTACGCTTTTAGCCCTCAGGCGTTTAATCTGTGCCGTTATTGCTTCATAGCGAGGTCGCTGATCGTCGTTCTCCCAACCACGCCAGTCGCCGGATTCATCGTTCCACTGTTGTTTCATAGTCGTTTCGCTCTTCATGACATTTGAATCAGCTGGCGCTCAATCATCTCAGTTGTCAGCAACTTGTGAATCTCGATTGTATGGTTGCCGCTGCCGCTGACGTGAGCCTGGACTAATCGCTGAACCGACGAACCCTGAAGGTAGGAGCGTGACAGAGTGACGGGATCAAGAAGAACGCTCTTGAGCAACGTCGATAATTGCCGACGATACCAAATCCTGAAGTGGTAATACTTTTGTTGACCGAGAAACAATCGTTCCAGGTGCAATCCGGAGACTAACCTATCCATCCTGGCGAGCCAGTGCGGCATACCATAGTCGAAGTAGTATTCGGCCCGTGGGCGAATTTCCTTCGCGAGTGCGAGGACCTTTTGCGGAACGATTGCGGATCCCTTCAGTTGTCCGCGATCCGTTGGAGCGCCGGCGAGCGCTGGTTGCATTTCGTTGGCGTATCTGAGCGCCAATTGCTTGTTGATCAAAAGGCTCTCCGGAGCACGATACGCTAGTGACACCAACTCATTGTCCAAATATGGGCTTCGGATGGTGAGTTGAGTCTGTTCCTCGGCAAATCGCGCAAAGTGGTACCACGGAACCTGTTTGAAGGCGATGAACGAAAGCTTGCGGTCTTTTGCTCTCTCCGTTTCGAAAGTATCGACAGCCTGGCTCAGGAACGGATGGAATTCCTGAGAAAACGCAAACGGCGAGATGTGTCCTGCCCTGAACGCGTTGCCCCTGAGGATTTCACTACCGTAGTTTCCAGTCATGCGAACAGGAGCAAGATCCCGGCTCTGCCGGTTGACATAGAGACCTACCGAGCCACTGACATCCATAGTACCGTCGGTGAGGTACACACATCGTTTGGCAAGGTCGAGAAAGTTTGGGAAAAACCGTTCATCAACTCGAATGGTGGAATGAGGCTGTCGACAGAGTTGGGCGATGTGTCGAGCCACCCGAACATCCTCAGAATCGCGATACATCCCTCCAAATGTAAAACACGGCAATCGCTCAGGCATCGACGCCATGCCGGCGATGATCATCCGGCTGTCCAAACCGCCAGTCAGTGATAACGCTACCTGTTGCCGCCCTCGGAAATAGCGGGGCAATACCCGGTTGAACGTTGCCTTCAACTCCTCATAGTAGTCGTCGGGAGTCATCTGTGATTGACTCTCCCAGCCGGCACGGTCGAAGTATCGTTCCTTGCTAACCAATCGTCCTGCCCTGAAAGTCCAGGCGGATCCGGCCGGCAACAACGAGATGCCGGGAAACAACGTGCGATCCTGTAGCGTGCAGCCGCAAACCATCAATTCGCCAAGACTGCGCTTATCCAATTCCCGCAAATGAGGCAAAACGCGGAGCAAAGCTTTGGCTTCGGAAGCGAAAAAGAAGCCGTCTTCGCTCTTGTGCCAATACAATCGTCCCAATCCGAAACGATCGTTGAACAACACAACCTTGTTTTCCCGTTTGTCCAGAACAACACCGGTAAAGGTTCCATTTAACAACTCGAAGAATTTGGCTCCGTTTTCTTCATACAAATGGACGAGGCAACTGGCGTCATCACTGGAAAAGTTGTGATTCCCTGAGCGTAGGCGTGCGGTCTGGTCACAATCGGCATAATGCTCACCTGTAAACAGCAAACAGATATCGCGAGCCTCATTCCAGATTGGCAGACAATCGGAATACGATCCCTGGTGACACACCCAGCCGGCATGTATCCCCAGGGTTTTATCCTCGCAGGTCCCCGAATTGTAAAACGGCTCGTGTTTCATCGAACCGACCATGCTTTGAAGCGTGTCGCGGTGATGATCGGCGCTTTGTGGACAAACGAACCCGGAGATTCCTGGCATGATCTGGATTTAAGAAGGACTAGAGAAGAGAATTGGAGAGTGGAGCCGGAAAGATTTGAACTTCCATACACACCCTAAAAAAAGGATGCCGCTCTGCCATTGAGCTACGGCCCCGAAAAACTTACTCGGCAATCGGCGCAACTTTTCGCGTATACCATTGGTTGCGGAGAGCCGACAACCGGTCACGCCAGCTTTCCGGCCACCGGTCGAGAATACTTCGATGAAGACCCAGCCGCAACGCTATTCTTCCCCTCAGGTTGAGGGGAACATAGTAGCGGGGAGCCCGGAGTTGCTCAAATCGATTGTGCTTCTTGAACTCCCCTAGACCACGCCGACTCCACATTCCGTAGTGAAGCATATGGATGCCCTTCGCGGCACAAAGTTCCACGGCCTTTGCCAGCAAAGCGTTGGTGGGAGCTTTATCACGGTGCGCATACATGGCAATGATTTGCATGACGCTTGCCGCAAATTGGCCATGATAAATGAGCTTGGCAAAACCGATAAGCTTGCCCTCGAAATACGCGCCAATGAACTCGCTTCGATCGAGGAAAGTCAAGTGTGCATCTTTCAACCTCGCTAGATCTTTGCCGTAATGCAGAAATGGTTTTCCCTGACGAACCGGGGACTCGTCGTAAATCTCTTTGATCCCGCGAACCATTTCATCATCGCAAACGCAAACCCGAATCTGTACGCCCTTTTTCGTGGCCTTGCGAACCATGTTCCGCGTCTTGTCGTTAATTTGGGTTGTCCACCACGAGTCATAAGATTCAAACTGCAGAACCGCCAATTCGTACCACTCGAACGGATAGGGATGTCGGGGCACCGGATCCCACATGGGCTGAATGAAGGAGACAACATCCGCCTTGACGCTGTCTCGGACTGCGGGGAGAAAACTATCGGGATTCTCCACCATATCAAAGTACTCGCTACGGACGCCGGCGATGCGCGGGAAACGACCGGACACGATCATTGCCTTGCCATTGACCAACGGGCGCTTATCTTTCATCGCTTTGTATATCTCTTCGGAGGCAGGCTACCGCCTGTAGTTCCTCCATCTGTAGTTCCTCTATTTGAGGATCTTTCCTCTGCAAACACAAGTTGCGATCCATTCGGACGTACAGACTCTGGTGTCAGGTTTGAACAGTGCTCAAGCTCACCTGCATGCTTGCGGCGGCCTGTTGCGAGGCAAGTTGATCGAAAATACACTCCATGATCTTGGCGGTCAGCAGGATTTCGCGGTATGGGATGGGAACTGGTGTTCCCTCCGTGATCGAACGGTAGAATTGCTCTATCAGATACTTCTGCCCAGCCTTCATGTGAAAGTCGTTGGACAGGAACTTACGAAAGTTTGTGAACAGGTTTTCAATGTACCTCCCAGCCATCAATACAGGCGGGACGAACTTTTCAAGATAACTTGTCAGCATCACTCCAGGAAGTTTGATTAACGTTTCCTGATCGTGATCGAGAATCAGACCGTTTTTCGTTCCGTACATCCGAAACTGTCGAAGCGCCGGTCTCATCTGCGATGAGAAGGTGAAGTAAGCGGTCCTTCCCTCTTCAGAAACGATGACTCTGAGTTCATCGATGATTTCTGTTTCACCAATGCTTTTGAGCAGAGGGCTTGTTACACCATAGGCGATGACGTTGGGTGAATCGGTCGTGAGGAACTCGGCAAACCTGGCGACACCGTGGCTGATGATGTTGTGCAACAGCTTTCCCGGCAAGCCGCGAACCCAATGCTTTTTGTCGCCCAGAAGCGCTCCTGCATACGCCGAACCGCCGATCGGATAGCAGAAGTAACTCTCCATGTGCACCACCTGCTCGCCTAAAAACCCGCTTTGGACCAGCGCGCGCGTGCGTCGAGCGGCGTGGTTAAACTGATAGTCGTGCCCAGCAGTTATTCGCAGTCCGGTTCGATTCGCAATGGCGATCAGCGTTCGAGCTTCATGCTCGTAAACTGTGAACGGCTTCTCCACATAGACGTGGCAGCCAGATTCCAAACACAGTTTCGCGATATTGAAATGGCTCTGTGGAGGCGTCGTGACGTGAACGACATCCGGCTTGGCTTGACTCAAGAGTTCCTTCAGATCCGAATACCAGCCTTTTATCGGAAACCTCTCGTAGAGTTGATGCGCCATTAGCGGTTCCCTGTCACAAACGCCGACAATTTCGCACCCCTTAATCCTTTGGAGTTGCGCGGCGTGATCGTCAGCAATCTTTCCGCATCCAACAATGGCAACTTTAAGCATGTGATCCTCGAACCCGGCAGGCCTCAAAATACCGCTGCAATCCTTCAGCAGTAGGCACCTTCGGCGACCAACCCAGCCGTTCCTTTAGTTTTTGGTTGCTGTATCGAGTCTTCTTCCAGGCGGCATCCCATTTTCGACGGTTAAAAGCCGGCGGTAACTGTCCTTTCGACCAGGCGGAATATCGCTCCCACAAATAGCACAGCGCGTAACTCATGACATGGGGAAGATACAGTGACCTGAAATGCCCGACATTGCGTTTGTACAATCTCAGGAACTGGCGGCTGGAGGGCAGGTCATCATCGACCACATTGAACACATTGCCGTCAATCCCTTCCTTCAGTCCGGCCAGCACGATCGCTTCGGCACAATTGTCTACATACGTAAACGGTATCCGGTTGGATCCTCCGAGATGGAGATAAAGCCCAAATGTCCCGAGTCCAACTCGGGCGTGGATAGCTGTGTTACCGGGACCGTAAACTACGCCGGGACGCACGATCACGTGGGGCATACCGAACTTCTTGCCGTATTCGCTGACGAGTTCGTCCTGCTTCACCTTAGCGAAGCAATAAGCGTCTCCTCGGAAGTCCGGAGGAACTTCGATAGGACAAGTTTCATCCAGCAAGCGTCCAGCGGGCTTTTCCCGGTTGGTATAAACCGCGAACGAACTCACATTGACAAACCGCTTCAGCGATCCATGGGACAGTGCCGCCTCGAGCAGGTTCCTGGTGGTGACGACCGAATTGAGGAACGCGTCCGGAAAGGACTTCGCGCCACGGCCGGCAGCGAGGTGAAGTATAAGAGCGGCATCACGGGTCGCGTTGACACAATCCTCGTTCGAGAGAAGGTTGCCTCGGACCACATCGATTCTGGTTCCTTCACGGCCGGCTGCGGAAATCTTGTCGGCACCGCCTTCCGATCTGGTAAAACAACGGAGGTTGCGAAATCCAAAATCCAGTAACGTCGATACAACTCTGGAACCAATGAATCCGGATGCACCGGTGATCAAAATAAGATTGTCTCGCCCGATGATCGACTTATCACAAACAGCCTGGGCCATCTCCTTACTCCGTGACATATGGCGTTTTGATGGGATTGATCCCTAACAATCCCATTAACCTGCCTACGTGGTAACACAGCTTGAATACACACTTCATGGACTTTGCCTGTCCAAGAAACACAACCACCGGCAGAGACGCCGCGTACACCAGGGTCGCGGCCAGCGATATAACGAATGGCATTGGCGATGCGCCCGCAAGACGCTTCGAGAACACTCCACGGAACACTGCACGCCTGATCAAGAAACTGCGTTTCCAACGGGCTGCGGGCACAACCTCGTAGACTACGGCCTCGGCGCACCAGATGAACGTGCGGCCGCGACTCATCATCTTTTTGAAAAAGACCTGATCCGACGCCGCCAGAAACTCAGGATCGAATGGCTGAGTCTCATTCACCACCATTTCTCGCTTCATCAGCACGTTGCCGGTTCGAGTTTGACTCGAGTTGAGACGAAGCCCGGTCGGGTGCGGCGGACGGTCAAACAATCCGCCTTTGACGACCCAGCTTGGGGCACCTTTTTCGAAATGCGCTTCCACTGGCCCAAGGACTCCGTCAACCTGGTACTTATTGCACGTTCGTAACATCGTCAGCAGCCACTCTGGAGTCGGAAACTCATCGTCATCAATGAAAGCGATGTAGTCCCCACTGGCGTTTTCGAGGGCTTTGTTTCGCGCCAAGGCAATGTTCTGACGAGGTTCGGCACAATAGGTGACGGGTATGGCTGAGGAGGCTGCGAACTCGGATACTACAGCTTTCCCTCCCGTTGAATCTCCGTTCTCGACGACGACAATGGAATACGTGAACATTCCATCGCTCTTCAGAGTGTTGAGGTCTTTAAGCAGCCTTCTTAAAAGCTCGGGACGCTTATAGGTGCAAATGCAGACCGAAATGTGGGGAAGCTTTTCGGTACTCAACTTACTTCTCTCCGATTTTACGAAGACGGTCCCGCTCCACTTTTTTTTGATTCGATGAGCGGATAGCGCTGAGAATCTCCGAGTCTTCCAGTCGACTCAGCAGTTCGATGTTCGGCATCACGCAGTGTCCGCCGATGACTCCCGGAAAGTATTTCACCGCTGGAAAGAACCCGATTTCTTCATAGAACGAGACGATTTCATCGTAATTCTGACCGGTTTGATCAGCGTAGCGTTCGACTTCCTGTGCCCATGCGATCATTAAACCGAAAAACGTGGTTTCCGTGAGCTTGGCGATCTCGGCGGCTTCCGGCGATGAAAGTACCTTGGTCTTGAGGCCGACAGATTGGAAGTATTTTACAGCCCGATCGGCAGTCGCCGGATTGAGAGCGCCCACAAACTTCGTATACCGCCGCATATCTTCAAGCATGCGCGCATGCTTTCCACGCACTGGACTGAACAGCACGTCTGTGCCGGTGCGGTCCGCGATAGCGCGCGTCGTACCGACGGCCACGGTACTGTTCACGATCGTCAATTTGGGGCGAAACCGTTCGATGTACTTTGCCGTCTCGCCGACAAAGTTCGGGATCTGGAAAGGGTAGCAAACATGAAGAGCATCGACGTCCGTAACATTCGTTGGGGGAGTTGCGACATCGACGCCGATGACCTCGTGATGTTTGGAGATGAGCTCCGCAAGCGGTTTGCCCACTTCTCCTAAACCGACGACAACTGTCTGAGACTTATTCATCAATAATCACCGCTAATTTGAGAATTGGACCTGAACAGGGCTGTTGAAACTCTTATCGATGTAGCTTCGCCCATTGTGAAACCTCAAGCGCAGCCCCGGGAGACTCTCGTTCCCTTTGACAGCAACAGAGGCCGCGACGGTGCCGTTACTGCTGTCGATCTCGAACACCGCAGACCTTCGCTTTCGAAACCATGAAACGGACTGGCCTGCAGTCGAAAACCATGCACCTCGTGCTGTCATCTCGTCGAGCAAGCGCTCATAAAAATCGCCCCACAACCTTTCGGGGGCGATACTCCGATCATGCCAGTTGACTGTCAATGCACCACCAAACCGCACCGCGTTATCCAGCACAGGACTCACTGCCGTCCACGCTTCATCCGAGGAAAGATTCATATGGGTCGGATAAAACAGAGCTGTATCCATGATGTGCATGGGCAATTCGAGTAGACGGGATGCTTGAATGGGTTTGAACGCCTGAGTCGTACCGGCGCGATATCCGATGGTCTCATTGTAACCCACCGTTGAATCGTAAGAAAACTCAGCGCCTTCCAGCACCGATGCCGACTTTTCGTCGCTATATAGCCAGTGCATCCGAACGCCCATCGCTGCGCTGTCGGAGATTTGCGAAATACGTTGAGCTTCAGCACGTCCACTGGAACTGTCAAGCCACGCATCGATTCCATGGAGACCGATCTCACAACCCGCAGCCTTCAATCGAGGGATCTTTGGCGTGATCTGAGAGATGTCGTACCTGCATCCGCGAGAACGTGGAGCGACTCCTTCCGAGCGACGGCCAGGACGGCGCTCGAATGGTATTACGAAAAACGTAGATGGCCGGCCCTTCTCCAATTCCAGGTAACGGTCGAAGTCGTACCAGAAGTCCTTCGCCAACCCCAGGAAAACGAAGGGGAGTTTCGCTGCGGCGGCCCAATTAACGAGAAGCTTGTCCAAAGACAGTCGTCCGCGACTGGCGTTAACAGCCGAGCCTACGGTCGCCCGGTAAAGGAATCCGAACATTGTGGCGTCGAATTTGTGGCCGCGGATCGAAGCGAAATCGATATCATGAGTCAGGCAACCAATGAACGAACACCCGTCGGGAACGGGAGGGATTTCCACGAGAGGCACACCGCAACCGGTGATGAGATCCCGAAGAAACGAGATATGCATGTCCAGTGTGGGAATTCCGGCATTCTCGGGTGGCTGGCCCTTGGTGAGGAGAAAGTGAACTTCGTGGAAGAGATCGTAACCAACTCGAACGAATGTCTTGTTGCCGCTTCGGTCGATGTAGACCGCGGAATCCCCGGAATGTCGTTCCGTCAGACCACCAAAACCCTCGTGCCGGAATGTGACGGCGCCGCCGTAGATCGGTAACCGGCCGCCGGGCACGCATAACTCCGGTCCAACCTGCACAGAATGAATCTGAACCTTTTGCTGGGCATCGAACGCGGTTTTCTTGCCGGCATAGAACAAGAATAACCTTGTCGCGATGTCCTCGACCTTCGCATCGCCGTCGCAAAGCACCACATCGTATGTCTTGTCCGGCTGAAAAAACTCCCAGGGAGTCTTGAAGAGTTCAAAGAACTCGCGGATGACAGTCTCCGACACGCGATCCGCAACAACACCAATCATGGATTCAACTTTGTCTTACTGCCCCCACTCAATTCCCCGGCTGCGACGCCCTCCGCCTCCAGGACAGAGCCATTCAATAAACCATCATAGAAAGCCAGGAACTTATCCTTCTCTGCCTGCCACGAGAGCCTTGCCAGATGCTGCCTTGCATTATTGCCGCGTCTCATGACTTCCTTAGGATTTAACCAAACGTAGCGAATCGTGTCTGCAAGAGCTGCATCGCTACCGGAATTGAAGTAGAACAGGCAATCCTCTGAAAGATACTTCTCGATCGTGCGTGTACGCGTCGAAACTACGCATAAGCCTTGGGTCAGGTACTCAACGATCTTGGTCGAAAAGTACAGGTCACCGAAAATGCCTTCGCGATGGCACGAGATACCAATGTGGGCCTTTCTCATCTCTTCAGCGACCTTGTCGATCTGTACCTTGCGAACCACTTCAACTGAATCCCGCACGCCCAGTTTGGTAGCCAGTTCGAGCAATTCGTCCAGCTTATTGCCATCACCCATGACTTTCAGCTTCACAGGCACTTCTCCCGCCAGCCGTGCCATTGCCTTTATGGCGAGCCCGAGATCGTAGTGTTCCGTAACGGTCCCGCAATAAAGCATCACGAGTTCCTTGGATTGAGGCGGCCAGGACGGTACAGATTTGCAGACGGGGAAATAGCTTTGATCCGGGAAGTTGTGGACGATTGAGATCTTTCCGTCGGGAACGTGCTTGGAGCGAAGGTTCTCTCGCATCGTCTCGTTCACCGAAACGACCCGATCCGCGAGCCAGAAGCTGATCCTTTCCTGAAGCTGGAGAAGCTTCACTACTAAACTCCGGCGACTGTAGCCCCAACTCATATAGAGTTCAGGCGAAGGGTCATGCACATCCAAAATGAGTACGCTTCCACACAATCGTGGGAAGAGACCCGCCAGGGTCAGGATGTCCGGCATATTGTGAACATGAACTATCTTTATCCGGCCTTGCAGCTGCAATGCGGCGAGTTTGATGCCTCCGAGGAGTCCGACCATCGAATACTCAAAGACGTATCGGAGAAAATTACCACGTTTCTTTCTGATCGGAAGCCTGTGAATGTGAACGCCCTTGAGAATCGCTTGGCGGGGCTCTGGCACTCCATTTCGTTCTTCACCTAAAGAAATGACGTGAATATCGAAACCTCTTTCGGCGAGCGCCTCTGCCTCTCGACGGATCCGCGCATCCGTCAAATAACAGGCATGCGCGAGCATCGCAACTCTAGCGCGCTTTCTATTTTCCATATTTGCTTGCGAGCCCTTCGACGATTTTTCGATGAGCCTTTCCATCACCAAACAATTCTTCGTGTGGTCCGGTTGGTTCGAAGTTCCGTACCAGATCGGAAATCCGCTCGGGATCCGGTCCGGTCAATACCTTCCACCCAGCTTGCGAGATCTCCGGGAACCACGAGATCTCGATAAGAACAATACACGGCTTTTTCAGAAGGTAGGCTTCGCGGCGGACACCGCCCGAATCGGTGAGGATCTTGTCTGCGCCTGCAGTGAGCCGAAGAAAGTCCACATATCCCATTGGCTTGCACACATCGATCTTCGAGCCGCTGAGGAAATCCAGAAGTCCAAATTTTGTGAGGCATTGCAGCGTTCTTGGATGAGCCGGGAAAATGATTCTACGGTCCGACCTGACTAACCCTTCCATGATTGCGCGAAGCCGGTCCCCGTTTGTGAGGTTTTCCTCGCGATGTAGCGTAAGCACATGGTAGTCCCCGCGCGATACTTTCAGGTCGTACTTCTGAAGAGTCATGAGGAGGGCGTCCTTCATCAGATCCCCGGATAACTCGATGCGATCGGGGGTGAAGCCTTCCCTTTCGAGGTTCGCGACATCGGTCTTAGTACAGCAGAAAATGGTATCGGCGAGGACATCTGAAACGCGCCGGTTGATTTCTTCGGGATTGAACTGGTCCTTTGCGCGAATTCCGCCTTCCACGTGAGCGAATGGGATGCGCAGTTTACTTGCTGCGATGGCAGCGGACATCGTCGAATTAACGTCGCCGTAACTCAACACGCAGTCAGGTCGTTCCGCTCGAAAAACTGGAGCCAGCTCCAAAGTGGCCTTGGCTGTGAAGTCCAGACCGTCCGTGTTCGCGATTTGAAGGTGATAATCGGGGGCAGGCAAATCGAAACATGTGAAGAAGGCCTGCGACATCTCATAGTCATAGTGTTGACCAGTGTGAATCAATATTTCCTGAATTCCTTGGCGTCTCAACTCCTGGTTAATAAGGTACTCTTTCACAAAATTCGGTCGCGTTCCGACAACCGAGCAGATCTTCATTGATGACTCCATGTACTCAACGACCACTCCTATAGAACACGGCCGTCTCTGAATCAGTCCCCCAAGCGGATTGAAACATCTTCGATTCTAACCGTGGCGACACGTTCGAACCCCCGTTCGTTTTTCAGTTTTGAATCAGAACTCACGGGAGTTTCGTCTCCGTTCGACTGACCCTAGACTTGCTGTAGCAGTCTCCCGCCGGCCCTTGCGCTATAGAACTTCTCCAATGTCGCAACAGTCTGCTCTTGTTGTTCCTTTCTGATTTGGGGGTACATAGGAAGAGACAGAATCTCGCCCGCCAGTCCCTCTGCTATCGGAAAGTCTCCAAGGCCGTAGCCAAGATGCGCATATCCTTTCTGCAGGTGACAAGGAATCGGATAGTGCAGCCCGGTTCCGATTTGACTGTCGGTGAAATGTTTCTGGAGGTCATCCCGCTGAGGCGCACGAATAACATACAGATGGTAGTTGCCTCGGCTCCAGTTGGGCTCGAATGGTGAGTTGATATGATCAGAGTCCTTCAACAGTTGGTTGTATATTGCGGCCGCGTTGCGGCGCTTTTCGTTCCATTCATTCAGCAGAGGAAGTTTCACTCGCAGAAGAGCAGCCTGCAAGGCATCCAGTCGACCGTTGTAGCCTTCGACGAGGTGGTGATACTTCTTATTCTGTCCGTGATCTCGAATCATCCGCATCCGTAGCGCAAGCGATTCGTCGTTGGTCGTCACCGCGCCGGCTTCGCCGCACGCGCCTAGATTTTTCCCCGGATAAAAACTGAATGAGCCGGCGATTCCAATCGAGCCGGCCTTTTGCCATCGGTTGTGTTTCGCTGAGAAGTACTCGCTACCATGAGCCTGGCAGGCGTCTTCAAAGACGAGCAAACCGTATTCCTCTGCAACCGTCGTTAAGGAATCCATGTCGCAGACCTGGCCATACAGATGCACCGGAAGGATGGCCTTTACCGGGCGTCCGCTCGCGCGATGAACCGGCAATTCCTTCTCCTTGCGGTCGCACTGATGCTGAAGGAAATCGCGTAAGGCATCAGCGCTCATGTTGTACGTCTGCGGATCCACATCGACGAACTTCGCGGTAGCCCCGGCCTGAACGATCGCTTCGACCGTCGCAACGAACGTGTTCGTAACGGTGATCACAATATCTCCGTTACCCACGCCCGCGGCCATGAAGGCAAACCTTAAGGCATCGGTGCCACTGGCCACGCCGACGCAATGCTTCACATCGCAAAATGCAGCAAATTCGCGTTCAAACTGTTCCAAAACAGGTCCACCAATAAACATTCCGGATGTAAGCACACCCTTGACGGCGTCCAGCAGATCTTCCTGCAGTTCCACGTGGGGTGTGATCAAGTCTACGAAAGGAATTCCTTTTCCTTTGCTCATCTCCTAGTTCTCCTTTGTGTTGATGTATCTGAGAATCCGAGCCGGGTTTCCGACGACAACTGCGTTTGCCGGAACGTCCTTAGTCACGACGCTGCCGGCTCCGATTAGCGCGTTTTCACCGATGGTGACGTTGGACAGAATGGTGGAGCCTGATCCAATCGATGCTCCTTTACGAACTACAGTACGCTCAACAGTCCAGTCGGCCTCGGTTTGCAACTGCCCGTTTGAAGTAGCTCTTGGGAACGAATCGTTGATAAATACGACTCCGTGCCCTACGAAAACGTCGTCTTCGATCATGACGCCTTCACAGACGAAGGTGTGGCTGGATATCTTGCAGTTTTTACCCACGGTTGCGTTCTTTTGAATTTCCACGAAAGCGCCGATTTTCGTGTTGTCGCCTACAACGCATCCATACATGTTGATGAACTTGGCCAATTTGACATTCACGCCCAACCGGACGTCGTCAGCAATCGCGATCAATTTCTCGTCTTTCGTATTCATTAATTCTTCTATCTCCGGGGTATACCTAGTTTTTCGATAAGCTCATAAAGACTGGGTCTACTGATCTCCAATTCCGCCGCGGCGCGGGTCAGATTACCTTTGTTCCTGGCAAGAGCCGATTCGATCATCTGGCGCTCCACCGCTTCCCGCGCCTTGCCCAAACTTTGACCTTCGTATTCGGCTGCGCCAGACAGCGCCAAATCTTTGGGTGTGACTCGCCCGCCTTCCGCCATAATCACTGCGCGCTGGATTCGGTTTTCGAGTTCCCGAACGTTTCCGGGCCAGGCGTGGGATTCCATTGCTTTGAAAGTCTTGGGGATGAAAACGACGTCTTTCTGCAGAATGGATGATTGTCGTTGCAGGAAGGCTTTCGCTAATAACGGGATGTCTCCTTCACGCTCGCGCAATGGTGGCAGTGAAACCACAACGACGGCCAAACGATAATAGAGATCCTCACGAAACCGCCCTTCAGACATTAACTTTACAAGGTCGGTGTTTGTAGCAGCGATGACCCTGGTATTCACATTGATAGTGGATCTGCCACCAACGCGTTCCACTTCATGTTCCTGAAGGAAGCGAAGCAGCTTCACCTGAAGCACAGCCGAAAGCTCACCGATTTCGTCGAGGAAGAGGGTGCCGCTGTCAGCTAACTCGATCCGCCCCTGCCTTCTGATATGTGCACCGGTAAAGGCGCCCTTCTCGTGGCCGAATAGTTCGCTCTCCAGGAGGTTTTCAGGGATTGCCCCACAATTGATGGCGACAAACGGACCATTGTTTCTGGCACTTCGGCGATGTATGGCGCGAGCCACCAACTCCTTGCCCGTCCCACTCTCGCCAACCACCAATATCGAAGCTTCCGTCTTCGACACTTTTTCGATTGTCGAAAACACAGTCTCCATCTGGGGACTGCTGCCGATGATTCCTTCAAATGAATCAACTCGCTCGCTTTCCGCCAGTTGACGGCGCTCGCGATCCAGTTCCTGAATGTGCGTGGCCCTGTCGAGAACGACTTTCAATTCATCAATATTCACAGGCTTGGAAAAGAAATCGTAAGCCCCCAAACCGATAGCCTGCATTCCGTTCTCTCTTTGGTTTTGACCGGTAATCACCAGCACCTTGACGAACGGGTCCCGCTGCAGGAACTCCGTCAAGGCGAGAAAACCCTCTCGTGTATCACCGGGAGAAGGAGGAAGTCCGAGATCCAACGTGACGACGCCCGGCCGCGTCGTATTCATGATTTGAAGAGCGCTTGGGCGGTCTTCAGCAAGCAGAACGTCGTAATGCTTGCTGAGGGCCCATTTCATTTGCGTCCTCACTTCATCGTCGTCATCGACGATGAGAACTGTGGGTTTACCCATAAATGTTTACCCGATAGGTAGGATCACTCGAAACTCAGTACCGTTGCCGACGGTACTGCTGACTTCAACCGATCCGAGGTGCGCTTCCACAATCAATTTGCTATGGAAGAGACCAATGCCCAATCCACGCTTCTTTGTGGTCTGAAACGGCTTGAATAGGGACTTTTCGATAAACTCCCCGGAGATACCACATCCGTTGTCACGAACCGAGAATCCAACTGTTTTACCTTCGTGAATGGTGGATACCTGAATAAGGCCATTGCCATTTACAGCCTCATTAGCGTTCATAACGAGGTTCGTCAGTACTTTGTGAATCTGTTCGGAATCAATCAGTGCGGCAGGCATTGGTTGCAGGGACGTCTTAAGTTCCGCCTTTAAATGTCCCTTGAACTCATCAAGTGTGGCAGAAACCAACTGATTCAAGTCGCACCGGTCCAGCTTCAGTTCAATGTTTTCCTGAAGCAGAGCGAGACGTTCGCACATGTTATCAAGCTTGGAAACGCTTGAGGCAATCACTCTAAGTGCATCTGCGCGAAATTCAGGATTGTCGAAATTGTCCGGCAGGTTATGCATCGTCAAAGAAAGCCTGGACGCAAGATTCTTGAGATCGTGAACAAAGAAAGTAGAAACGGTTTGGAAGGTTTCCACTTCCTTGGCATGACGCAGACGCGCTGAAAGCTTCAGATTGAGCAGACTCGCTGCAAGTTGGGCTGCCAGCGTTTCCAGGAGGATCAGGTCCTCGGAATCGAGTGTTTTTACTCCAACACGATCATCGTTCAAAGTCAGTACGCCGACCAATTCCTTTCCCACCTGAAGACCGATGGCATACCGCATTCGGCAGTCTTTGAAAAATTCCGGACACGATTCCATGATCTCCCTGGGCCACGATAACTCATGGTCATCGAGGTCGATGCATCCAGGGTGGACCTGCAAAAACTCAATGATCTCGAAAGCCTTCTTCCCCGCTTTTTCAATTTCCTTCGAATTCTCACGCGAAAAAGCGGTCGAACCTCCAAGGATCAATCGTCGTCGGGACTCATCGACTAACCAGACACTGACGGACAGAACTTCCAAAGACTCCGAAATCATCCGACTGGCGGCCGTACTCAATTCGTGCGCGTCCACAAGTGAGGTCGTGCGCTGGGTCAGGTCGAGCCAGACGCGGCGATAGTCATAGCTTGGACGGCCAAAGTGACGGGTTACGAACAATCGCATCCTTCGGCGCAACCGATTCGAGAGAAGCAGAACACCGAGAGTCGTCAGCGCCAGAAAGACGGCGAGCGCATCCAAAGGAAGCGAAGAACCCCCTGATACGTAGCGGGCCATTTGCGCAAGAACACCAACTGAAAGCAGATAAAGGCCTGCAAGAATCAACGTCAGCGAATTCTGGATAGTCGCCGTGGAAAGGTATACATCGACGTTCAAGGAGCGCGCCCGCGACAAGGATAGTGCGAAAAGCACATTGGCAGCTATCAATGCAAAAGCGTTGATAGTCCCAAAACCAGTATCCACATGTGAAAAGAGCAGCGACTCACTGCTGACGTAAACTCGCAGCGCAAACAGACCGCCGACACCAAGGGCCAGGAACTTTATCTGCCAGCGCATTCTGCCGGTTGAGGATCGAATCGTTCTTTCCAGATTGAACACCACCAGCACGGATGTCAGAAGGGCGAAGACCTGATGCATCCGTCCCGCCCACCCCAGAGGAATGAACCAGCGAGCAGCGTCCGCAAGTGACATCTGGCCAATGAATACGGTCTGCCAGAACACTGCAACAAACGCGATTGGCACGATGCCGAGGCTCAACAAAAACCATTTCCAGGCGGAAAGCACTTTCTGGGGGTTAACGCGGGCATAACTGATCGAGAAGGCTATCCAGACGGCGGGGAGTAACGCTGAAACGACGATCACCCATCGTTGCCAAAAGACGACGTCTTCCGGCAGGATGGCCCCGGAACGCATGCCACGGAAAAACTGTTCGGCAGCCAACAAGAACATGCCACCTGCAAACAGCCGGTGAACAGTCGACTTCCTGTCATTCAGCAAAACGGCGATAGCCATTATCAAGCTGAAATAAGCTGCTGCGTACGAAAGAACAGTGGGAAATGGCATTAACGTATGTAACAAACCGACTGGGGAGTCAGCATCTGTAACGAAACTTCAGCATCCGCTAAACGTTGTTCCAAGGCCTTATTTCGAGATCTCTTTTAAGGCCGCTTGCGCGAGGCTCTTTTCCTTGAAGTCGCTCGGGGCGGCGACCGCTTTTCTGAGCGCAGCCTCCGCTTCTCGAAGTTGTTTGTTTTCCCGATAGATCATTGCGAGGTGATACAGGAAAGCGCCGTTGTCCGGCTGCTTCGAAACGGCAAACTGCGCCTGTTCTCGAGCCAACACAAAGCTGCCCAATTTGTAATAGACCCAACCCAACGTGTCCGCAATGTTTGGATTCTCCGGCTGCTTCTTTCGAGCAGTCTGTGCATAGCCAAGCGCCGTCTGTAAGTCCCGTCCTTCTTCGGCGAGAATATAGGCGTAATTGTTGGCAGCGATCTCCTGATTCGGGTCGTTTTTGAGAGCTTCAATATAGCTCTGCTTGGCCTGGTCCAACTTGCCCTGGTTCTCGTAAAGGGTTCCCTTAACCATGTATGCGGCACTGTTTGCCGGATTCCTGGTGAGGATTTCGTCCAACTGTTTCAGACCATCATCCAAACGGCCGGTCGTGATGTACTGGTTCAACAGTAAGAGATCGGCACTGCCCCGGCCGGGCTCTTTCTCGATAGCTTTCTTGTAGGACTTTTCCGCTTCATTTGCCTTCCCGGCCTGAGCGTAAGCGAGTCCGATCAGTTCGTAGTGAAAGGCCTCTTTCTTGTCATCGGTTATGGATTGGAGACGCTGGAGCGCACGATCACTTTGGTTATTCCTGATATAGAACACGACCAAGTCGCGCAGAAGTGGTTGGGAAGTGGGCGAAAGGTCGAGCGCGCGCAGAAGGTTTTTTTCCGTTTCTTCTTTTCGACCTCGAGCGTCATTAAGGAGGGCTCTTTGCCGGTACACAGTCGAATTCTCGGGCAACTCTTTCGACAGAACATTGAGGTCCTGCTCGGCGACCGCATAATTTTTCTCGGCAACATCCAGCGACGTCTTCAGGATACGAGCTGGCACAAAGCCCGGTCGAAGCTCGAGAGCTTTCCGAAGTTCTTCGCGGGAATCCACGAGTCTGCCCCTGTTGAGGAACACTTCTGCCAATGCGACGCGAGCCGGCAAATATCGGGAATTGAGTTCCAGGGATTTCTGGTAATGGAAAATAGCTTGATCAATCTGCCCTCGCCTCATAGCAATGTTTCCTAAAAAGAAGTGAGGTTGAGGGAGTGGACTGCTGACCGCCGGATCCTTGCCAAACGTGGCCGCGGCCTCGTCGTACTGGCCGGCCAAAAACTGGTGCTCTCCCAGCAGGACATTTCCGAGAACGTTCCTGGGATCAACCTTTAAGATCTGGTCGATCTCCTGACGGGCCTTATCCGGCTGATCCTGCAATAAATCCACGGCCAATTTCGCCGCCACTTCAAGACTCGCCGGGAACTTCTGTTTGAGTTCCAGAAGCAGTTTCCTCGCGTCCGCGGGTCGATTTCTACCTGTATAGAGGTCAACTAATACCAGTGAAGGGACGGGATCCTGCGCGCTCGTCGACTGGGCCTGATTTAAGACTTTTTCTGCATCCTCAAAGCGCCCAGCCTGAATGTAAAGATCAACAGCCTGCAGGTAAACCACTCGATCATTGGGATAGACCGACAAAGCATCTTTGAATACCGACTCAGCCTTAGTAATGTCACCTGCGGCACGATAGTAGTTGCCAAGAGAGACTAGTACAGTCCTGTCCTTCGGTTGAAGAGTACGCGCCTTGAGGAACGCTTGCTCCGCTGCCGGAAAATTCTTCTGGAGCGCTTGAGATGTACCGAGGCTAACAAAAGCGTTGGCATTCTGTGGATCCAGGATTAGCGCCTTCTCGAACAAATCAACCGAAGCGCCATAGTCCTGCAATCCGGCCGAGGCATTTCCGGACAAAACAAGAGCACCAACATTGTTCGGTTCTTTGGCCAGAACCAGGTCTGCAATTGCGCGGGCTTCCCGAAAGGAGTCAGCATTGGCTTGTCCGACAGTCAGGAGAATACCGCCAAGTTGCAGGTTAGCAGGCACATCATCCGGGTAATACTCAAGAAGCGCTTTCAATTGCCTCACCGCGTTTCCCAGATCCTGGACATTTCTGTAGCTCATGGCCAGAAGGTAGCGTCCTTCACGGTGATGCGCGTCCTTTTGTATTGCATTCAGGAATTGAATAATGGCTTCCGGATACTTCCCCTGATCGTAGTGGGCCTTACCGCTCTCGACGAATGCTTCAGCCGTTTGGGGCGAGGCGTTCCAGAGCGAAAACAGCAATATTCCACCCAAAATGACGGTGGCCACCAGCACGGCCTGGTAGAGCTTCTTCATTATTATCGACCTCCCGAACAGAGTTGCTCTTTTGTTTCCGACCTTACCAGCAAGAGTAGTATCGGATACATCAGACAAAGGCCTCCAGCCATAAACACGAGTCCTCCCTCATGGTGCAAGCTACCGGTGAGAAAACCACTATCAACATTTACGGCCAGCAGGGTAAGGGTAACAATCCGCACTGCGTTCTTGAACAATGAAATCGGAACTACAAGAGCCAGGAGGATCGACCTGCGCCAATTCGAGCGCAATAACAAGTGAGCCGCCAGAAGAGCCAGAACTGACATTCCAATCGTCGATCGGATGCCGCTACATTCCTCCGCCACCTCAATCGAGACAGTCGGTAAAGCGAAAACGAAATCGTTTCTATAGACCGGGGTCTGCGTAATCGTGAAGAGAATCGCGACCATTTCCGCCGACCCTTTTTGAAGAGCTACAACCAGCCCGTCAACGATCGGACTGGGAATGGGAATCGCCAAACATGAAAACATCAAAGGGAAAAGTGCGGCCTTGAAAGCAGCTGGGCCATAGATCAACAAAAACCCGCCAAACCCCATCGCAATCAGGGTTGAAACCCTTAAAGCAATTTGATCGTTTTCGTTAAAGCCCTGGCCATAGGTCCGGCCAAAGTAATAGAGAAAGCCACCTGCCAGCCAGGCAACGGTGGCAAGTACAGGCGACGTTCCGAGTTTTGAAAATATCTCGTTCCTCTTGAAAACAATTAACGCCGCGCTGATGAACGGGATCAAGAGCGTGTATGAAGAGTGACTACCCTCTCCATCACGAGCCAAAGCGATGAATCCTCGGATGGAATCAAAGGCAACAACACTCAACGCCAGCAAAAACAGACAAAACGCTGCGTTTCTTCTGGCCAGCGACATCAACCCTCGCTCACCGGAGCCGGAATTTCATACGTTAATCGGTCGCCGTCCAATTGAGCGTAGGCCACCCGGGCCCGCTCGCTGCCCGGTCCGCTGACTTTCCATTCTTTGCCTGATGAGACAAGGTTCATCTGGCTGCGCGCTCTCCACCAGCGATCAACTTCTCCTGGGAGAGGAAGCCAAACGCCGCGATCTGTTCGAAGGCGGGCCAGTTCATTCAGCAATGTGTTGTATGTTTTCTGGGAATGGGAATCCAATATGTAATCTGGATGAATTATGAAACTTATCAGACCATTGCCCTTAATGATGGTCTCCATTTGTTGCTTCCACAACAGGGTTGAATGATCCTTCAAGATGTGGAAGAGCGTATAGTCTTCGGTCGTCGTCAATGGCAGTTCCAGCACACCGCCGGGAAGGAAATACGGCATTGTCGTGCAGCATCCTCCGCGTTGCGCTTCCAGTCGAGCCACATTGGGGATAGACATGTCATATGAGAAATTCAAATCCTGAAACCATTCGACATTCCGATAGAGAACAGGCGAGCGAAAACCGCGCGCGCCGAAAAGCTCCGCGTAGCGGTTTATTTTCTTCGCTGCTTCCAGGAAGGCTGCACGATCCTGAAAAAGATTTCCCTCGTGATCGAGACCATGAATATTGATTTCAAAACCCCGATCCCGAATCGAGTCTAAATAGGCGGACGACACCGCGTACCTTTTTTCGGGTACGATTTCGAACGATGATTTGATGCCCACGGCGTCGTCGAAATCCATCAATTTGCTGCAAAAGTCTCGGCCCTCCAGGTTTTCCACATCATGCGTGAGGATGGCACAGGCTGCATGCCCGTCGGGCCAAAACCAAATGAAGGGCAACCGGTCGATTCCGAGTGTCCGCATGGCGAGCGCGAGCAGTCTTTCAATCAAGATATCTGCGCTACGGTCAACCGGCCATGTTGGAAACTGGATGTCCTCCCAATCTCGCAGGTAAATCCGTTGTAGTTTTTGACGGAAATAGGTAGGCAATAGAGGACGCAGCCGATAGTACATCTCCATAACACGGGACTTCTCCATCCAGCGCGGCTGAGAACCCTGCACATAACGCTCATACCGTAAATTGTCGAGAACTTGAGTCAAGTCGAAAGGTAAGGAGATGGCGTTCTCCTTCACATGGACATCTGCATAGGCATCGAACAGATCACCATTGACCTCAGGACGTGTAGTTCCAGTCGTTCGACCGTAACAAACAACGCTCTCGCCAAAGCGAAAGAAACCGTTGGGTTCTTTCAAGGCCTTGACGCTGAAATCCGGAATCCGTTGGGCAAACCGGAAATAGTCGAGAATCGCCGAAGAGGAGGTGCTAACAGGAGACGTCATTCGAATGTTTGAAGGTGGCGAGCAGGGAACTTGCACTTGACAGAGAACTTGATTGGTTCTGAAGCAGACTTCGATCGTACGCCATCAATGCTTCTGGGCGTGTAACGGGTTCGAGAACAGAGTAGTGGCCTTTCAAAGTTGGGAGCAGTTCAGCGGAGACTGAATGCCAGGAAAATCGTTTCCATCAACGGAAGAGCCGGCGCTCTCCCGTTCAGACGCGAAGTTTACACAGTTACTTCGGACGTCGGTCTGGAAATATTTGAATCGCAGTAAATCATTTTGCCTTTTTGCGACATGGACTGATCGATTGCTTCGAGCATCTGCACCACGCGCATTCCAGCTTTGCCATCGTTGAAGGGAGCCTTTCCGTTAAAAACACAATCAACGAAATACTGGGCCTCCAGCGTTAGAGCCTCGACTTGTTCCACTCGCGGGACCCACAAGTCACCGGCACGATAACTGACACGAAGATCGTAGCCGTGACCATTCGTCCGCTCGATCCCCTTGTCGTAGATTTTTATTTTCTCGTCCGCCTCGAGATCATTCCAGACCAGCATTTTCTTTTCGCCACCGATCAGCGTAGTCCGCACCTTAACCGGCGACAGCCAGTTCACATTCAGATGGGCGATGAACTTATTCGGAAAGTACATCGTGATGAAAGCCATATCTTCGGCGCCGTTGACGTGCTTTTCACCGGTGGCGACGATGGCTTCAGGCGATTCCTCAATCAGGTAATCGATAATCGACAGGTCATGGGGCGCCAGATCCCAGACGACATTTGAGTCGTGCTGGAACATTCCTAAGTTGACTCGCGTTGAATCGTAGTAGTAAAGGTTCCCCAATGTGTCGTTGTCGATCAGTTCCCGAATTTTCCGGACCGCCCCGTTAAAAAGGAACGTGTGGTCCACCATGATCTGCAGTTTATTGCGTTCGGCGAGTTCGATCAGTTCTTCAGCCTGGGCCACATTCGCAGTGAAAGGTTTTTCAACAAAAACGTGCTTCCCGTTTTCGAGCGCCTTCTTCGCCAGGGGGAAATGGTGAGAAATCGGCGTTACGATCGCGACAGCATCAATTTCAGGGCTCGTGACAATGTCCATGGCATTGGTCGTCACCGCCATGGAAGGATACATGCGGCGAACGCGCTGCAAGGACTTTGCGCTGAGGTCGCACACGGAAGAGACAATCGCGTTAGGGGTATTGTAAAAATTACGTACAACGTTGGGCCCCCAGTATCCGTAACCAATAACTCCGATCCTTAAATTAGACGAGTTTTTGTTTTTATTCACGATTCACCATAGGAAATTGCGGAATTAATATGCTCCGTCGCCACTCAAAACTGCAAACGGGGTTTTCAGAAGAATCTTCAGGTCGAGCCAGACAGATTGGTTTCGAATGTAACGCAAATCCATCCGTACCATTTCCTCGAACGTACTGCGGCTACGGCCATGAACCTGCCACTCTCCGGTGATGCCTGGCTTCGCCTCCAGAATGCGTCGCCGGTGCCACATGCAGTAGCTTTCAAACTCATAAGGGATAGCAGGCCTGGGACCGACAAGAGACATCTGTCCCATGAGGACATTGATGAACTGAGGCAGTTCGTCCAAACTGCTTTTCCGGAGAAATCTGCCGACCGGGGTCACCCGAGGGTCGTTCTTGATCTTATAGGCTCCGCCGGAGTCCACCACTTTGTTCTCAATCAGGTTCCGAATGTAATCCTTGTGAATTGCAGGATCGCTGTTCTCGTACATCGAGCGGAACTTGAGAAAAGTGAATTCTCTTCCGAACTGACCGACGCGATTCTGGCGGAAGAACACCGGGCCTGAGGATGTCGACTTGACGAGGACTGCGATGACCGCAAATATCGGCGCCAGTAAGATCAAGGCAGTAATACTGCCGACGATATCCATTGCTCTCTTCAATGCGGCCCGATCCCCGGTTGCGATGCTGGTATTCTCGCTATCGGAATAAAAGAGCCGATCGTATTCCTCCAACGAACTCCCGTCACTCTCGTCTTCGGGGAAAACATGACATTCGATGCGAACGCGTTGCAGCTGACGCGAGTCAAGATGACGTGCAAGAACCCGCCTGGTCCTCTCGAGAATGATGGGTTCGAGAGTTTCACGACCGGCGACATTCAAGGTTGTCAAGATGACTCCGATCACGGAATCCTGCTGGTGCCAACCGGTTATGTCGGTTTCTCGCATCGTCGCGCCGATCTCGACTGCAATCTTCTCGATCGCCGCCCGACTCAGCGTTCGGGTCAAGTCCTTAACGTCGAGAAGCATGAGCGCAAAACGCGTTCCCGTGCGCTCACACCTTCGTCGCTCAAGTAAGAGCAGTCGCTTGAAAAGAATTTCGTCGGCGAGCTGCATATTCGAACCTATCGCGGAATGTTTTCGACGGTTTTTCAAGTTCACTATTGCTTCAAATAGTTCTTGTTGCGCGTCTCGGAGACGCGGGACTCCAGGCGTCGTTCGGGACTGTAGCTACTCGAGTCGTAGTAGGGATGAAACATCATCGGCTGCACATCATTGAATACAACACCCAGGAGTTTTTTGGGATTAATGGCTTTGAAAGCGCGGTCCGTACTCCGATAGGAAGTCTTCCCTCTACGGATAACCATAATCAGGCTATCGCTGAGCCCCGTCACGATTCGCGCATCCGATATCGGGGCATAAGGAGGTGCATCAAGAATAATCGTGTCGAAATCCTGCCTCAGATTGTCGATCAATTCCTTCATCTTGTGCATGGACAGAACCTCGATGGGATTCGGAGCTGTACCGCCGGCGGTAATGAAGTACAGATTCTCGAACCGCCGCATATAGCAGTTGGGACCGAGATGTCCATTTCCAAGGTATTGCAGGAGTCCGGGATCCGTGGGCACCCCGAGGTATCTGTCCAATGCCGGGTTTCGCAAATCACAATCAATAATGACCACGCGCCGACCGGGATCCATAGCAAAGGAGAATGCCAGATTAGTGCTGATAAAGGATTTTCCGTCCTGAGGTTCAGGACTGGATACCGTGATTACTTTGAGCGGTGTTTCCTCGCTCGACTCAGCAATTTGTACTTTCAGGTTCTTTAACTGCTCGGCACAAAGGGACGATTCAGCCCTCGCAAGCTCCAACTTCTCACTCAATACAGCGTTGGTTACGATCGGAATCAACTGTTCGAAAGCAAATTCGGGCTTGCGGATGATGGCGTCGATTTCGACTGGCGACCCAGAATCATCAAGC
>Ga0137427_10000164_pt1 | contig 36871 bp, 51 predicted proteins | sample EasRivERMZT700_2_FD_102309 | JGI IMG/M metagenome (GOLD analysis project Ga0137427, IMG submission 102309) | Soil microbial communities from meander-bound floodplain in the East River, Colorado, USA - East River MetaG ERMZT700_2 | ecosystem: Environmental > Terrestrial > Soil > Floodplain ...
CCAAACGTGCGCCCTCCAGCTCGACGAGATGCGGACGTTCTGCGAAAGAATGGGGTGGAAGATCTACGGCGAGTACGTCGACACCGGATTCTCGGGCTCGACCGACAAGCGGCCGCAGCTCGCGAAGATCCTGACCGATGCGCGGCGGCGCCGGTTCGACTGCCTGATCGTCTGGAAGCTGGACCGCTTCGGCCGCAGCGTCTCGAACTTCGTGCGGCACATGGAAGACCTGACGGCCTGGGGCGTCCGGTTCCTGACGATCACCCAGCAGATCGACACCGACCAAGCGAACCCGACCTCGCGCCTGCTGATGCACATCTTTGCGGCGTTCGCGGAATTCGAGCGCGCGATGATTAGTGAGCGCGTAAAGGCCGGCATGAAGGCCGCGAAGTACCGGGGCGCGAAGCTCGGCCGGAAGCGCCTGGTCCTCGACCGGGAGGTGGTACGGGAGAAGGCCGGGGCGATGCGCCTGCTCGGCAAGTCCACCCGCCAGATCGCCGTCGAACTCGGCGTCAGCAAAGGCACTCTTCATCGGCTCCTGGCTGCGTAAACGTCGTTCGCCCGTTTTACCTCACCGAAAGCACCGCCCCAAAAAGCTGCCTCCGAATCCCTCTGGAAGTTGTTGTATGTGCAACCTTCCAGAGCCGCGAAATACCGCCCCACAAGGAAATCCTTTCGGGGCGAGGGGTACGTTTCGTAGATTCAACAGACTTTCGCCCTCCCGAAGATTCTGCACAACAGCACCTTTAGCGACTCCCAGCCGCCGTCCCGCGCAAACCAAAACACGGTGTAAGCGCATGACGGAGCGGCGTTTAAGGCTTGCAAACGGGCAGCGTAGACGGCGTACGCGGGGCGCAAGTCGCGTCGATTGTGGGGCGTGGGGGCGAAAAAAGCGGTGCGGAAGGGGCGGCGGGGTGTTCCAAAAACCCCTTCCAAACTGGCGCAATTTGGAGTAGCTTTTTCTGATATGGCGCTTGTGGCAGAATGCTCGCTCGAGTCCGTCTCCCCAATCTCCTTCTCCCGGCCCTATCGCACCGAGAAGCTCTCAAAGGAATCGCACGCCGACTATGAAACCCGCACCTGGCGGGAGCGGCTGCACTACGACGAGAACGGCATGGTGTTCATTCCGCCGATGGCCTTCAAGCTGGGGATCGCCGAGTGCGCCCGCTACCTCGGCATCAAGATCCCAGGCCGCGGCGCGTCGAAGTACACGAAGCATTTCGAGTCGGGCATCCTGGTGCTCGAGGGGCTACCGCTGGGCGTTCACAAGGACGCCGTTCAGAGCGAGGAGCTGTTCGTTCCATCGGACGGGATTCCCGGCAGCTCCAAACGAGTCTACAAGACGTTCGCGATCGTTCCGGAGTGGAAGGGCACGGTAAAGTTCTACATCCTCGACCGCACGATCACGAAGGAAGTATTCGAAGAGCACCTGCGGGAGTTCGGACGGTTCATCGGCATCGGAAGATGGCGGCCGGCGAATCGTGGATTGAAGGGTAGATTTAGCGTCAAAAAGATCGCGTGGAGTGAGGATTGATCGTGACACGGCGTGGCAAGGCGGAGTATGGCAAGGCTGGGCAGGGAGAGGCGAGGCTGGGACAGGCAAGGCAAGGTTTCAATTTCGCGGCTAGGCTCGTCTCGGCTGGGCGTGGCAGCGCTTGGCATCGCGTGGTGGGGCGTGGCAGAGCAAGGCAAGGTTTTCAAAGTTCCCCGCGGCTCGGCAAGGCGGAGCATCGCACTGTGGGGCATGGCAGGGCTCGGCTCAGCAGAGCAAGGCAAGGTTTTAGAAAGCTCCCGGCTCGGCTCGGTCGGGCATGGTGGGGTGTGGCGCGGCGTGGCAAAGTCCGGTAAGGCAGGGCAAGGTTCAAAAGTTCATGGTACGGCCAGTTGCGGCACAGCTTGGCGCCGCAAGGCGTGGCGAGGCAAGGCAAGGTCTTAAAGGTTCTTGGCAGAGCCCGGTTAGGAGCGGCGCAGAGGGGCTCGGCAAGGATAGGAGCGGCGTTGCAAGGCAAGGTTTCAAAGGCTCCCGGTCAGGCGAGGCGGTGCGGCGTCGGGCAAGGCTGGGCGTGGCCTGGAAGGGCAAGGCAAGGTTTCAAAGGCTCTCGGCGCGGCTGGGCTCGGCTGGGAACGGCTTGGCTCGGCAAGGCGTGGACGGGTAAGGCAAGGTTTCAAAGGCTCCCGGCATGGCGGGGCGCTGCGGCGTAAGGTTGGGCCGGGCAAGGACAGGCAAGGTTAAATGACGTTCGGTGAAGTGAAACCCTATCCGGAGTGGCGCCAACTCCTGGATGCGGTGCGTTCGCTCCGCGAATCGAAGACGCAGTACAGTTACGACGACCTGAAAGAGCTGGCCGGCATCGACATCCGCACAGAACGAGGCCGGCAGCAGTTCTACCGATTCCGGAAGGTAGCCCTGAAAGAGTGGAACATCTGGTTTGAAAACCAGCAGGGTTTCGGATACATTCTGATCCCGCCCGGCGAGCACTCGAAAGCGGCCGTGAAGCGCGTCCGATCTGCACGCCGAAAGGTTGTGATGGCGAGGGCGATCAACGGGCTGGTGAAGATCGACCAGTTGACGCCGGCACAGTTGGTCCTGCACGCGCAGACGGGAGCGTTGCTCGAGGACCTATCGCAGGCATTCAATCGAACAGGCCGCCAGCTCGCGGCGGCCGCGTCGAAGTTCAGGCTCGATGTGTCGGAGGACGAATTGAAGCTACTCGGCGAGAGTCATGCCGTGAAGAAATAAACATGGCATGGCGAGGCGATGCTTCGCGGCGCGAGGTCTGGCGAGGCCGGGCCGGGCCGGGTCAGGCAAGGCAAGGGCAATTACACGGGCAGAGCGGCGGGGTGTTTCGCTATTGCGCGAACCCGCCGCGATCCCGTGCGCGCCTCGATGATGAACGCGGAGGCGCGCGTTTTCCCGATGGCGTCCTCGAGTTCGGTGATCTTCACACTGACGATCTTCAATAGCTGATCGAGCCCGATCTCTGCGAGGAGTTCCGAAAGGTCTTTTATTCTCCGCTCCCTCTCCCTTGCGCTTACCCTCAAAAGGTATGCATCGCCCTGAACCAGGCCGTCGGCATCTGGCGGCGCCTGGTCGAACCAACTCTTTACGGCTTTCTTCAATACCTCGAAACGCGCCTGATCGGCCGCATGGACCTGAAGTCTCCTGTCCAACTCGCCCAGCTCATCGCAGAGCGCACGCATCTCGAGGTCGGTAGGTATCGCCAGCTCGACGGAGGGTGCCGCGGGCTCCCGTGCCGGGCCGCGGCGCTTCACCTCCGTCTCTTCGGTGATCGGCACGGCCAGGTCGGCGCCGTCCTCGCCGATGAAGATCTTGCTGTAGCCCTTGGAGTGCGGCTCGGCGAGGGGCGCTGAATCTAAAGGGCTATCTACACTTCTATCCGCACTTCCTACACTTCCATCTACAGCCAGCACGGGATCGACGGCAACCCCCGGCGGCTTCCGCGGCCGGCCCATCGGCTTCGGGTTCGAGCACTCGTGGCCGCGGACTTCCCCGGCGCTCGCGAACGTCTGGCCGCAGCGATCGCACACGACAGGCCGGGGCTTCCGGCCCATCTTCACTTTCGGTTTGGGAGGTTTGGGGGCCTTGCGGATAACTACTTCAGAAGCCACAAGCTAAAGCCTACCGCAAGCCACACCAGGCCGGCGACGACGACGCAAGCGCCCAGAAGCACCACGACCCCGGCGAGCATCGGCCGGCAGTCCCGCGGCGGGCGGTAGCCGTCAGCGTGCCGGATCATCGGGATGCTCCCCAAGGTTTTCTGCTCGTAGATCTCCGAACATCTTCTGCCGACCGCCAAAGTTTGCCTGGGGAAACCACTCACGCCGGCCGGCGAGAAGCTGAATCCCTGAAGTCAGGCGCCGATAGGGCTGTACGATCAGCAATGCATCGTCCTTGTTCTGCGCGGAAATGGTCAAAGCCTCTTCGCGCATCGCCCAGCCCATCTGTACGAGTTTGGCAAACCCGCTGTCGACGTGCTGCTGATACTCATCGAGGTGCTTCTCGCCTTCCGTCGTCAGCTTCATCTGCCACGTATCGCTCGCGAAGATGGCGCCGTCGCAGCCGCGCTCACGTATAAGCGTCCTGAAGAACCCGAAGATCTCACGCTTGGCGTCCCCGCTATTCATCAGGTGTTGCGATCCTGCCGGCAGTTGAGAGTTCTGCCATCCCTCGCGAGGATGATGCACCAAGAACATCGCCGGGAAGTTCCCTTGCAATTCGAGCAGGTATTTTGCACCGACGATCACCCGGTTCGCCTCAGCCTCAAGCTCGTTCTTCGTCATCACGAAGCCTTCCGCTTGTACGCCATCTTCCTCGCCAAGTCCAGAATAGCCCCATACGGAACGTCCAGAGACTCTCTGGCGCCCTTGAGGTGGATGGTGAGGTATCTCGGGTGCAGCGAGACGACGATCGCGCTGGTGCGCTCGTAGGCGTCCGTCTCGCGCACCGTGGGGGCCTTCTGGTCTTTCAGCTTCCTCATGATGCACCCGACATCATAATCCCCGCTTATAGTCGCTGGCCGCCGGCTTGAAAACCGCCGCAACATGCCGCGCAAGCTCGAATGGCACCTCTGCCCTTTCTGCGCGGCGAGAACTGCTCATGGTTTGCTTCTGGCGGATCGCTGGCGAACTGGCGTCGTGGCGATCTGAGCCGAATTCCAGACGCGGCATGATCGCCGGCACGTCGCCCCAGAGAATAGAACGGCCCGGTATGCCATCGAGCCCTACCAAGCCACCGTTGAGCCATGCGAACGTTCTCCAGCACCATTGGCCGCCCGGTCGCGGCGGCAATCTTCCGGCACGCCTCTACGACGGACAAATCAGGTTCAGGGGGATTTCGGCGTTTCGTCCAGGGCATCTGATGCCGCGAGAACTCCTCGCATGGCGGCGAAGCGCATATCAGCGCCGCTTGGCGGATCAGGTCCCGGTACTTGGACGGCCGCTCACGGTCCAGCACGTCGCGCATGAGCACGCGAACGTCACCGCAAACGAATTCGCCGGGGTAGACTCTCTCAAAATCCTGGCTCAAGTCGAAACCGATGGCGCGATACCCTTCAGCCTGCGCCCCCTTCGTCCATCCGCCACGGCCGCAGCACAGATCAATCAGGATCGGCGCGCTCATAATCTCCCCTTATCGCCGCACGCCTCGCGCTCGATCATCCGCTTCTCCCCCTCCCAGTCCTCAATACCCAACGTCGTCAGGTACGCCGGCACGTTGGGGGGCTGCTGCTCCATAGCGGCGATCTCGGCGTCACACCGGGCGATCTCGCGGGCCAGCTCGTCGGGCGTCATGCGGCGGTTTCCTGTCGTTGTATTCGCGCGGTAGAATTCGTTTGTCCGGAGTCATGACCGGATGAAATATTGCGGGGCATGGGCGGGTTGCCTCTACCTCCCGCTCTCCCGCAAGCCTGTAGAGGAGGCTCGAACCCGTGCGTTTCAAACCAAGAAAATCTCTTCACAGAAGCAGAGCTCTTCCGAGAACCGACGACGTCTACCCTGAAGGTTTCGAGTGGACGCCGGTGCTGAATCTCGCATTCGATCTTGCAATGATGGATCTGAATTTGAACGACATGGAGCGAGTCGAACTCTGCATCTTGCGCCAGTCCTGGGGAAACTGGTATCCGTACGCGGTTCTGAACACGACAACCCCCACCGAGCGTCTGGAACGGATGAATATGCCGCCGGAAATACGAACCGACGTGCATAATCTGCTGCGAGGGCAAGGTCCATGTCCGCTTTGCAAAAAATCGGCCGCCGCTGAACCTCACAGAATTTTCCGGTGGCATCGGCGCTGCGTAGCGATGGCGTTCGCCAAGGAGGCCGCGGAACTTGGCAACGACGAACAGCAGAAGTGGGCCGCCGAGGTCATCGGGCATCAAGTGCCACCAACTCTCTGAGCGCGCTTTCTGGCCCATTCGATCGATTCCGCCTCGAATTCGCCGGGGTGCGCCAATACGTAAGCCGCTTCCCTATCCTTCCGCTGCTCCTCCGACTCAACAGGCGGCGCGGCTTTCCTGGGAGTCTTCAACGCCTCGGGAACCTGCTTCAGCAGCATTCCTACCGGGTTTCGCGTGCTCCGGTTGATGCCTGCCGCCAGTTCGTGGATCGTTCCCGCTATTTCCTCGGCCGAGCAGGCGGGTTTGGCGCGCCGGCACTCGTCGATCAACGACCGTGCGGCCTTTTCGGTCGTTCGACCGAACGTGCTGAGTGCATCGAGAACAACAACAACAGCGGCGCTGGCCTCTTCCGGCGGGCTCCCGGGCGGCACATAGGCTCTGTTGTTGTTGTTGTTGTTCTCTGGTAGTTCTCTGTCCTTCTCTGGAGTCAATAATGATACGGCGGCCCCGGAGCCGTTGTACCCACCGTTGTACGGCGCGGATTCCTGAGGCTGTACGAAGGCTTGTACGGTTTGTACATGCTTTTCCAGGTCCGGAAGGATTTTCTGGATGCGCTCCTGGCGCGCCTGCAATTCCTCCGGCGGCATGTTCTTCGGGCTGTGCTCCTGCCGGTTCCGCTGAATCCCCCACGTCTTCAGGTGCTCGTCGTCGTCACGGTCAAGAATCTCCCGCGCCGCAGCCATCAGCTCGCGGAGGGACGTGTCGCGCACGGTCTTTCGGATCGCCCAGGTAGACCAGAACTCACGCTGCGTCTCCGCGGACCATTCCTTCACCTTGGCGACGATTGCCGGCGGCAAGCCATTGGCGGGCTGGCGCTCGTCCTCGTCGTCCTCGTCTACCTTCGGGATGACCTCGCCGCAGAGAAACATCCGGCGTTTGCCTTCCTCGGCCGTGCCGTTGCGCCACAGACCCAGGTTGATGCCCTTGCGCCAGTAGAGATAGGCGTTCGCGAGGTCCATCTCCAAATCGGCCGCGGCGTGCTCGATGTGGCGTTCGCTACCGTTGTCGTCGACGGCATAAGGCGAACGGTGACCGTAAGCGATCGTGTGGTCGCACATCCATCCCCAGAACCTGTAAAGCGCGCCCCGCTTCTTTCCCCTCGTCCAGCGGTGCTGGCCCGGCGGCATAGGGTTGTAGCCTTCCCGGCTCCCTATCTTCTTCATCAGACTGACGTTCTGTTGATGATCGGTCACCGGGCCATCCCCTCGTCGCCGCCGGAAATTGTATGTACATACAATTCCGATCTCTCCCCGACGGCCGGGGCGGGAGCCTCCCCGGCGCTGCCGAAAATTGTATGTACATACAATTTTCCCCTTCGTCCGTTTACCGAACCGGCGCGTTCGGCACACCGCCGGCGGTTGCGGCAAACCACGCCGCGGGGGCTTCCCTGGTACTCCTGGTGGTACTCAAAGTCGCGCCGGCAATCGGCGCATCGGCGGGTCGGAGGGGCGTTGAGGCGTGTAGTTTTATGCAGTTCCGTCACAAAATCTCCAAGATCGGTCAAAAACCGCAGGAAATTCGGTGCCGGATGTGTGTCAATATGGGCGTAAGCCATCCGGCTCCGATTGTTGGGGCCTCAGGCTGCGTTTACTTTGGAAGAGCGGGCGCAGTCGGAGGTTTATACAATTCCGGGTGGTGGTCTAGGGCGGGCGGGTACTCGACGCCGAAGGAGGGAAGTCACGCATTGTGACATAATCCCGACTTGGCTTGCCGGGCGCCGCGGACTCCATCTCATGTTTTTCATTGACGTGCTGGCCGTAGGTACGTTCACGTGAAGTGAATGCCCTCCCCCCGCCACGCTCGTGTTCGCTTCGATGCGCCGGACTTTGCGGCCATCGAAGCCAACCGGGCAAAATATAAAGACGTGGAACTCTCTCCCCGAACCCTCAACTCCTACGCGGCCGACTGGCGCGTATTCGAAGCCTGGACGGACGCCGCCAAGCGCGCCCCGATCCCCGCGAGCGAAGAGACGGTGGAATTCTACTGCGTCGACCTGCTGCGCCTCGGCCGGAAGATCTCGACCGTCGAGCGTCACTGCTTCGCGATCCAGCACATGCACACACGGGCTGGATTCGAGTCGCCGTACGGCGAGCAGGTGAAACGACTGCTGAGCGGCGCCCGGCGGCTGCTCGCCCAGATGCCAACGCAGAAGGCCGCCCTCGAGACGGCCGACCTCAAGCGCATCGTCAGGAAGTTGGGCCACAAGACGCCGACCGCGGCTCGCAACTCGGCGCTGCTCCTGTTCGGCTTCGCCTCGGCCCTGCGCCGGTCGACGCTCGCCGAGCTGCGGCCCGAAGACCTGAAGTTCACCCGCGAGGGCGTCCTGGTGACCGTGCGCCATGAGAAGCAGGACCGCAAAGGCGACGGCCGCCTGGTGGCGGTGCCCTGCGGACGGCACGCGACTACTTGCCCGGTGCAGGCGCTCGATCGCTGGCTCGACGTCCGCGGCCGCAAACTCCCGGGCGCGCTGTTCTGCCGGGTGCTGAACGGCAAGCCCGACGGAAAGCAGATGCTCGGCAACAGGATCGCGCAGATCGTGCAGGATTCGGTTGCCCTGATCGGGCTGGACCGGAAGGAGTATGGCGCCCATAGCATGCGGGCCGGCTGCGTTTCGGAAGCGCTGGCCGGCGGCGCGGATGCCCTTCTCGTCGCCCGGCAAACCGGGCATGCGTCCCTCGACACACTGCGGCTCTACGAGCGTAGCAGGGACTTGTTCAGGGGAAACGCAGCAGGGATGATCGGCTTGTAAGCCTCTGCTTCGTCGTCGGGATTGGGCGGATTTAGTCGTCGCGCTTCCCCCTCTCTGGTAAAGAGGGTGGGGGAAGAGCGACTGCTACCAGATGGTTCTGTGGGACAGAACCGCAGCCGCCGCTTCCACCGTTAATTCGTCCGAGGATCAGTCGGACGCTGCCACGATAGCACACATATCACTCCTGAAGTGAATTTGTGTCTATGTTTGCAGCGGGCCACTCCATCCGAAGACGTGCGATCACGCGGACCTGTAAGCATGGACCCCCCCACGATACGCCCGAGCGGCGGTAGACTGCAATCAGTACGGTCAGTATTTCCAAAAAAGATCTGGTACGTCTAATTTGGCATCCTAGATCTTCGCTGTCTGTTCTCGGAGAGTTCCTGCGGAGGACCATCAAGTGTCAAAACATTGGACACCACCACCGAGGCCGGGTGACACAAGGCGCAGTCGATCGGCGCGGCGCCGGCAACGAATCCAGCGCGCGCTTGCCAGTCTGAAACAGGAGGTCGAGGAGCTGAAGTTCCTGGTCGAGGTTAGCCCCGTCCGGATCTGACGCCCTTGATCCCGTCGAGGTCCCGCCGGTTCACCCGCCACCGGCCGCCGACCTTGCGGCGCCAGGCGCCGATGTCGAGCGCGGGGAGTTTACCGCCGGTGATCAGGCGAGCGAGGAACGACGCCGGCAGGCCGGTGTACTCGGCGGCCTCGTCGACGGTGAGCCAGGGGCGCGCGGGCCGCTCGAGCTGCGGAAGTGCGGGCGGAACGGTTCGAATGTGCGAGAGAGCCGCACTTTCAGACCGCTCCGGAGCTTCCGGCCTCACGGCGCATTTGCGCGAGGCGATCTCGTCGGCGAGCCGGGCGACGTCGGCGGCGCGGAAGATCGCCTGTCGGCGTTTCGTCACCGGATCGCGGGCGTACCGGCGCTTGATTTCTCCGGTCTGGGAGATCTCAAGGAGTCGGCGGGGAGAGAGGCCGAGGGCCTCGGCAGCGAGCTGCTTGCTGATGTATTCTGGTTTCGTCACAGTAGTTGTTTCCAAAATAGGCAAAGCCTGCGGCGGCTTCCTCGGGGGAGGTGAGCCGCCGCGATTCGTTAGGGTAGCATCACACCTATGGATCTGCCGCATCCCACAAGCGCAAAAGCGCCGAAATATTGGATGCACGAGACGGGCGGCGAGCTGGCCGCCGCGATCAATCGCTACTATCTGACAACGCCATCCTGTGGCAAGTCGGTTTGCTGCACATGGGGAACGGCAATAGTCGCGAGTTGCGCCGCTGGATCGAGGGCTTCAAGTGATGAACCAGCCTCGCCTCTTCAATCGCCCGGCGCGCACGCCTCGCGACATCGTGCGCGAACGCCTCGCGGGCTTTGCACTGCGCCAGCGGGAACGCGACCGGCGGCGGCTGGCGAAGAAGACGACGCTACATCTTCAAGCCCCAGCACGGACCCAATCGAGCCTCGAGTTCTTCCCGCCCGAGTAGCCGATCGTACATATCGGCGGGGATGAGGGCCTCGTTCTCAAGTGGGACCGCAAAACTCAAGACCTGGCCGCCGGGATTGATCCCGAGTTCCTTGGCGCGCATGAGGGCAAACGTCATGCCGCGCGCCCTCACGATCACCACGCCGCGGAACCCCTCTTCAGCGGCGAAGCTGAGATACCAGAGCGCTTCCGGCTGATGGGCTTCCTCTGCGACGATTGTGGCGAGATGCTCCTGCCATTCGGGCGAGCCGGGTTCCGGCATGGTCAGTCTTTCTCCTGCTTGCACTCGATCACGACGATATCGTCTGCCGTATCCGGGTCCATATCGCCGACCACAAGGTAGGCGACGAACTCGTCGTCGGGCGGCGGTTCGCCCGCGTCCTGGCCGGGCCAACGGCACCGCACGATGACCGGCAAGTCGCCGTCCTGCGCCGTGAGCTGGTGGAGCAACTCCTTGACTGTCATCGCAACGTGATTATAAACTGAACCAACTGTTCCGGTTTTTGTTTCGGTTTTTACATCGGGCCGTCTGGCCGGCCCAAGGTCTAAAGAATAGCCGGATTCCGCTGGTTGGGTGATTTACGCCCGCACCATCCCCCGAAAAGATCCCCGTCTACTCCCGCTACGGCATGGAGCTTGTCGATTGTCGCCGGGCGTCCGCGCTCGCGCTCGCGCCGAACGCCGAAGTAGTGCGCCGCCGGGACGGCCGCGTCTTCCAGATCAACTTATTGAGTCACGGCGACGATCACAAGGCCCGGCCGAGCCGCGGCAACCCGCAGTCGTTGATCCACGATCACGAGACGGCGACCAACCCTCCGCGGGTCTGGGAGCTGAAGCGTGCCTGAAGTTTCGAAGTCGAAGAAGAACGAATCGTTCGCCAAGAAGCGCGCCTTCATCGCCGCCTACATGGCGACGGTGAGCGTCCACGCCGCCGGCCGGGCCGCCAAGATCCGCCCCGAGCTGCACTACCAGTGGCTGAAGTCCGACTCGGTCTACCGCACAGCCTGGGAGACGGTACAGGACCAGGCCGCGCAGACGCTCGAGGATGAAGCCGTCCGCCGTGCGCGGGAAGGCGTCAAGTCGATGCGGATTCACCAGGGGAAGCCGGTGAAGCACCGCAGCAAGATCCTCTACGACACCGAGTACAGCGACCAGCTCTTGCTGGCCTTGCTGAAACGCTTCAGACCGGCCCTCTACCGCGAGCGCGTCGAAACGCAGGTAACGGGCTCCCTCGAAATCATCGATCGCTTGCAGGCCGGCCGGAAGCGCCTGCTCGAGATGAAACCGAATGACGGCAGCATCGCCAGTTGACGTCGAACTCGCCGAGCAGGTAGCGCAGTTCTACGCCGATCCTCTCGGGTTCGTCAACTTCGCCTTCCCTTGGAAAACTCCCCACACGCCGCTCGCCGAGGAGCCCGGCCCCGACCCGATCCAGACGCAGATCCTTCAGGACCTCGGACGGGAAGTGGCGAAGCGCCGCTTCAACGGCCAGGCCCCGGTGGCGCCGATCCTGATGGCGGCGTCGAGCGGCCACGGCACGGGGAAGTCGACGCTCGGCGGCATGATCGCCTGCTGGATTCTCAGCACCAGGCCCTACTCGATCGGCACGGTCACAGCGAACACCTACCCGCAGCTCGAGTCGCGCACCTGGGCCGCCATCCAGAAGTGGATGCGGATGTCGATCACAGCGCACTGGTTCCACATCCGCGCCGCCGGCATCTACAGCAGAACCTCCCCCGAAGACTGGAAATGCGTAGCGCAGACCTGCAAAGAAGAAAACGCACAGAGCTTCGCCGGCCAGCACGCGCGCACCAGTACGTCCTGGTACATGTACGACGAGGCGTCCCACATCCCCGATGGCATCTGGGACGTGGCGCAGGGCGGGCTTACCGACGGGGAGCCGATGTGGTTCGCGTGGGGCCAGCCGGCGCGAAAGTCGGGGCGCTTCTACGAGATCTGCTTCGGCCGTCACAGGGACCGCTGGAACGTCCGCTGCATCGACTCCCGCAGCTCGCGCTTCACCAACAAGGCGACGATCGACCAGTGGATCGCCGACTACGGCGAGGACTCTGACTTCGTCCGCGTCCGCGTCAAAGGGATCGCACCGCGGGCCGGCGACCTCCAATTTATCGACCAGGACCGTGTAGATGCGGCGAAGGTGCGGGCGGCCGCATCGTTCCCCGACGACCCGTTAATCGCGGGCTTCGACGTCAGTGGCGGCGGCCAGGCGTGGAACATCGTCTGGTTCCGCCGGGGGTTGGACGCCCGGTCGATCCCGCCGATCGCGATCCCCGGCGAGCACTCGCAGGAACGCAGCGCCATCCTGGCGAAGCTCACCGAGATCCTGACCGATAAGCGGCCGGGACACCGGGTGTCCATGATGTTCGTCGACAGCGCGTACGGCGCCCCCTACGTCGAGCGCCTGCGGACCCGCTTCGACAACATCCAGGAAGTGAACTTCGGCGCGCCCAGCCCTGACCGCCACCAGGCGAACATGCGCGCCTACATGTGGGAGCGGATGAAGACCTGGCTCGAGCGCGGCGCGATCCCGGCCGACGACGTCGTCCTCGAGACGGACCTGACGGCGCCCGGCTCGCACCTGAACCGCTCGGACCAGCTCGTGATCGAGCCCAAGGACGCGATGGCGAAGCGCGGCGTGGCATCGCCCGACCGCGGTGACGCGCTGGCGCTGACGTTCGCCGCCCACGTCCCGCCGGTAAGTGCGGACGAGCGGGAGGGCGAGCGGTTCCGCGGCTCCGCGGGGAGTTGGATGGCGTAGGAGCAAAGATGCAGCGATATTACGAGGGACAGAATCCGGGCCTTGACGCTACGAAGACGTGGCGCGAAATGGTGGTGGAGTTCCTGCCGGCGAAGGACTACGACGAGCAGCAACTCGCAAGCATCCTGACCGAAGTCGCCCACTTTCCGAACGGCCGCATCCCGGCCGACGTCGGTCAGGCTGTTGTCGACTACCTCAATTACTGCGATGGAAGCGGACCCGAACCCGAGTGGCATTCGCTGCTCCTGGACAACCCGCAGGGATAAATGGACAAGTTGAGCGCCCGAGAACTCGACGTCATCGACTCCCGCATCGACGCCTTCTTCACCTGGATCGAGCGGATCTGCGACGGAGAGGGCTACGACGCAACGGTAGCGAGGGAAGGGATGGCGATCGTCAAAGGCGATATCCAGCGCCTGATCGACCAGGCGCGGAGGTAACGATGCCGTTGAAACCGGGTTCCTCGAAAGCAGTCATCGCGAAGAACATCAAGACGGAAAAGGCGCACGGCAAGAGCCAGCCGCAGGCCGTCGCCATCGCGCTCCACAAGGCGGGCGCCCCGAAGAAGAAGGCAAAGAACTCCCTGCGGGACATGATGGACGGCTACTGAAGACCTGAAGTGCCCAAGCGACAGTCCGACAAAGACATCCTCGCAACGGCGAAGGCGCGCTACCAGCTCGCCCAGGATGCGGAGAGCGAGATCCGCCGGGAAGCTCTGATCGACCTGGAGTTCGCGGCCGGGAAGCAGTGGGACACCGAGGACGAGAGGGCGCGCAGGGCGATGACCACCGGCCGCCGGCCGTGCCTCACGTTCAACAAACTCACCGGGCCGCTCAATATGCTCGCGAACGAGGCGCGGATGAACCCGCCCTCGATCGAAGTGCTGCCGGTCGATTCGTCGAGCGACCCCGAAACCGCCAAGGTCCTCGAGGGAATGATCCGGCACATCCAGTACGTCTCGAAAGCCCCCCAGGTCTACGAGACGATGCTCGAGCAGTCGACCAAGGGCGGCTTCGGGCACTCCAAGGTGACGACGCGCTATTGCGGCAACAAGACCTTCGACCAGGAACTCCGCATCGAGCGAATCATCAACCCGTTCGCGGTCTTCGTCGACCCCTTCGCGAAAGAGGCCGACAAGTCGGACGCGATGTGGGCGATGGAACTCGAGTGGGTTCCGCGGGAGGACTACAAGGCCGAGTTCGGAGAGACGGAGCTGGTGCAGGCGTCCTTCTTCGACGGGGGCTCGTGCCCGGCGCCCGGCTGGATCACCGACGAGGCGGTTCTCGTCGCCCGCTACTGGTACATCGAAGTCGAGGCAAAAACGCTCGTCGCGATCCAGTGGCCCGATGGGAAGGTCACGAACGAGTACGCCGACGAGCTGCCCGACGAGCTGCCGGCCGGCCTGCAATACGCGATGGACAAGGACGGCGAGCGAATCGAGCGCGACGACGAGATCCGACACGTCAAGATGTGCCGGATCAACGGCGTCGAGGTCCTCGACAAGACCGACTGGCAGGGCCAGTGGATACCGATCGTCACGGCGCTGGGCGAGGAGATGTGGATCGAGGACAAGCGCTACGTGTTCTCGCTGATCCGGTTCGCGAGAGATCCGCAGCGCCTCTACAACTTCTACCGCAGCTCCGAGGCCGAGACGGTCATGTTGGGCACGAAGGCCCCGTGGGTGGGGGTGAAAGGCGCGTTCAAGGACCCGAGATGGCAGACCGCGAACACCGTCCCGTGGGCGTTCCTCGAGTACGAGCCGCTGGACATCGCCGGCAACCCGGTCCCGATGCCCCAGCGCAACCTGGCCGAGCCCCCGATCCAGGCGCTCTCGATCGGCGCCGCGCAGGCGTCCGACGACATCAAGGCGACCACGAACATCTACGACGCCTCGCTCGGCGCGCGGTCGAACGAGACGTCGGGCGTGGCGATCCGCCAGAGACAGAGTCAGGGCGGCCTGTCGAACTTCCACTTCATCGACAATTTGAACCGCGCGATCCTCCAGTGCGGCGCGATCCTCTGCGACCTGATCCCGAAGATCTACGACACCCCGCGGGAGGTCCGGATTCTCGGGGAGGACATGCAGGAGGAGATCGTCAAGGTCAACCAGAAATGGGTCGATGACCGGGAGCAGGAGCACTGCTACGACCTGACCAGCGGCAAGTACGACGTCCGATTGAAGATCGGCCCCAACTACCTCACCGACAAAGAAAAGACCGAGGCGATGGTGACGGAACTCGCCCGCGCCTATCCGCAGGTAATGCAGATTGCGGGAGATCTCATCTTCGAAAACCTCAACTTCAAGGGAGCGGACAAGATCGCCGAACGATTAAGGAAAATGCTCCCGCCGGGCATGGCGGACGACGGGAAGGCGAAGCCCGTGGAGCTGCTCGCGCAGCAGAACCAGCAGTTGTCCATGCAGTTGGACCAGGCGATGACGCTAGCAGAAAAGCAGCAGGAGCAGATCCGCACTGCGAGCATCGAAGCCGAGTCGAAAGAGCGCATCGAGTTCGCGAAGATCGCGCAGGCCGACCGCGAGGCGTCATTGAACGCCCAAGTCAAAATCCTCGAACTGAACGAGAAGCTCACCAGCGCAGAGAACGTCGCACTGCTCCGCGCCGAGATGGCGCAGTTGCAGGCGCAGATCAGCGAAATGGCGAGCGGGCGGGCGGCAATGGACACCGCCGCATCTCTAGAAGAGCAGCCGCCCGAAATGCCGATGCAACCCGGCCCGCAGCCGGGAATGCCGCCGGAAGGTCCGCCGATGGGCGGGCCGCCGGCGATGGAACAACCGACCTTATGACCGAAGAAGCAACTCCCCTCGAGCAAGGGACCGAGACGCTGCCAGAAGTGCCGGGAACCGCGGAAGTTCCTCCAACGGACTTTCGCGAGTACGAGCGCTGGCGCCGAACGGGTGAATTGCGCGAGCAGGAGGAAGTAAAACCCGCGGCCGCGGAGACGCCGGCCAAAACCGCACCGGACTCGGAACCGGACGACAAACAGGAAGCAGGGGATGACGACGAGGACGACGCGGGGAAGACCCGCAATAGCTCTCGTCAACGCAAGATCGACAAACTGACGAAGCGCAACGCCGAGTTGGAACAGCGCTTGCTGGCGCTCGAGCAGAAGCCGCATGCCGCAGAGGAGCCAGGGCAGAAGCCCACGGCGCCCGCGGACGGAAAGCCCAAGCTCGAGGACTACCAGACGCTCGAGGAATACCAGGAAGCTCTGACCGACTGGAAGCTCGACGACCGGGAACGCAAGCGCCAGGCCGCGGAGTCCGAGCGCGAGGCGCGAGAGGCGAACGAGAAGGTTCAGGCGGCCTGGTCGAAACAGGTGAAGGCCGCGTCGAAGGTTCACGAGGACTACGAAGACGTGATCGATACGGTCAAGGCGCCCGAAGGACCGGGCGTTGCGGCCGCACGTCAGGCGATGCTCGAGGACGACAACGGCGCGGAGATCCTGTATTACCTCGCGAAGCATCCCGCGGACATGAAACGTATTGCGGCGCTTTCCCCCGTGTCGGCAGTGCGCGAGATCGGCAAGCTCTCGGCGAGCTTTACCCCTGCTCCTGAAAACGGAAAACCGAAAGTAACCGGCGCCCCCAAGCCGCCCCCGCCAAGCGGACGTCCTTCCAAAGTCACGAGCGAATCGCTCGACGACCCCGAAGTGGTGAAGGACTACGCGCGGTGGGAAAAGCTAAGGCGGGCGCAACTCGGGAGAAAGTAAGTGCCCAATACGCTCTTGACGTGGTCGATGATCACGAACGAACTGCTGATGCGGTTCAAAAACAACCTCGGCTTCACCGGAGCCCTGGAACACACCTGGGACGATAAGTTCGGCGTGGCCGGCGCGAAGATCGGCGACACCTTACGCCTGCGCGAGCCTGTGAATTTCACGACAGGCACGAATCCGGACATCACGTCCTCGATCCAGGACGTGATCGAGACGCAGAAAACCCTGACCTTGAGCACCCAGGCCGTTGTGGCGTTCCAGTTCTCCAGCCCCGAGCTGGCCCTGTCGGTGGACGCCTTCAGCGAGAGGTATCTCAAATCCGCCGGCGTGGCTCTCGCGAACAAGGTAGACGTGGACGGGCTCACGATGGCGTACCAGGCGACGGCCAACACGGTCGGCACGCCCGGCACTCCGATCACGACGCTCGATCCGTTCTGGGCCGCGGGCGCGACCTTGGATGAAAACAGTGCGCCGATGGACGGCGACCGCTACATGGTCATCTCGCCCCGGCAGCAGGAAGGCGTCCTGAAGGCCGCGCAGGGACTCTTCCAGTCCAGCACCCAGATCAAGAACCAGTACGAGCGCGGCCGCATGGGAACCATGGGCGGTTTTGAGTGGATTATGGACCAAAACGTCCGTACCCACACGGTAGGACCTCTCGGCGGCGCGCCGCAGGTCGGCGCGGCCAGCCAGACCGGCGCCACGCTGGCCGTTACCGGCTTCACCGCAGCCGCGGCGGCTCGCTTAAAGAAGGGTGACACATTCACGCTGCCGACGGTCTTTGCGGTCAACCGGGTGTCGGGCGATACTCTCGCCGCGTTGCAGAAATTCGTGGTCACCGCGGACGTGTCGTCCATCGGAGACGGCTCGGCGTCGATCCCGATCTCGCCCTCGATCGTCGTCACGGGCGCGGGCAAGACCGTGAGCAACTCGCCCGCGGCCGGCGCGCCGTTGACCATCACCAGCGGCACGGCGAGCAGCCTCTCCCCGCAGGGCATCGGCTTCCACAAGGCCGCGTTCGTCATCGGCATGGCGCCGCTCCCCGTGCCGCTCGGCGAGCACTACGCCGCGAACCAGCAGGACCCCGACACGGGCGTGTCGATCCGCTGCGTCTCGCAGTACGACATCAAAACCGATAAGTTCATCACCCGCTGCGACGTGCTCTACGGCTTTGCCGCGCAGCGTCCGGAGTGGGCAGTCAGGATCGCGAGCTAAAGGGGAGTCCAATGGCAACAACGAAGAGCGCAGCAGACCTCGACGTCGCCGTGTGGCTGGCGTCGAATCCGAAAGAGGCCGAACCGGGGGCCTACCCCAAACTGATGTACAACGTAAACCTGCCGCCGATGCTGGTGCGCGATGCGGCGACAGAGGCGAGCATCGGCAGCGCCTGGCGGCCGATCGACCTCCTCGAGCCCGAGGAGCCCGGCGGGCCGCTACCGGACGTTCCGCCGGTCATGCTCGTGCCGGCGAACGCCGACGTGCCGGTTGCCGGCGGGTCGGGCAGCTTCGACGTCACAATCACCGGCCCCGGCACGAGCGGGACCTGGACGGTCGATAAGGACGCCGTGGCCGACTGGCTGACGGTGGATTCGCCGACGGACCCCCAATCGACCGACGGCCAGGTGACGTACACCGTCGCGGCCAACGCAACCGGCTTGCCGCGCTCGGCGAACATCTACGTCAACGGGCAGACGTTCGCCATCACGCAGGCGGGCGTCTGATGCCGTTCGCCGACTACCCGCGGATGATGTTTCACCGGACCTCAGACCCGGTGATCGTTCAGTCGCGGGAGGAGGAAGACGCGCTCGGCTCCGACTGGGCGCGCACGGTCTGGCCGGCGGGTGAAGTTCCGCCGGCCGGGCCACCTCGCGAAGAGCCCGGCGAATCCTCGGAGCCCTTGTGGCCGCCGGAACCCGCGGCGGAAGCCTTTGAACCGGCCCCCCGAAAGCCCCGGCGGGCCATAGCGAAGAAGCGGTAACGGCGGTCGGGCGAGCGGCCCGCACGTTCGCCCGCACAGAGGTGCAATGCCAACCGTAAGCGAACTGATCCACTCCTCATTCCGGCTGATCGGCGCGATCGCCGCCGCCGAGGTGCTCGAGACGAACGAACAGAACGACGCCCTCGTCTCGCTCAACCAGATGATGGCGAGCTGGAACAATGAGGGAGCATCGCTCGTCGCCCGCAAGCGGCTCCTGGTGCCCGTATTCGGCACGAATGGCCCGTACTCCCTGTCTGAACGCCCGGTGCGAATAGAGGCCGCGTCCGTCGCGTCGGGCGGCATCGACTCGCCGCTCGAGATCGTGGATTCCGCCGGCTGGGAGTCGACGCCGGAAAAGGCGGCGCAGTCCGTCTACGTGCGGCGTCTCTTCTGCGACTACGGCTACCCGGCGGCGTCCGTCTACATCGCGCCGATCCCCCGCCTCGGCGGGCAGCTCGAGATGTGGATCTACGTCCCGATCACCCAGTTCGCCTCGCTCGCCACGGTGGTCGACCTTCCGCCGGGGTACGAGATGGCGGTCAGGTATAACTTCGCGATCGCACTGCTGCCGGAATACCCGCGGTCGCAGGTCGATCCTACTCTGCCGGCGCAGGCGCAGGCGTACAAGGCGTCGATCGTGCAGCTCAACGCGCAGAACCACATTCACCAGGCGGCGCCGCCTGCGCTTCAGGGGGCAGCATGAAACGGATTCTACTGATTCTCGTCGCGGCGGTTGCTTCCGCGCAGACCTCCCGGTATCCGGGGGCGCTCGACACCGACAGCAGCCTGTTCGTGGTGCGCGACAACGTGCAGACGACGCTCAGCTCCTCGATGTCTACCGGCGACAGCACGATGACCGTCGCGAACGCCGCGGGCTTCGTCGCGAACATGATCGTCACGATCTGCGACACCTCGACCAATACGGGCAAATGCACGGCATGGGAGCACATGCTCGTGACCGCGCCGCCGGCGGGCAATACGATCACGGTAACGCGCGCGTTCGCCGGAACCTCGGCCCGATCGCACTCGAGCGGGAAGCTCGTATCCGCCCTGATCGACTCCGCGCACCAGGAGGTCCTGAAGTCGGCGGTAGTCCAGATCCAGACGGCGCTCGGCCCGAACCTGCAAAATGCGTCCTCCTCGTTCGCCGCCTCGAATTACAACTTCACGGCGCAGAGCCCCGGCGGCTCGCTGATCGCGGGGAACAATGCCGTCACCTTCACTCCGGTCCCGGCGGGCGTCAACGGCTCGGACTACAACCACTACCTCTGGGTGACGGGCGGCACGGGAACGAGCGAGTCCTGCCTCATCAACGGCGGGTCCGGAACGGCCGGCCAGGCGTCGGGGCAGGTCTTCCTCAACTGCGCCTTCACCCACTCGGGAGCCTGGACGGTATCCTCGACGGCCGGCGGGTTCCCTGAAGCGATCCAGGCGGCATCGACCGCGGGCGGCGGTACGGTCGTCATCAACAACGCGATCACCGCGAACTTCACCGCAAATGGCAGCACGCTGGTCGGCAGCTACCCGGCGGCCGCGACGATCAATTCGCCGAACATCAACGTCTCGTGCCCTTCGCTTGCAAACGGCCTGTTCCCGTCGAGCACGTTCTCTCAGTCCGCGGACGTCCTGTTGATTCAGCCGACCGCCAACCCGATCTTCGGGATGAGTGTGAACGGTTGCAGCTTCCGGCCGCTGGCGCCAGGCACGGCCGGCCGGTACATGCTGCATGTGCAGTTGCTCGGAGCCCCGACTCAGTTCACGTCGCAGTTCGCGTTCTTCAACATCACCGGGAACCGCTTCGGCTATTTCGACGGGTCCAACTACTTCCAGGCGGGCACGTCCGCGGTCTACCTCGACAACACGGCCGACAACCTGAACGGCATCTACGCCGGGAACCTCTCGCAGTCGAACGTAATCACCGGCGGCCTGAAGACGACCAACCTCGGCGACTCGGTGACGATCGCGGACAACCGCTTCCACGGCGACGGGCCGGGAATCCGGCTCCACGAGTCGCAGTTCGGGGCGGGCCTGGGCGCGTCACAGAACATCATCTCGAGGAATAACTTCTGGGTGCGTTCGTCCGCGCCTATCGTCGTTGAGCAAGGCTCCCGCATCCAGATCAGCGACAACAACATCGAGACGAGCAACACGGCCACGGGCTCGAACGACGCGATGGTGGACATCCAGGGAACCGCTTTACGGCCGGTGTTCGACATCTGGATTACCCGCAACCTGTTTTCGATGCAGGAAAACGGCTCGGGTGTGGCGCTCTACCACTACGGCCTGCGTTTTGACCGCGTGCAAGGCATTCGGCTCGACCAGAACGTCTGGGGCGGCGCAGTTGCCACCCAGGCCGGGATCGTCTGCACCGCAAACGCGGGCGACATTTACGCGGCGGCCTGGTCGCAGTCGGAATACTCGCTGGTCCCGGCGAAGCTCGCGTATGCGGGATGCACGAAGGTCAACACGCAGTTCCTGATGGGCGCGGGCGTGAGCGCGCCCTACGCGCTCGGCGGCATCTACGCGACCGGCTATAACTTCCTCGGGCCTACCTCGGGCGCCAACAATGCGATCTCGACGCCGGGCGGAAGCGCCACCGAGGCTCCTATCGGGCCGCCCTTGACCGGCGGCACATGCGTGACGGTATTCCTGGCGCACACCTTGCAGGCCGGGGCCAACACGTTCGCCTACCGGGGCGGGCCGGCGGTGGCGATCAAATCTCACAACAACGGCGCCGACATCGCGGCGGCTTATGTGGTGGGGGGCATGGCGAACCTCTGCTACAACGGCACGATCTGGCTGGACATGAGCCAATAGCTATGAGCTTACCTGGCGGCACTCTTCCCGGCGGCTCCGACAGCCTGTGGGGCGGCGTCGGCGTTGCGGGCGCCGGCACGATCAACCCGGTCTATGTGGGGCGCGGCATCCTGTACCCGGCGCTGCGGAAGGCCGGCGTCACGCTGGGGCCGCAGCGCACGCCGTCGCCGGCCCAATACCAGGACGCGATCGAGGAGCTGAACCGGCTGGCCGGTTCATTGAGCTGCGACCGGCTGTTCATTTACTCGAGGGCGACCTACACGTTCGCCCTGACGAGCGCCACGGTTTACACCATCGGGCCTTCGGCAAACCCGAATGTCATTGCGGACTTCGACGGGCCGCGGCCGCAGGGGATCGAGGCGGCGTCCATCGTCACCGGCGACGTCCGGTATCCGCTCGAGATCGTGACCGATTTGCAGAAGGCCACATGGGCCAATGGCATCGCCGGGGCGCTCTACAACGACCGGGGATATCCGCTCTCGGCCCTCTATCTCTCGGCCGCGCCGGCGCCTGGTTCGTTCCTCGAGCTATACATCTGGCATCTGGTCCCGGAGTACACCAGTCCGGACGATCAGGTGCTGCTTCCCCCCGGCTACGAAGACGCCTTCGTTCTGAATCTGGCGCTTCGCCTGGCTCCGCACTTCCAGAGGCAGATCGACCCGGCGCTGCGTCACGACGCGCAGATGTCGCTGATGCGCCTCGAATCGATCAACGCCCCCCGGCCAATTGCCGATCTGGCCTGGGGGCCGGGACTCTGGGGATGCAATGGCGGCTATGACGTCGGCATCAGCGGCGGCGGCGTGGGCGGATCGGGCGGCTCAAGCGGCGAGGGCGTCCAGGGGCCGCCCGGACCTCCTGGGCCGCAAGGTCCGCAGGGCGTACCGGGTCCTCCGGGGCCGGGCGCCGCGGCCACGTTCGGGCTCACGATAGACGGCGGCGGTTCGCCGGTCACGACGGGCGTAAAGGGCTACATCAGCGTCCCGTTCGCCTGCACGATCACGGGGTGGGACGTCGTCGCCGACCAGGCCGGCAGCATCACGATCGAAGTGGCGAAGAAGGCGGGCGGCGTGCCGAACACGACGACCGACACGATCAGCGGCGGCTCGCCGATCGCTCTCGCGGCCGCGCAGATCGTCCAGAACGGATCGGTGAGCGGCTGGACGACAGCAGTAGCGGCCGGCGACGTGATCGGCTTCAACGTGACGAGCGCGACGACGGTGACGCGGGTGACGGCGACTATCCGGATGACGAAGACCTAATCATGGCGCTCAATCCAATCCTGGGAACGGGGCTGATGTGCCCGCGCATCAGTCTGATGACTATTGCCCCCACCCTTTCGGCAACCGCGGTTATCGACGCCACGGGGGAGAAGATTGCGCTTTGTGGCAGGGTGTTCTTTCCGGCGCGCACAGGCACAAAAAACATCACCCGTCTCCAGTTTATGTGGGGCGCGGTGACAAAGGCGGGGGGAAGCGCCTTGACCCTGTCGCTGCAAGATATCTCGCTGACCACTGCCCCCTTGCAGCCCGATGGAGTGCCGGATCAAACCGTAGCCATCGCGAACGCCGATATCACGGCGAACTCATGGTTCCGAAGCAATCCTTTGAGCGCGGCCCGCACTGTCGCCAATGGCGACCTGGTAGCTGTAGTCGTCGAGTTCGACGGGGCCGGGCGGCTGAGCACGGACTCCTTTATAGTGAACGGCCTTGTCGCGGCCGCCGCCAACGCTTCGTTCGTCTTTGCCCAGTGCTCCGGAATGCTCTTCACAGCATCCTGGGCGGCGCTTACATTCATACCGATCATCGTCCTCGAATTCGACGACGGAACCTTCGGGACGCTGCTCGGGGCTCACGCCATGAAGGCGATCAACACGCATGTGTTTAATGTCGGGACTGCCATCGCCGATGAGCACGCTATCGTTATCAATTTTCCTTTCGCGTGCAAGGTCGATGGTATCTGGGCGGTCGCAACCGTCGGCGCGGCGGCGGATTTCTCCCTGGTGCTCTACAGCGGGACGACCGCGCTCGAAACCGTTGCGGTGGACGCGAGCAGCTTCGCCGGCGCCACCGTCCGGTACATCTGGGTTCCGATTCCGGAGAGGCAGCTTACGCCCAACACCGACTATTACGTCGCAATCAAGCCCACCACGGCCAACAACCTGACTGCGTATTCGTGCGACGTGGACAACGCCAATTTCTGGACGACGCAGGACGGGGGAGTTGCCGTCACCTATACGAGCCGGCTGGATAACGGGTCCTGGGCCGCGGCCACGGCAACGCGCCGCCTGTTTGCGGGAGTCTCGATTTCCCAACTGGACGACGGCACGGGCGGCGCCCCCCCGACCTTCCCCCCGGCCTCCAAGGTGTACGCAGGCACCGACCGGGGCGATGGGACGCTCGGCACGCTCCACGCCAGTAACATCGCCACGGCCGCAGGTGTGGGGGTGAACCTCACACCGAGTATTCTCCTCACGGGCAATGTGGTCGACGATGTTACCGGGACACACACCGAAGCGGTAATAACGTACCCGCCGGCATCCAAGGTTTATGCAGGAGCCGACCGCGGCGACGGTGTAATCGGGACGCTCCACGCATCGAACATCGCGACCGCGGCCGGGGCCGGGGCAAACCTGGCGGCGGGCGACCTGCGCTCGGGCGTCACCGTCGACGACGTGGCCGGATCGCTGGTCCCGACCGGCGGGGCGGGGGGCGCGTTCACCTTTATCGACTGACATGAAGATCTCACTGGCCGGGCCATCCTATGCCGCAAAGAGCGTAGTCGCAGCCACGCAGGAGACGATCAACTGGTATCCCGAGACGATCGCCGTCGGCGACGAGCCGCGGAAACAGGTGCTCGTCGGGCGGCCGGGCCTTCAGCTCTTCGCCACGCTGACGCCGGCCAAGATCCGCGCCATGTGGGCCGGCGGGGGCCGCCTCTTTGTCATCCACGGGAACAAGCAGTCGGAGATCGAAGAGAACGGCGACATCACGACGGCATCACAGACCGTCGCGGAGACGCCGGCCACGTCACCCGACCCGGCGCAGATCTTCAGCAACGGCCACCAGCTCCTGATCGTTAGCGGCGGCCTGGTCTACTGCGACAACGGCACGGGGCCGGAGCCGGCGAGGTTCACGACGTTCGGACAGGCCGACACGGATGGTTCGAACACCGTTTACTGGAGGTCGAGCGGGACGACTCCCGAAACGTCCGACCGATTCAATCCGCTCATGGTGGGCCAGACGATGCGGATAGGCGACTACGAGCGGGTCGTCACCACCTACATCAACGACATCGTTATTAACGTCGCGTCGAACGTGCCGGCGCAAACGGATGTGCCGTACAGCGTCCCGCGGTCGGGGGAGCTGGTGACCGGCGTTACCGGCGGATTCCTTGACGGGTACGGCATCATCTCCCGGCCGCCGAACCCTCCGGGGCCGGGGGTAACGGCGGCTCGGCCGCGACGACGCAACCGTTCTGGAAGGTCGATAGAGCCGGAAGATCCCGGCCGCCAGTTCAATTACAGCGAACTCTACGATTTCACGGTATGGAGCCCGCTCGACTTTGAGGTCAAAGAAGGCCACTCCGATTACATCAGAAGCATTCTGTGCGACCACGAGGAACTCTGGCTCATCGGCACCGAAACGACCGAAGTCTGGAGCAACGTCGGCGACCCGCTTCAGCCCTTCCAGCGCATCCCCGGCGCGTACATCAACGGCGGCTCCGTCGCCACGTACGCGCCCTGCTCGGTCGGGACGACAGTCTGCGCTCTGGCGGGCGGCGCGGAGGGCCAGACGGTGGCGTACCAGGCGCAGGGCTTTCAACCGCAGCGCATCTCGACATACGCGCAGGAGCAGCAGTGGAACGCGCCGGGCTTCAATGCTCGGGATGCGGTGTCCTATCCGTACCTCGACGCCGGCCACCTGTTCTGGGTCGTCAACTTCTGGGCCGAAGAGCAAACGTGGGTGTACGACGTCACCGAAAAACTCTGGCACGAGCGCAAGGCGTTCGACGCGGAGGAAGAGCACTTCACGCGCTACCAGCCCTGGTTCCATGTGTTCATCCCCGAGTGGGGGCCGGGCGGAAAACACATCGTCGGCGACCCGTCGACCGGGAACCTCTACGAGCAGAGCCTGAACTTCTACGACGACGACGGCACGGTGATCCAGTACATCCGCACGTTCCCGCACCTGCTCGACGAGGACAAGTACCTGTTCCACCACCGGCTCGAGCTGTTCATGGAAACCGGCACGATCGAGGAGCCGGACCCGGAGATGCTCGTCGCGCTCGACTGGAGCGCAGACCGCGGGCACACTTTCCCGACCGGACGGACCGTGACGCAGACTTCCGGGGCGGCGGGCGACTACACCAAACGCATCGTCTGGCGGCGGCTCGGCCGCTCGAGGGACCGGGTGTACAGAATCGGCGTGCAGGGGAAGGGGAAGGTAGCGTTGACGGACGCCTTCCTCGAGGTTACGCCATCGGAGATCGCATGAGCGAACCCGCCGCCCTGATCCTGCCGCCTATCCGCAGCGCCATTGTCGATGTCCAGAACGCGCAGAACGGCCCGACGACCAGCCGGACGTGGTATCTGTATTTCCTGCAAGCGAGAGATTCGCTCGCCGACCTGCTCGCCAATGCGATCAGAGGCGCTCAGGGTTTATTGAGCGAGAACGTCGTGCCGAAGGTCGGGCCGAATCCCGGCGAGCTGGTCGGGAGTTCGATCTCCGACGACGGGGAGCGGGTCGAAATCAACGGATTGCTCGACGTGCGGCCGCCGGTCGGGTCGGGCACCGAGGGGATCACAATCCGGCACCGCGGGAACGGGACAGACGAGAGCACGCTGACCGTCTTGCACAAGGTTGACGGCTATGGCTGGCGGGCGCGGGCTCGGGACGGAGACGGCGGGTTCACGCTCGATGTGCAGTCGGCGAGCGCATGGCAGTCCGACGCCATCACCGTAGATTCGAACACTGCCTTCGTCGGGGTCGGCACACTTATACCGGGCTGGCGCCTCGACGTGACCGGCGACATCAACACGAGCACGGTCTATCGGGTGGCCGGCACTCAGGTAGTAGGGGCCAGGGCGGCGGGACTGACTGCGTCGGGCCTTGCGTTGGCCGCGCCGCCGGCCGCATACAACCCGGCGTACGAGACGACGGTGCAAACCCTGGTCAACAACCTGAAGACCCGCGTCGACGAGTTGGAGCTGCGGCTGAAGGCGCACGGGCTGATAGCGTGATCACCTTCGAACGCACCCGCAACTACGACATCGTGCGGCGGGTCATGACACACCCGCAAATATGGCCGCACATCAGTGACGACGGCTCGCCAGCTCACCAGGACTACCGGCCACCCGAGGGGGAGCACATCTGGTACGTGCTGGCCTGGGACCACGGCGAGGAGCTGCTCGGCCTCTGGATGCTCTGCCCGCAGAACGCGATCTGCTGGGAGGTCCACACGTGCCTGCTACCGTGCGCCTGGGGCGAACGCGCTTACATCGCGGCGCGGGCTCTGCCCGAGTGGATCTGGCAGCACACGCCCTGCCGGCGGATCGTGACGAACGTGCCGGCAAACAACCGGCTGGCCCTGCGTTTCGCGCTCAAGGCGGGGATGACGACTTACGGCTGCAACAAGGCGAGCTATTTGAAGAACGGGCGGCTCCGCAATCAGTTGTGTCTCGGCCTGAGCAAACCGGAAGAAGCGGCCGTTCCCGGCGCGGAAACGGGGCGCCAAGCCAACGAGGGGGAGACGGATGCTCTACGAGCTGAGACTGAGGCGCGGCCTCATCGAGTTGGTGTGTGACGAGAGGATCGTCCTGACCATGTCGCCCGAACAAGCTCGCCGGAACGCGGCGAAGTTGGTCATGTTGGCTGACGAAGCAGGTTCGATTGGTGCGGGCGGCCTTGACGTAGCCGCCCATGCTCCGGTACCACCCGGAGAACGCTCTGTAGGCGCAGAGAAGGCGCTCGGCAGAGCTAGTTTCGCGGGAGCGTTTTAATGTACGCCTGCCATTCTTTTTGCAGACTCTTGCCGGTTTCGATCAATTCGTCAATCTGCGCGTCATGCGCCAACGCCGTGTTTTCGAGCGATTTGATCGAATCGTGCAGGATGAGAATGTTCTTTGTCAACTCTGCAATAGATGCCGTATTTGCGGCGATGGCGCGGCTGTTTTCCGCCACGATCTGGGTCAATTCGTTTGTGGTCAATGTGGTTTCCTCTTGCCGGATGGTGTCCGGCTTATCTATCTATTCTAGCACGACTTAGGAGGTGTTACCGTGCCTGCTGCTGTGGCAATACCCGCTGCGGTTTCCTTAGGAAGTTCGGTCCTCGGAGGAGTCCTGGGCTCCCGCGCCAGCAAGAAGGCCGGCCAGATCCAGCAGGAGGAAGCGCTGCGCCAGGCGCAAGGATTCCGCGACACGCTCGCCGAATACAACCCGCAGATCGGGACGACGGCCGAGACGGCGGCAACGGACGTCCTCGGCGCATCGCAGGCCGCCGGCGACCGGGTCCTGAACGCGGCGGAAACCGGGGCGGGCCAGGTCCGCGCCGACGCGCTCGCCGCCAACGAGCTGCTCGACCCGTACGTCCAGCTCGGCGCGGAAGGCGCCACGTCCCTGCGGGAGTTCATGGCGCCGGGCGGCGCGGGCCAGCGGCAATTCACCGCGGCCGACATGGCGCAGTACGACCCCGGCTACAAGTTCCGGCTGGACGAGGCCGCGAGGGCCGTGCAAGCCTCGGCCGCGGCCAGGGGCGGGGCGCTCGGTGGGGGCGCCCTGAAAGCTCTGGTGCAGCGGTCCCAGGACGTCGCCTCGTCGGAGTTCGGGGCGGCGTCTGACCGCTTCCGGCAGCAGCAGAACGATCGGTACAGCCGGCTCTTCGGGAGCACTCAGCTCGGCGGGCAGTACGCCGGCCAGGCCGGTCAGAACCTGATCGGTGCGGGGGAATTTGGCGCGAACCTCGGGATGCAGGGGGCGCAGTACGCCGGCAACGCCGGGATGCAGGGATCGCAATGGGCCGGCAACGCCCGCATGGGCGCGACGGAGCAGATGGCCCAGAACGCCTTTGGGGCGCAGCGCTCGATCGCGGACATGATGACCGGCGGCGCGGCGGCGAGGGCGGCCGGCACGGTGGGCAGTGCGAACGCCTGGGGCGGGGCGCTGCAAGGGATCGGGAACGCCGCGCAGGGTGTCGGGCGCTATTACCAGGATCGGGAGACGCTCAAAGACTTCATGAACCCGGCGAACAACCCGTGGATCATGTCCAGCCAACGCAAAGCGTATTACCCGACCCGCTCAACGTATATGCCGAACGCGCCGATGCCATATACAGGGCCTGGCTACGAAGACATTTTCGGAGGGCCACAATGATCAACTTACGTTTCGTTCTGCTGCTTTTGGAGTTCATCCTATTAAGACCGTAAGGGAGGACCTATGCCAATTGTTCACTTGCTGATCGTGTTCATCATCGTGGGGGTGGGGCTCTGGCTGATCAATACCTACATCCCCATGGCGGCCCCGGTCAAAACGATCATGAACGTGGTCGTCATTCTGATCCTGTTGCTCTGGCTCCTTCAGGTGTTTGGAGTGGCGGACTATCGCATTGGAAGGTAAGCATGGCCCTGAATCCTGAGATCGCCCTCGGCGTGCGGCCGCCGCAGCTTCAGCCGCTCGAGATCCAATCGCCGCTCGAGCGCTACGGCAAGGTCCTGACACTCCGCGGAATGATGGAGCAGCAGCAGCTCCGCGGGTTGCAGATGCAGGGAGCGCAGCAGGAGTTGGCCGCGGGAGAACGGAAGGCCCAGGAGGACGAGCGCCGGCGCCAGGCGATCGCCAAATTTCAGGCGCGCTTTGCGGGCGGGCAGCAGCCGACCGCCCAACAGATCTGGGAAGATCTCGGGCCAGACGGGACCAAGGTCGTCAGTGAGATGTACGACGCGGAGACGAAGCGGATCGGCGTCGAACAGGCGCGGGCGGCGCGGTTCCACAGCAGGGCTCAGTCGATCCTCGACCAGAACACCGACTTCGCCCTTCGGTACAACATCGAGCAGGCCCTAGCGGATGGAGACATCGCGCCGCAGCACGCCGAAGAGTTCCTGAAGTACGGGATCAGCGATCCCCGCACGAAGACGGCATTGACCTCCATCCGCGATCAGGGGATGAAGGCCACCGAGCAACTCGAGGAGCAGCGCAAGGACGCGGAAGAGAAGCGCAAACTGGCGCTGCACGCGCCCGAACTCGCCAAGAAGACAGCCGAATCCCTGGCGGAACAGTTGGGTGTCGCCGCTCAGACCGCACCGAACAACCAGGCCGACTGGACGCTCTGGCGAGAGGACCTCTCGCCCGAATTACAGAAGCGCATCCCGGCGATGTTCTCCCCGGTAGCTCGGGAACAGGTGCGGATGCTGGGCGTGAAACCTACGGCGCCCGTGCCAGGCCGCGACGTGCCGTACTCAAAGCCGGTAGAGGAGCAGATGATCACTCTCGAGGGGGCAAAGGCACGCGCCCACTCGGCCGCTACGGCTGGGGCGGCTCGCGCCGGTGATCCCGGCCTCATCGACACGGTTAAGCGCAACCCTGCGCTGTTCGATAACCTTTCCCCCGAGACGAAGGCGCGAATCGCTCCCTACCTCGAGGCCGCGGGCTTCACTGACTTCGGAACCAAAGCCTCGGACACCGAATTGACGAAGATCCAGGACACCGAGAAGGGGCTCGGGGCTCTGAAGGCGCTACGGAAAAAGATTCGCGACAATCCCGGCGCCGTGGGTCCGATCAGCGGAAAGCTCAGATACAACCCGTGGGCGACGGAACGACGCAAGCTCCAGGCCGATATCGACGCGGCAAAACAGATCATCGGAAAGGCAATGGAAGGGGGCGTCCTCCGAAAAGAGGACGAGGAGAAGTACGCGAGAATCCTGCCAACGATGGACGATCCACCCGACATCGCCGACTACAAACTAGAGCAGCTTGACGAGATGATGAACCGGGACCTGGGCAGCTATAAGGCCAACCTGCGCGCCGCGGGCCGGCGCATTGGGGCGCCGGCAAGCAACAGGACGTCGCTTCCCGGCGTGGGCTCGACCTACAACGGCGGCAAGGTTATCAGCGTCACGAGGATCGAATAATGGCGAAGTACCGGGTCGACACCGATCAGGGCTCGTACATCATCGAGACGGATGAACCGCCGGCCCAGCCGCCGCAGCAGCAGCAGACACCGACTCCCTCCTTCGGCCAGCAATTCATGCAGGAAACCGTGGTCAACCCGGTACGCCAGGTCGGGTCGGGAATCTACAGCCTCGGTGCCTTCGGCAACCGTATGGGTGCCAATATCGTTGACCTGGCGGATCAGCTTGCTACCAAGGTGAGCGAGACGACCGGCCTCGAGAAGGGGGGCCTGTTCAAGGATCTCAGCGGGTGGCTACGCAACCAGCAGCACGGTCAGGAGCAGCAGGCAGCACAACTCTCAGGCGGCCGGCAGGATCTGCCCAGCCAGCTCTATCGCGGCATCACTCAGGGAGTAGGGGAGCTTCCCGCGTACGCTTTGGCGGGAGCTGCGCTGGGGCCAGTGGCTGGCATGGCGGCGATCGGCGCGATCCGCGAGTCCGACCGGGGCTGGCAGGAAGCCCTGCATGCGGCCGCAGAGGGCGCCCTGCTCGGCAAGGCCCTGCACGTCATGGGACCGGCCTCGAGGCCCATACGGCTCACCGGAGCGGCCGCCATGACGTACGCGCAGGCCCGGCTCAACGGCGCGGACAATACGACGGCACTCGCCAATGCGACCACCATGGGCCTGTTGTCGGGATCACGCGGCGGCGGCGCGACGGCGAAAGACATCCTTCGGAACGTCCCGCGGCCCACGCTGAAGAGCCACCTGAACCCGGTCGAGCAGCAGGCAATCGAGATGCTCAAGGCGCGCGGGGTACATGTCGACGCCCCGACGCAAATCGGAAGCAAGGCCCTCCGCGGCGCGGGCGCTCTTGCGGAGAACATGCCGCTCGGAGCTTCCGTCGTCAATAAATCGAGGGCGGCTACAGAGTCCGGTCTTCAGCGAGTCTCCGGCGAGTTGATGCAGGAGACGTATCCTGCAACCGTTACGCCGGAATCGAGCGGAGCTGACGTTCGGGGCGAATTGCTGGGGCGGACGGAGAAGCTGGCAAAGGAGTCGAATGTAGGCTACCAGGACGCCTGGGAGCACGCCGGCAATCCTGAATTCACCTACGACGTCCCGGTCAGGATGGAGCCGGAAATAGGCCAGGACGGCAAGCCGACCGGCCGCATGGCGGAAGTGCTCGAGCCGGTGAACATGCCGGTCGACGTGCGCGATCTCAAGGCCCGGGCAAAGCCTCTCTGGGAGCAGTGGCAGTGGCGGCCGGCGGGCGAAAGATCAACGAACGCGGCGTACGCGGCGCTCGACAAACTCCTGAAAGGCCCCGACTTCATCTCGGCGCTCGAGGCGGAAGAAGGGCTGAAGGGCTTTAAGTCGATGGCCCGCACGGAGAACAAATCCGGACAGCGGGACGTCGCGCAGGGAACCGCCGCGGGACTCATTCCGGAGTTGCAGGAACGGATCAACGAAGCGGTGGCGCACACCGGCGACAAGGCGATCCGCGGACTCGAGGAAGGGCGCAGACTCTGGGCCGAGAAGGAAGGCATCCAGGACATCTACGAGGATCTGCCGGCGGAACCAGTGCAGGCGATGGGACGCCTGATCTGGGGCCGGGACACCGGAATCGAGTTCCTCCGCAAGGTGGCGAAGGAAACGCCCGACCAGATGGCGAAGATCGGGCGGGCGCTGCTCGAGCAGCTCTTCGGGAAAGCAACGCAGGGCGGGGGATTCAGCAGGACGGCGGGTCTGCTCGCTAAATGGAGAGACGTCGGACCCGAAACCAGGAAGATCCTGTTCAAAGACCCGAAACTGATCGCGGACCTCGACAATTTCTTCCAGGCTGCGGAGATGACGCAGCGGAACCCGAACCCAAGCGGAACGGCGCTCGTAAGCCAGCTCTCCAACCTCGGCGTCTTGATGATCGGTAATCCGGTATTGGGCACTGCGTATCTGCTCGGCGGTAGGGGCCTGGCGAAAGCTCTGTATTCGCCCAAAGGTGTCGAGCTACTGACGAAGGGCTTGCGGCCGCAGAGTCCGATTGCCAGAGCGGAGGCGGCAACGCAGCTTTTGCATTTGACGGGCGGGCTGGGTGTCGTTGAAGTGCCGGGAGGTCCATCCAAGCTCGAGGAGTTCCTGGGGAAGTTCGGGACAAAGGCAGGGAAGGCGTCGCGGAAATGGAAGCGGAGCTGGTAAAGAACCGGCCGGAATTCAAGGACCCCGGCAAGCGCTCGCTATTCAAATATCTGCTCGGTGTTGTGAACAACGGCGTCGATCCGGAACTGAACTTCGACGCCGCGGTTCGCGGCTGGGACCTCTACCAGAAGCATGGGCGCTTCATGGCGTATGACCCGGAACGGACAAGCGAGTTGAGCAACAGCGGCCAGGTGGGCCTGACGTTCCGCGCCAACAGTTACGAAACCGCCATGAAACGCCTGGATCAACTGGTTCAAGAGAAGGGCGAGGCCGGGGCCTCGGAGTGGTTGCAAACGAAGCACCCGATCGCGGAGCTGAAGAAGTACGACCCGAAGATCACAGTCGGCGACGGGAGCCCGCGCTACGGGTCCTACGTGCTGGGCGAAAAGGTCGGCGCGTTCGGTGCAAACCTGAACGGGATCTACACCGAACTGACGGCCGACAAGTGGTGGTCCCGCACCTGGAACCGATGGATGGGAACCACGATCGCGACTGACGCAGAGGGCCGGTTCAAGGTCAATAAAGAGGGCGAACGGATGATGCAGGACGACCCGCGCAATGAAACTGAGCGGAACCTGATGCGTCAATCGGCCGCGAACGTGGCGAAAGAGCTGGACCTGACCGTAGCAGAACTGCAAGCGGTTCTCTGGTATGCGGAACAGGCTTTATACCGCGCCCACGGGCTTGAGGCATCGTCCGCCGATTACAGCATGGCCGCGAAGAAGTTCTTCACGAAGAAGGGCGCTTCCGGCCCTGCTTCCGCGCCTTCGCCACAGCCTCGTGGTACGCGGCCCGGCTCTTCGCCATAGCCTGTTGCAACCGTTCAGGGCTGGGCATCCGTCCCTCGGCCTTCAGCCTGTCAACGATCGATTGCATCTGATCCGGATCAAACTTCTCTTCTGGCATGGCCCTATTCTCCTCTTTCATTCTCACAACCTAAACATCATTTCCTGTGGCCGTTCGTGGGCTTGATCAACGTCTGCACCAGTTTCTTGTGCGACTCCTTGAGTTCGGCAACCGCCGTACGCACGTCCCTGTGAAACTTTCGGTTCTCGTCCTGATACTGCCGCACCATCTTCATCCCCTCCAGCAATAGCTTGCGGATGGCTGCGATCTCCCGATCGTGCTTGCTCAGGTGTTCTTTAGCGGTCATTCCGCCTCTTCCATCAATTGGGCATACCCGTAAGGGCACTCGACGGGCGGGTTGACGCCATACGCCTTGGCAACGCTGCGCCGAACCGAGGCGTACGTCTTTGCGAGCACTTCCGCGGTGAGCAGCCGGCGAAGGCTGGGACTCTCCTCAAAGATGGTGGCGAGCTGCGCGACTTGTTCGCTGATCGTGACGTCCCACCCGCGCCGGTTACGTTCCAGCTCCGGGCCGGTGACATGATCGAGTTTCAAGCGATGCTCGATGATGCACCTTAGCCGGCTCATCACCTCCCGCCGATCCGAGTTGCTCACCTCGTCGAACCAATCCGCCATTGCAATGGGATCTGGGTCGTCGTCGTCGCGTAGGCGCTGCGCCGTTTCGCGCATCCATTCGTAGCGGTCGACCTCTTTACTGACCATCTCACTTCTCCTTCTTCCTTCCCCGCCCGCCCGCCAGGCCGGTCATGGCTTGGCGATCAGCTTGCCGATAGCGGACACCAGATCGCCGATGCGCCGGTCGAGTTCTCGGCCGCGTTCGTCCGCTTCCGCGCGAGACGCCGCGAAGCGTTCGTTCCACGCCTGCTTTTCCGCTTCGAACTGCTTCCGCCAGTCCTCGTCGCGCTGCTCCATTCGCCGCCAGATTGCCTCTACTTCCTGATCGTGGACGCGCCGCCAAGCCTTGCTCTCCTCCCAGTCCTTGCGGTTCTGCTCTATCCAGCCGGCCGTGACGTGCTGGAGCCGCTCAATTCGTTCGTCGATCGTCATGCCTTCTTGTCTTCCTTCTTCTTCGCCCAGCGAGCCTTGCCGCCGGCCGACCGGATCAACCGGGCCGCCTCTGGGTCCATCATCGCCAGCCCTTTAGGAACCTTCTTCTTCCCGCCCTTTCTGCCCATCATCGCGGCGGCTTTACTCACTTCCTTCCGAGTCGCCATATAGCAAAATACTAGCATCATTCGCTTTTTGCTATTGTACCAGTAACCGCTTATTGCTACAATGGCTGTATGACCAAAACAGTCACCCTGGCCCGCGGCGATCAGCGGCTAATCGTCATCCTTCGCCAGATGCCCTCTGACGAGCAGGCGATCGTCGGCAAGAAGCTGCGCTACGGCGGCGGCGCGAAGTGGCTCGTTGTGGAGGTGCAGTAGTGGCCTACGGCCGCCGCCCCCGCCTCGGGCGCCTGGACCTCTCAATTCTCGGCGCTTCACCAGACAAGCTCGCCAAGCGCAAGGAGGAGATGATTCCCGCGGTCGACATCCCAACCCTCACAGACGAGCAGCAGCACGAGCTGTACCGATTGAACTACCGCCGGCAGGTTTCGACACTCTCACCCGCGGAGGAAGGCATCCGTCAACGCCTGACCAGCATCGCCAGGGGCCGCAAGTGACCTCAGGTTGGCTTTACCAGCAGATTCACGACCGGAAGCCGCCGCGGCGATCGCCGCGTCGTTCTTCCGGCCGCGGGCCGGCGAGGTCCTGGAAGTTCAAGGCGTGGGTCCGCACGCTCGCTTGCGCGGCGTGCGGCTCCACTGATGACGTCGAGGCGGCACACACCGGCAACGACGGAGGGATGGCGCAGAAGTCCTCAGACTACTCCTGCATCCCACTCTGCACAGATTGCCACACCCAGGCGCCGCACGCTCACCACCGGAACCGCGAAGCCTGCGAGCAGCAGATCCACGGCCGGCTCGGCCTGTCGGTCGTCGAGCTGGTCAAGACCCTGAACGCCGAGTGGAAACTCGGGAAGGAGCAAGTAGCATGAAACCCTCGCCCCGCGCCGGCGAGCGCCGCCTCGTGCTCGCCGAACGCCTCTTCTACGCCCTGGCGGCCGCCGTCCTGCTCGTCTGGGCGTTCCTCGACGGCGGCCTGCGGTGAGTTGCAGCGGCGGGTGAAACCGCCTAATATCAACTGCTGTATGAAACCCGCGCACCGGGGTATAACGGCGCAGAAAGAAGACAAGCATGGAAAACGAAACGCTCACAATCACACTGACCGGGCGAGCGCCGGTGAAGATCAACAAGGACAAATGGCCCGTCATCGCTTCCGCGAGCTGGCATGACGGCAAAGAATTCGAGAGCCAGAGCAACCGCCGGCGGCGCGTCACGGTGCGCCAGCACGAGGACGGGCGCGCCATCGTCTACGCCGTGTTCGACAGCAACTGGCAGGGCGAGGCCGACATCCGCCGCGGGGAGATGTTCCTCGAGCAGGACGACGCCGATATCCCCGGAGCGATTCACCGGGTCACCGAGGCGATCGGCGGCAACGAGGCACTCGCCGAGCAGTGCATCGCAGACCTCCCCGCCATCACTCTGTAGCACGCCCCCGCCGACCGGCCCGCGCCTCAGTGCGCGGGCTTTTTCTTTTTCACAGGCTCATCTGGTGAGCCACTACACGCCTTCGCCCTAATCCGGACCCTTCCGGCCGAGGGACTTAAATTCGGCCAAGGCTTTGTGCATCCCCTCAATTTCGGCGAAGAGCTTGGCGAGTTCTCGATCAGGGGTGTTCCACGCCTCGATCATCGCGCGGTCAAGGTCGTCGGCAATTTTACCGACGCTCGGCGCGGCGTTCTCGTGCATGTAATTGTAGAGCGCATCGCGGGCCGCTATCGCACCGCGGATAAGTGTTCCATACGGGGTCAAACCGTCCACCGTGGGATCGTCGCCTGGTCCGAGCACCCATTCGAGCGCCTTGACCCAGGTGTCGTTCTCTTCGGTCCCGGCCTTGGGACACCCGTTCCGGAAGTGCTGGAGCTGATTCTCGATCGCGCGTTTCGTTCGCATCCGTCTTATGCTAACTCCATGAACACACCTGCCATTCCCCCACTTTGTGCCCTGTACGCCCGCGTCTCCACCGATGACCAAACGTGCGCCCTCCAGCTCGACGAGATGCGGACGTTCTGCGAAAGAATGGGGTGGAAGATCTACGGCGAGTACGTCGACACCGGATTCTCGGGCTCGACCGACAAGCGGCCGCAGCTCGC
>Ga0137427_10000165_pt1 | contig 36326 bp, 33 predicted proteins | sample EasRivERMZT700_2_FD_102309 | JGI IMG/M metagenome (GOLD analysis project Ga0137427, IMG submission 102309) | Soil microbial communities from meander-bound floodplain in the East River, Colorado, USA - East River MetaG ERMZT700_2 | ecosystem: Environmental > Terrestrial > Soil > Floodplain ...
AAGCGCACCGATTCAATATGGTGGCGCTCCGCGCACCAACTCGAAGGTGGCTTCGCGTCATTAACCACCGCCCCGTCTGCGCGCAATTATGGAAATGTTTATGCGCGCAGCCACCCCGCCTGCAAGGCGGGGAATCCGCTTGCCCTTGTTTGTTCCCACCACCCGGTGTCCAGCGGCAGACTTATGGGTAAAGATCAGCTGGTAAGCAGGGGAGGCCGCGCGAAGCGCGGTCGGGGAGGTAGTAAAAGATGCGAAGCTACCTTATAGATAGTCGCGAAGCGCACCTTATCCATTCGGAGCGCTACGCGGGCATTGTAAGGATGCTTCGCGTCATTAGCTACCTCCCCGACCGCTCACGCGGTCTCCCCTCCGGCCGACCCGGCGATGACCTCCCCGGAGAACGGCATAATGCAGAGCGTTTTTAAATACCCCTAGCGCGACATTCCTGACTGCACCATAGCCCTTATTCCGGCTATCCTCCGGGTATCGACGTGCGAGCCGATAGTGATGGCCATGAAGCGGGCCGAATATAGCGCCTATAAGAGAAGGATGATTGTAAATCCTTCGGCCTCCGCAGCGTTCGACAGATTTCCATCCGAACCGACAAAGTGACGACCTCGCGGCCGATGGCGGCACCACACGTGAGCGGCCGCCAATTGAAGCGCATCTGCGGCTCTCAGCTTGTGGACTGCAAGTAGTCGTTCGGCGTGCTCCCGAATGTCGTCCGACGGCTGGACTTCGTTCCACGCTCGACGAAGCAGCTTCAAACGTTCGAGCGCTTGTTCAAAACCGGTACGATTCAGCTCATTGTTGCGCAGCAATCGGTGAAACGAACTGGCAGCTTCGACGCGAGTTGCCCACCAGACCGTCCTTCGTGAGTAGACACGTCCCACCCGGGCCGCTTGCGTCGTCTGTCGCTGATAGCAGCACAACGGCACAATGGCGCTGGTGTCCCAAAAGGCGGAGAGTGGGATGGTGGTCGCTCGCCGCGACCTAACGGTCATCGCGCTCGGCCTCCAAAGCGTTCTTCAGTGCTTTAGGGGACACACGTGGAGCAGGCAGGTTCCAAAACGATTCATCGAGAGTGGTTTCGGCTAGACGAACCTTGCCCTCGGCTGCCAAGGCCAGGATTTCGTCATCGACATTAGCATCCCGATGAATGGGGATGACTCTTGCAATCGGTGTGTTGCGGTCACGGATGACGATCTCTTGCCCGGCTTTGACTTCGTTGAGGTAGTAACTCAGTCGATCCTTCAGCTCGGCAACGTTGACGGTTTTCATATGGCCATAATAGCCATATCCGAACCGATCGTCCAGCGCGAGCTGCCTCGGCGGCGGGCATGATGAGCCCCTCGGAGAGCGATTGGCGAGCGAATTTCAAGCGGGATACCAGGTCCGAGAGTAGGAGCGTGGTACGCGCAGCGGACCAGACATAGCCCAATGGTCAAGTGGTACGCTTTCAACAATCTTCTAATTCTGAGTAGGCGCTGGGCCTAATGAGCTCAAACCCCTCAAAGTGTGAATCCGCTCGATGAAATCCAGGAGCGCCTTGCGGACCATCGACTCGATTTCTGTCGCGTGTTTCTTGTCCGCCCATCCCTGAATGCCTATCAGGGTGTCGTGCGCATTGCAGTACTGGTCATCGATCAGCATCGCAAAATCTGGAAAGTTCTCATGCGTCAGCTCGTTCCGCGTCCACTGGTGTCGGCCGATGACCTTCCATAATTCCTTGTAACCGTCAGTTCGGATGCGTTTGTTCCACCTTCCTTAATAGATCTGTAAACTTGAAATTCCGCTCCCATTTCTTAGGCTGACGCAAAGCGTCCACTCCGACGCTGGCAAGTGCGGCTATGACGCGATTCGCCCGCTCTCGCAGCATGAAAGTCAGGAACACGAAATGATGATAGTGAGCAACTGGATCCGGGACAGCGGGTCAAGGTCATCGTCTCCGAGAACAAGATTATTGCGGGCGCTTTCAGGAATGCCGCTCAAGACACGATATCGGTCCTCACCAAAAGCACCGAGCTTCATTGTTAAAAACCGGTTACCCCATCATGAGCCAAGTTGGGCTATCTACGCGGTCTCCTATCGTTACGCCAAGATCCTGCCTCGTAACCTGGCCATAAACGTTTGTCTACGGCAATTCCATCAATTAATAATTACATTCACGGCTTTGCCACTACTGTATTCTGCCTTCGATGTACAGATTGAAATGCCTGACTGGCCTGCTTCTCCGTCTGACCGCCGCGATCTTCGTTCTCGTTCAAACAGTCGATGCCGCGACCACCCTTTACCTTCCGCGGGTATTCGACCCGGCCGAAATGGGAGGTGTCGGAGTTGCGTTGATCAACCCGTCAACGACAGCAGCGACGGTTACCTTGAAATTGAGAAATGTGACGGGTGAAGTCGCGTTGACCGCAACGCAATCGATTCCCGCCAAGGGTCAGATAGCATTCACGCTCAATCAGGTGTTTACTGCGACCGCATCCGGCTGGTTTTCGGCGGATATCGATGTCGACCAGGTTACCGGCCTGTGGATGGCCGGCGACTTCGTGAACTCGACAGATGGCGCTCCGCTGCTGAATCCCGGCGATGCGATAGCCTTCCCGTGGTTCACCTATTTCACGAGTGCGTCCGAGGTCAGTTTCGCCAACGTCGGCTCGACCACACTCACCGGCAGTCTCGTTCTCAAAAACGCCTCCGGACAATCGATAGCGAGTAAAACCTTTTCGGTAGCTCCCTTCGCGATTTACCAGAGTCCGGTCTCAACACTCTTTCCGACGCAAGCCGCGAGCCTTGATACCGACGCCCATTCGATCATCGTGAACTCGAGTTCCTCTGCCGCGAAAGTGATCGGCACGACGCTGACGCCGAATGCTGGCGGGGACAACATCGCGACAAACCTGGCGAACGTTTCCTACAAGGACTTCGTGTTCCCACACATCGTTGGTGGCGCCCTCGGTGGCGCGAGTTACACGACGATGCTGACGCTCACGAATTTCCAGTCAACTTCGACAACGGTTTCACTGACACTGACACAAACGTCGGGCGCATCCATCACGGTTGATAAAACAATTCCAGGACAAGGCGCGATTCGATCGAGCGTGACGTCACTGTTCGGCCTGACAACGGTTGATGGATGGCTGCAGGTAACCTCACCAGACTTCGTCGGCGGACTGGTCACCTATACCGACAATGTCAGCGGCGGGAGTACCGCCGTGCAGATGCAAGGCGTGGGAGACAGCAATCTGATCTTTGGTCACATCGCCGACCTGTCGCCATGGTGGACGGGAGTCGCGCTCGCCAACCCGTCAAACGTCGATGCTCAGGTGGAAGTGTTTGCATTCAATCCTGCAGGGGATCTCATCGGAGGGCCGGCGCAGTCGGCGAATGCAGCGTTCACACTGCCGGCCAGAAGCAAGACGGCATTCCTGCTTGGTAATGTTGTTCCGCAGACGCAAACCCGGACATCCGATGGCGGTTATGTCTACATCCGGTCCGTAAACGGCGTCCAACTTTACGGCATCGAACTCTTTTTTCTACGTAGCGGTCGCGTCTATTCGAACGTTGCCGCAACGCGCCTGGGAACACTTACGTACACTCCGCCGGGCACCATCACGTCGGGTATCTCACCGGCAACCGGAGGGACCGTTACCATCACGCAGGTCTATGCCAGTGATTCGGATGGCACGCGCAAGCAGTCTTTCCGCACCGGTGACGCGTTCCGTCTGAACATGGGTACCAGCAATACGACTGGCGCGGCGGCCAGTCCGACCAGAACGTATCGCGCCGGGTCGGGCAGTTACACACTATCGAACGCCACATTTTCATCGGCGATTGTTGCCGGCAGAGGCATCTATTGGGCAAGTGGGACGATTCCATCCAATGCCCCGCCCGGGCTGTATACGTTCACCGGAACAATCGACTGGAATGGTGTCGTCTCGACGCTGACAACAACGTTTCGCGTCGAGTCGAACGTCGTAATCGCCGGTCGAATTTTTCAAGGGCCGACAGAAGCGTATCCGTTCGAATTGCCGTTGCCTGGCGCAACCATCCTGATCGTTGCCAACAACCAGAACTACACGACAACGGCGGACTCGAATGCCAACTACTCCATTACACTGCCGATCGCACTGCGCGATCAGGTCTCGCAAGTGATCATGCAGGTCACCGCGCCTGGGTTTCTGCCAAAGGGCGTACCCGTCGATCTGAGCCGCGGCAGCCAGACCGTCAACGTCACACTCGAACTGATCGGCACCAGCGTTGTTGTCGATACGGGTCTACACCACCTGGGAGACGGCATCTTCACGACGACATTCAATCTGGGTTTGCAACTGAGCACAACCGAGGGACTGTCCTACTCACGAACCTTCACGATACCTGGCGGGGTTCTTCCGCCCAATCAGACTGAAGCCGTTCTGGTCGTCACAGTGAACGGCGCGGAAACCTACGATCCGGTGATGATCAACGGAACCATGGTGACCGGCTTGAACAACAGCATGGTGGGTCCGCAAACGTATTACTATCCGTTCGACATTGGATTACTGCGGTTGGGAAGCAACACCATAACAATCCAGGCAAACCCGGACACCTTCAACGGCTACGACGACTTCGAATTCTCGAATGTCTACATCCGCTTCAAGAATCCCGCGATCCTAAAGCCATGAGGTGCGAGGCGGCGCAGGCCGAGTCGCGGGCGGCCCTGGCACGCAATAAATCCGCACATCTTTATGATTATGAAGTTCGTTCGTTCCGGCCGGTCTAAACGAGGGCAAGCTTCCTGGAGTCGGGGCGACGATATGCTTAAATCCAAACGACATATGTAAGCGCAAGACCGACGGACGGCAATTTCTTCGAATTGAGTTTGGTGAGCACGAATTCGAGATCGAGGGCCCCGTGGATCATGTGGAACGACAATTCGAATTGTTCAGACGTGGTTTCGCTCACGGTGAACGCCCGGACCGAACATGCCGTCCTCGCGATATTGCTGGGTCATACGTCTGTTAGCCCATTTGCCCGACAGGTTGTTTCCGCAAGGAGCGAAAGCCGGCTGGTGGTACAAGACCGTTGAACTCGATCGTCTGTGCCAACCCTGAGTTCTGTTATCGTTTCCATGATCAAGCCGGAGCTGGTCACTCGATATTGATAGGGTTGCCGCCGGCGGGGAGAGCGGAATGTCATGGTGGCGTAGAGAGCGGAAGCCAGCCGTGGAAGCGAAGCTGGACGAGACGGGCGGCCGGGATGGTCCGGTGATCCGGCTGGAGCACGTCAGTAAGATTTTCAAGGGTGACGAAGAGAATACCGCGGCCCTCGACGACGTCACCGTCGATATCCATCGCGGCGAATACGTCTCCGTGTCTGGACCGTCAGGCTGCGGTAAATCGACATTCCTCTCCGTGCTGGCGCTGCTCGATACGCCGACATCCGGGCGGTACTGGCTGAACGGCCGCGCAACTGATCAACTGAAGCCCGGTGAACGCGCCCGCGTGCGTAATCTCGACGTCGGTTTGATTTTCCAAAGCTTCAACCTCCTCGGCGACATGACCGTTTATGAAAACGTCGAGTACCCTTTGACACTTCGCGGAGTGCCGCCGGCGGAACGCCAGGCGCGCGTCAATTCGGCGCTCAAGCGCGTCGGCCTGACATCTCGGGCAAAACAGCGGCCTGGTGTTCTTTCGGGCGGCCATCAGCAGTTGGTCGCCGTCGCGCGAGCCATTACCGGACGGCCATCGATCTTGCTGGCCGACGAACCCACCGGGAATCTCGATTCGAAGAGCGGCGAGGCGCTGATGGAAATGTTCGGCGAGTTGCACGCCGGCGGCGCTACAGTCTGTCTGGCCACGCACGATCCTCGCTGGCTGGCGCAAGCCAAACGCCACATCTATCTGTTCGACGGAAGAATGGTCGATCGACCTGTTCAGGACACGTGACGTTTGACGCGTGACACGTGTCACGCGTCAAACGTCACGTGTGCCGGTGTTTAGTTTTGCAGCCTTTGCGCGCTGTCGATGACCAGAAACCCACGGGGTCCGTTCGCTTTTTCGAGTTTCAAGCCGAGTTGTTGCTCCAGCGCGGTAAAGATCGAGGGTCCTCTTTCAACTCCGGGAGGCGGGTCATCGATGGGCCCAACTGGACGGCCGCCAAAGACACCTTCCTTGATGTTTTCGTCGTAACCAAACTCCAGTTTGATGTTGAACGTGCCGTCGACACCGGTATTGTCCATGACATGCCGGTCGAGAACGCTGGACAGCGTCTGGTTCGCGAACCTGGCGAGAGTTGTTCCGCCAAGGCTCCACTTTCTGGTCACGCGATCGCCAAGGGACGTAAAGTTACCGCAGACGGGCTTCGCGCCCATGTCCATTGCGCCGATCTGTTGTGGTGGGAGGTCCTTTACCTCATCAAAGGAACGGCAACCACCCTCTTCCAGCGGCTTGGTTTTGAGGCCGCCTTTGGCCACGGTCATCGCATACATCGGCACTTGTTCCAGCTCGCGATGGGTTTTCAGTTTGAAGTGTTCTTCCAGCAGGGCGCGAAGCATCGGGCCCATCATCACCGTTCGATCGGGAGTCCCTTCCGCTTTCGCTTCGATGTAGAAGGTCTCGGTTCGGATCCATTCCGGGCCTCCCCGGACGTGTGACGGATCGCCGGGATGGTCGTTGATGAGAGGATCGTTCATGCTGCCGATGCCCGCGTAGGCAAAATAGATGATGCGGGCCAAACCAATGCAGTTGATCGTGATCCGCCCTGGGGAATAGGTGACTTCCTGACGCCTTTGCCCACCGTTGCGAAAGTCCTCATCGCGACATGGTTTGACGGACGCCACTTCAAACCTTCGGCCATCGGTGGCTTGAGACGGGGTCTGAATACGGGCGGCGATATCGAGAGGTGAGATCGTCGTCACGACCAGCGCCGTGATCGTGCATGCGAGAGCAACCCGTACGATGCCGGCGCGGCCACGGCGCTGCCGCGTATCGAGCAGGGCGGAGACGCGTTTCCCGAGGTCGTAGCGATTCGCCATCGCGAGGACCGGCTGGTTCGGCCGGGTCAGCAGTCGTTGCGCAAGCACGACGAGCTGTTCCGCATAGGCGGTGGCGTCTGCCCGTCGCAGCACGGCGTCGTCACACGCGCGTTCCGCTTCAAGAACGAATTGCCGCCAGGTGAACCAGACGCACGGATGAAACCAATAGCAGGCACAAACGACTCGTGCGACGCAGCGACTGATCCAGTCGCTGCGTCGAATGTGTTCGAGTTCATGGACGAGCGCGCGACTCAATTCTTCAGACGGCCAACTCTGCGCATCGATGGGCAGCATGATCGTTGGACGAACCGCTCCGAATGTCATCGGTCCGGGCACTGACTCGTGCAAGAACACCCCGATTCTGCGTCGAATACCCGCGTCGATCGCCAGGCTGTCGACGACCGATTTCCCTTCACGCCACGGAATTCCTGTTCGCCGCAGCGAGCGCGTTTGCCACAAACCGGCTGCGATCGGGAGAAGAAAGACGATCGTTCCGACCATCCACATGACGAACAACAACGTCGAGACGGCAGGCCATCGCGACTGCGGTATTGTCGTTGGAATGGAAATAATGACGCTCCTCATCGAGTCGTATGAGGCATCCGGAGTGATCACCGGAAAAGAAGACCGCACTGTCTCCTGCTGGACGGCGATCGGTACCGTGATTCGGACCGGCGGCGCCAGAGCGGAGGAAATCGGAAGCGCGATCAGAAGCGCGAAGGAAGCGGCCAGCAAAGCGTGTCGAACAGAGGCGGGGCTCCGCAGTGCCAGACGCGTGCCGACGAGCGCCAGTACGGTGGTAATCGTGACCTTGAGCAGAACTGAAGCGGCGAATGAGCCGTTAACAGCAAGCTGCATAATTTCGTTGATGAATGGTTTCACGACTGCTTCCTTTCTTTGCGAACGCGATCGATTTCCGCTCGGAGCGCATCAAGATCTTCGTCTGTCCACGAGGACTCGCTCACGAGCGCGGTCATCATCTGCTGGAGCGATCCTCCCCAGAACGTCTGGACGACCTGCTGCAAGGCGCTTCGCTTCGCGGCACTGCGTGAGATTGTGGCGGAATAGAGATAGCGGAGCCCGTCCTGCTGGTGTTTGAGATAGCCCTTCTTCTCGAGCCTTCCCAGCATGACCCGCACCGATGAATCGCTGGGTGGGTCGGTCAGTCGTGCGCGGATGTCTTCCGCCGAGGCCTTGCCCAGCGCGAAGACCGCGTTCATGATTTCCCGTTCGCGGCGAGTGAGACGTTCTGCCTGTGACATGTGTCGCACATTACACGCGACAAATGTCGCATGTCAAGAAGATTGCGGTGCTGGAGACCGGGTCTCCAGCACCGTCAACTTACTCGCAGCGGATAGCATCGACGGGGTCAACCTTCGTGGCTTTGTAAGCGGGAATGAAACACGCCAGCATCGCGACCGCAATCATCAGAACCGGCAATACGACGAACACCGTAATATCGACTCCGCTGTTCAGCAATATGAACGACGCGATGAGCCGCGAACAGGCGAAAGCCATAACCAGTCCGACGACCACACCCACGACGACGATCCACAGTCCTTCCTTCATGATCGATCCGAGAATATCGACCCGTTGCGCGCCGAGAGCCAGCCGGATGCCGATCTCGCGCGTTCGCCGGTTCGTCATGTAGTTAATGACGGAAAACACCCCGACGAGCGCGAGGGCCAGTGCCAGGGTTCCGAACAGTGCCGTGACGGTTGACGGGATGCGCAGCGCGAGCAGGGACTCATTGCGGAAGTCGGCCAGCGTTCTCACGCTGCCCAGGGTCACGCGTTCCGCCAGTGCGTCCATCGCGTTGCGCAAAGGCAGAAGCATGGCCATCGGATCTCCGGTCGTTCGCACATGTAGCGTCATTCCCGGCATCGGATTCTGCTGCAGCGGAAGATAAAGGGCGGGCGACCGCGCCGTTTCGTACAGGAAAACGGTCGTATCCTTGACGACTCCGACAACCTCGATCTGCCTTTTGGCGATGCCTGGGACGTCTATTCGCTTTTCCAACGGATTCTGCCCCGGCCAAAAGCGGCCGGCCATCGTCTCGTTGACCACCGCGGTAAGGGGTGCCCGCTCACTGTCCACGTCTGTGAATTCACGTCCGCGCACGACAGCCATGCTCATCGTTCTGAAGTACTGAGTACCCACGACGCTGAACACCACATCCATATTTTCACCCAGTCGCGGACTGTAATCTTCGACTGCAATGGTGGTGCGCCGCAGTCCACCTCCGGAAGGGATCGCATCCGCGAAACTCGATGCCTGAACGCCGGGCATCGCCCGGACACGCTGAAGGACTTCGTCGTAAAACGCGAGTTGCCTGCCGGTGTCCGGACCGTCGAGGAATTCGGCGTCAGACCTGATCGTCAGAACGTTGTCGAGGTTGTAACCGAGGTCCATCTGCTGCGCCTTCTGCAGACTTCGGATAAACATGCCGGCGACGATAAGCAATAACAGCGAAACGGCAACCTGCGTGATGACGAGCAGATTTCGGATTCCCAGTTTTCGTTGCCCGGCGGGCAGAGCCGTCCGCCGATCTTTCATAGCCAGCATCAAATCGGTCCTGCTGGCCTGCAGCGCCGGCGCCAATCCAAATATCACACCAGTGATCAGCCCGATGACAAGCGTCGACAGGATCACTCGCTGATTGATCTGGATGTCGAGAGGAAGGGAAGTCGTCGACGGCGGCAAGAAAGTCGCCGCCAGTAAATTAATGCACACTGGCACGATGAGAATACCAAGGACACTGCCGAACAGGGATAGCTGAACGCTCTCCGTCAACAACTGTCGGATGAGACGCTTTCGGCTCGCTCCAAGAGCGGTGCGAACCGCCATCTCTTTTTGCCGCGCGGTAGTGTGCGCCAACAGCATGTTCGACACGTTGCTGCAGGCGACCAGCAAAACCAGTCCGACCAAAGTCACGAACAATCCCGCCAGGCCCATCAGGATGGTTCTCACTTCGGGCGGAACCCGCGAATAGTGTTCCCGGACAAGGCTGATCCTGCGCGGCTCCTGGGTGCGCTCTTTCCAATCGTCCGGGTAGGCCACAAACAATTGGCGCGCCAGCAGACTGAGATTCGCCTGCGCCTGGTCCACATTCACGTTGGATTGAAGGCGTCCGATGATTGAAAACTGTCGCCTGCCTCGATTGACGGCGAGGGCAGGTTCGAAGCCGAGTTGCGTGTGCATTTGCAGCGGGACAAAAATTTCGGGCGAGCGTCCCAGATCCGTACCTGTGAAGCTTTCGGGGGTGATACCGATTACCGTGAAACTGTGGTTATTCAATAAAACGGGTTTTCCCACCACCGCGGGATCCCCGCCGAACCGCCGGTGCCACAAGGCGTGACTGATGACGAGCTCGGGATTTGTGTTTGCCGATTGGAATGTCCGGCCATGCGCGGGTTTGACGTCGAATAGATCAAAGTAATTGTCGCTCACGAGCAATCCGAAAACGCGATCCGGCTGGTTCTGATAACTCAAGGTCGTCGAGATATCGGAGAAGGCGGTGAGGCTTTCGAAGACATCCGTCCTGGCACGGAAATCGACGAAGTCGGCAAAAGACGATCCGCCGTACTGTTGCCCGGAGAAGTCGCTTGTGTAGAGAGACACCAGCCGCGATGGATTACCGACCTTCAACGGTCTGAACAGGACGGCGTCCACAACGCTGAAGACGGCGGTATTGGCTCCGATGCCGAGTGCCAGCGAAAGTGAGATGGCGATCGTCAGCAGTGGCCTTTGTCGCAGGAGCCGGAAACCGAATTTAAGATCCTCGCGCAATGTGCCCATAATCGAGTTGTTCAAGATAATACGTGACGAACCCTTGTTTGGTTGTCATTCCGAACTACTTGTCAAATGTGAGCGCCGGGAGGGCACGTTATTATTTAATAGGAGTCTCAGCCGCTAACGCGGCTGGGACGCGTTTCCCTCAGGCAACACGACAATCCAGGAGGTATGGTGAAGTTAATCAAGGCAATTATTCGGCCGAACAAACTAGAAGAAGTAAAGGACGCTTTAACCCGGCTCGGCGTCACCGGCATGACCGTCACCGAAGTCCGAGGCCACGGGCGGCAGAAGGGACACAAGGCAATCTACCGCGGCACGGAGTACAGCGTTACCTTGCTGCCGAAGATCATGATTGAAATCGTGCTGAACGATGAACTGGTTGACGACTCGATCAAGTGCATCATCGAAGCAGCGCGAACCGGCGAAATTGGTGACGGCCGGGTCTTCGTCCTTCCCCTGGAGCAGGGATACAACATTCGCACCGGAGAAAGAGACATTCATTGAAAGGAAGTCCGCGGGCTGAAAGCCCGCGGACTGGAAAAGGTCGGGTGAATCTTACAGGCTGTAGTACATGTCGAACTCGACCGGGTGCGCACTCATCCGGAATCGAGTGACTTCTTCTTCCTTCAGAGTGATGTAGGCGTCGAGCATATCGTCGCTGAAAACGCCGCCCTGCTTCAGGAACCCGCGATCCTTGTTCAGGCTCTCGAGAGCCTCATCCAGCGACGCGCAGGGATGCGCAACATCCTTAGCTTCGGCGGCCTCGAGTTCGTACAGATTCTTGTCGATGGGGTTGCCCGGGTGGATCTTGTTCTGCACGCCATCCAGACCGGCCATCATCATTGCAGTAAACGCCAGGTACGCATTTGCAGTCGGATCCGGGAAGCGCACTTCGATTCGTCGCGCCTTCCCGCCGGTGACCAACGGAACGCGGATCGCGGCAGAACGGTTGCGAGCGGAATACGCCAGATTGATCGGGGCTTCGAAACCGGGAACCAGCCGCTTATAAGAGTTGGTGCCGGGGTTCGTGATCGCGTTCAGCGCCTTCGCGTGCTTGATGATTCCGCCGATGTAGTAGACGGCAAGTTCGGACAAGCCGGCGTAGCCTTCTCCCGCAAACAGGTTTTCACCGTTTTTCCAGATCGATTGATGGACATGCATACCGGATCCGTTGTCGCCGACGATCGGTTTCGGCATGAAGGTCGCCGTCTTTCCATGTTTGTGGCAGACGTTGTGGACGGCGTACTTCAGTCGCATATTCCAGTCTGCGCGCTGCACCAGTGGACCGAACTTGGTGCCGATTTCGCATTGCCCGCCGTTAGCCACTTCGTGGTGGTGAACTTCAACGACGACGCCCATCGCCTCCAGGACAGTACAGATTTCAGAACGGATGTCCTGAAGTGAATCGACGGGAGGAACCGGGAAATACCCGCCTTTAATTCCCGGCCGATGCCCCTTGTTGCCTCCAGGAAACGTTTCGCCGGTCGCCCACGCGCCTTCTTCCGAAAAAATCTTGAAGGATGATCCCTGCATCCCGACGTTCCATTCCACGGCGTCGAAGATGAAGAACTCCGGTTCGGGCCCGAAGAACGCGGTGTCGCCGAGGCCGGTGGACTTCAGGTAGGCCTGGGCGCGCTTGGCGATGGACCGCGGATCGCGGTCATAGCCCTTGCCGTCAGAGGGCTCGATGACGTCACACGTGATGGCCAGCGTCGTCTGCTGAAGGAAAGGATCGATAAAGAAGGAAGTCGGATCCGGCATCAATACCATGTCCGAAGCCTGAATCCCTTTCCATCCGGCGATTGAGGAGCCGTCGAAAAAGTGGCCGGATTCAAACTTGTCGGTGCCGAATGATGAGACCGGCACGCTGACGTGTTGTTCTTTGCCGCGCGTATCCGTAAAGCGCAGGTCTACGAACTTCACATCTTTGTCTTTGATCAATTGAAATACATCTTTTGGAGTCATCTTTCCTCGCGAAATCCTGGTTTGGTTAAACAAAAAAAGCCTTCAGCTCACGATCGAGACTGAAGACTTTCATAGTCAATCGCTCCCGGCACGACGCTGTACCTGGAAACCTCTGTTTATACCGAAAATCCCACGTTCTTGTCCATACCGAACTCGGCGTTTAGAAACCCGGTCGCTACCGCTCCCGGTTCTGACAGCGTTGCCAAAATGTCAGAACCGGGAGCGGTAGCGACCGGGTTCCACTCGCCAAATCTTGAGGATATACCGGTCGGTTATTTCGCGAGATCGTTCAATGCGGTGACCAGCATTCTGACTTTGCTTTGATCAGAGGAACCGGCGGCGTCACCGTTCAGTTGGGTTGCAAGCTGAGTCAGCGCCGTGCGACGTTGCCCGCCGCTCGCTCTTTCAGCGGCAGCGATGGCCGAACGCGTCGTCTGGATTCGGGCGGCGCTGAGACCGTTCGATCGTTCGAGCTGATCGACATACGCCTTCGCCAGTGCGAAGCTCGGCGGCCACACGAACTTCTGCTGATCCTGCGTGTTGTAGTAGTCCATCTTGACTGTCTTGGCGGCGTCGATCTCGTTTTGAGAGATGAGCGGTCCCGGCACCAGTTCGAAGATGTCCAGACCACGTTCGATCTCGGAGCCAACGATCACGCCGTTGTACCAGTAGGTGGACCAGTAGCCGCCAGTGACCAGCCGCTCGGCGTTGACCGGTCCGCGATCGAAGAAGGCGATTTCCTTCGGACGTTTCACATCCGTCCAATCGAACACCGTGAGACCACCCTGATAGAACCCCTGGACCATGACGTCGCGGCCTGGTATCGGGATGAGCGATCCGTTGTGTGCGACGCAGTTTTCAGTGGCCGTCTGGGGAGCAGGCATTTTGTAGTAGCTGTGGAAGATCATTTTGCCATTTTCGATCGTGAACAACGCGTTGGCGCCCCATTCCAGCTTGTCCGTTGATCGGCAACGCGGTTGCGTACCGCCGCCCCATTCGTCGGAGAACAGCACTTTTGTCCCGTCATTGTTGAAAGTAGCCGAGTGCCAGAAAGCCATGTTGGCATCAGCCGCCATTTCGATGCGCTTCGGATTAATAGGATCCTTAATGTCGAGCAAAAGGCCCAGACCACCGCAGGCACCACCAGCCAGACCCATCTCAGGATAGACCGTGATGTCGTGACACTGATTCGGTCCGGTCGGCGGAGCATTGCCGCGTCCACCAGCCGCACCGGCTGCACCAGCTGCAGCGGGAGCGGCCGGAGCTGCGCCTGGAGCTGCTGCAGCCCCACCGCGACCACCGGCTGCGCCGCGACCGCGATTTGCAGCGTCCAGAGCGGCACGTTCTTCATTGCGCGGAGCCACAGGCAAGCCACCAAAGATGCGCGGCGAACTGACGATCGCGGCGGTCCCAGGTCTCGCGAGCGGCACTTTAATGACTTCGAGCCGGAAACGGGCCGTGTTCGGATCATCGATTCCGCCGTCCTGGCATCCTTTCAGCTCGTCTGCAGGACGGACGCCGGCACTACCCGACACATAGATGTAGACATTGTCCCTATCGCCCGCCCGTGTCACCACGGTGTGCGTGTGCGAACCTCGGCATGTCTGGACGTTCGTGACAAGCTTCGGACGGGCCACGTCCGAGATGTCGAAAATGCGGATGCCGCGCACGCGGTCTTCGCTGACAGGTTCCGGAATCCCGCCGAACTTGCAGTCCTGGCGGCTGTTGGTTGATTCCGAGGACATGAACAGAAGGTTCCTGTAAACAGACACGTCATTTTGCGATGCGGGACAAGTGAATGTGTTCGCGAGAACCGGTTTCAACGGATTGGAGATGTCCCAGATTTCGAAGCCGTTGTAGTTACCCTGAATCGTGTATTTGCCGGAGAACGCCAGATCCGAGTGAAACGCCCCGAGGGAGTCCCTGGTCGGCGGAGTGCTGGAAATCAGTTTGATGTTCCACGCCGCCTGTCCGGCGTTCCAGCGGCCGGGGGAAAGACCGATGCGCGGATCCGGACTGGGTGCCGTGCCCGATACGATCGGCGTCACAGGTGCGGGCAGAACTGCCGGAGGCAATTCGCCTTCAGGCGGTTTGGCGCCGGCATTCCCGCCGCCACGTCCACCAGCGCCGGCCGCGGCAGGGGCCGCCGCCGTCGAAGTTGCCGGTGCCGCTGCGGGAGCACTGGCTGCGGCCCCACCACCTGCCGGAGCTGAAGCGGTTGACGCTGCAGCTGCGGCTGTGGCGGCCACCGGAGTCGCCGGTTGTCCGCCGCCAGCTTGTTGTGTTGGCGCTTGCCCTGCAGGCGACGGCGTCGAAACCGTCCTCTTCGGGCCGCACGACGCCGATATCAACATGGCGCCAACGAGCGACAGTGAAATGATGCCGGTGACCCACCGAGCATCCTGATTCCGAAACGATGACTTGTGCTTCATATTCAGACTCCCCAATAGTTAAAACCGCTATCGAACCTGAGAAATCGTGCCGCGGGCTAAAGCCACGCGGCCTACAGGTTGGGGAAGTACTGTAGGCCGCGTGGCTTTAGCCCGCGGCGCAATTTCCCGGTTCGATCCGCGATGGAACTATGGAAGGTACCAGACACTGCGACCCAAGACATAAAAGAAAAGTGTTCCGTGACTTTCAGGATGACTTGAAGCGCGCGAGGAAGTAGGCGTGAACCTTATCCATAGTTTCCCGGATGTCCGACGCTAAGCGCGCCGCGTCTTTGGCGCGGTCGGCTTCGCGATAGCCCATCCGGCGCGCCAGCGATTTGAATTCGTCTGACGATTCGGGAAGCAGCAGATCGCCGGCATCGCCGCGGACGATCCGCAGCGCATCGATGAGGTTCCTCAGGAGGCGATACGAGGAATGCAGCAGTTGGAAATCCGCTTCGCGCACGATTTGGAGCTGTCGCAGGCGTTCCAGCGCTTCGAGCGTCGACGGCAACCGAATTTCCGAGTGCTCGGCACCGTTCAGCAATTGAAGGTACTGGACGGCGTATTCGATATCGATGAGGCCGCCGGCGCTGTATTTCACGTTGACCTTGCCCGGCTTCACGAGTTCATGCATCTGACGCTCCCTTAAACGCAGAGCGTCCTCCCAGTCCCATGGCTGGCCGCCATAGGTGAAAACGTCGCGATGCGCTTCGACACGACGCCCGAGATTGGCGTCGCCTGCAAACCACCGCAGCTTGATCAATGCCTGGCGCTCGAATGGGACTGCCGCTCCGCCGATGCTGTAGTACTTCGCAAACTGTTCGAACGATGTGGACCATGCCCCCGCATCGCCGTGCGGCCGAAGCCGAAGATCGATGTGAAAGACAGCCTTGTTCCGGGCTTCGACAAAACCGGTAATTTGATGGGCGAGGGCTTCGAAGAAGTCGCTGTTTCCGTCGTGGACGAAAAGCAGTTCGAGATCGGAGGCATATCCCATTTCGCGACCTCCGAATTTTCCCAGGCCGAAAATTGCGAACGAGCCGGATGTTGGTCCGAGCTTTGCCGTCACGCGCGCGTAACCGATTCGTGCGGCTTCATCGATCACCGCTTCGGCCAGGTCCGTGAGGGACTGCGAGAATTCCGACGGCGTGCGATCCGCCTGGAGCAAATGGCGGACGTCGATCAGGAACAACTGTCTGTCCTTGAAGGCATTGAGGACGGTCCGCTGATCTTCGGCGGAGGCCGTATCGAGGGCCACCCGCAATTCAGGTTGCATCGAAGCTCTGTCTGCCGGAACCACCGAGTCTGCCTCGATCAGGGGAAGCATTTCGGTGAAATGAATTCTCAGGAAGTTATCCCAGAGGTCATCGCTGGAACCCAGGAGACGAGCGAGCCGGCTCATCCCTTCGCTGCGTGAGAGAAGGGACAGCGTGCGATCGTAATGCGCGTCATCGCCGATCTCGACCAGTTTGTCGAGGAACTGATCGAAATGATGCATCGCTTTGGCAGGATCGGGCGCTTCGGTAACGAAGCGAGTGAACTGCTTGATCATGCCAACGGCAAGCGTCAATCGTTGCTGCTCCGGACCTTCTCGTATCTTGCGGCCCGTGCGGTCGGAGATCACGAACTGATCGTACGTTCGGTTGGCGGCGCTCCTGATCCGAACCGCGCTGATATAGATTCCTCTCAGCGAAAGCGCGTTGGACACCGCATAAAGGAAGGCGAAGGTGTCCTCGGACTGGACTTCCATGACCGTTCGGTCGGTACGAGCTTGATTGTCGAACTCCAGCTTCAGCGGTGAAAGCAGGCCGCCGAGCGGTTCGTTCAGCTTTTCGATGCGCTCGGTCAGGAAGCGGTACAGCCGTGTGCGCGCTTCCTGAATCGAACCATCTGCAAGAAGATGGGTCAGCACCTGCAATTCGCTCACGAACTCTCGTTGCTGCGCCTCACCAAATGTTTCTCCGCGAATCGGCGCGACTCTGAAAACGTCGACAACCTTCGAGGATCGCGACGTCCTTGCAAACGAGTAGATGTCGCCCGCGCGAATGTCGAGCGCGAACGCCGACATGAGCCCGCAAAAGATCGAGAACTGGCCGAGATAGTCGAAGCCGACGATCACGATTTCGAACTCGCCATCCTCCAGTGGGGTGATTCGAACCTGAATCGGCGCATCGGCGCTCAGCGCGGAAGCCAGGCGAAGATGGGTCGCTACAGCGGCGGGAGTAAAGGTGCTGAAGTAGTCCTCCTCCATCCTTTCGAAAAAGGCGTCCAGCAGATCCCGAGGCAATTCCGGACACAGGGACCGGATCGATTGTTTTAGCTCCTGGCTGGGCACAACTTCATTTTACTCTCATTGTACTCACGTTAGAGTTGCAGGCGGCCTTCGGCTCGATCCGCAGCGCCTCATTGCTTCGCCGTTTCATGTCAAATGACTATGTTAATATGACTATGGTTATGAAAACCGTATCCAAGTCGCGTTTCAAGTCGAATGCCTTGGAATACTTCCGTGAAGTCGAGAAGGGACGAAGGCCTATCATCATCACGGACCGAGGCAAACCTGTCCTGAAAGTTGTTCCCTACTCGGAAGATCCGGAAGAGATTTTGAAAGAGCTTCGTAACACAGTCTTAACGTACAAGGATCCTACCAAACCTGTTGGCGACAATGACTGGGAGGCCGGTCGTTGATTTTACTCGACACTCACGTCTGGGTCTGGTGGTTGAGCGCTTCCGCGAAGATTCCCAGGAAGGCGCAGCGTGCGATTTCCGAAGCGGTGATGGATCGCTCAGTTTATGTTTCGTCGATCAGCAGTTGGGAAATCGCACTCCTTGCAGCGAGAGATCGCCTCAAATTCACGATGGATGCGCAGGACTGGATTGCGCGGTCCGAAGCGTTGCCATTCATTCGGTTCGTCCCGGTTGATAACTCGATTGCGATTCGATCCGTTCGCTTACCCACTCCATTTCACAAGGATCCGGCCGACCGCATCATTGTCGCCACCGCGCTGATGATGGGCGCACCTCTCGTAACGAGCGATTCCAAACTCCTGAAGTACGAACACATCGAAACTATCTGGAAGTAGGTGTCCTGACTACTTAAAGTCATAGTCCGTAGAGCTATAATTGTTATGTTTCTCGCGGTTCGCCATGAAAAAGGGAAAATCATGAACCACGAAGAGAGACCCGACCGGATTGGAATTCAAAAAGACGGGAAGCGATAGCAGGATGCCCGATCCTCTGTATACGCCTGTCAATGGTTCCCCGCTGCAGGTGGATCCAGCTCTTTACGGCCCTCTCGGCCATTACGTCGAGCGGCGTACGCGGATAAGCGAGTTCATCGTGCCGGTTCGATCCGGAAAAGCCTGGAACATGCGCGCCGGTCAGATCTGCCGGATCGTTACTGTCGAGGGGCCGCAGGTCGTGGACTTCAACGCATGGAATCTCCATAACCCTCGCGAACGTTTTTGGGCAGCACGTACGAAGCAACTGCATAGTGCGCACATGAGAGTGTTCGACCGGTTCTGGTCGTGTCTGCCGTATTTGGTTCCCATGGCCACGGTGATCGGAGACAGCATCAACTACGGTATCGATGCGGACGGTGCGGGCTGCCATGATCTGCTGGGCACGCGCTGCGATCCGTATGTGCACAAGATGTTGACTGGCGAAGAATTGAACGTCTGTTGTCACTCGAATCTCGTCCGCGCTGTGGCGCCTTACCACCTGAATGAGAGTGACGTACACGATGTGTTGAACATTTTTCAGGTCACCGGACTGACGGCAGATGGGCATCAGTACTTCGTCAAACCGTGTCCGGCCAGGAAGGGCGACTACTTCGAGTTCTTCGCTGAGATCGACTTGCTCTGCGCCATCTCAACGTGCCCTCATGGGGACATGTCGGTTCCGATATGGGGCCCGAATGCGGTTTCAGATCCCGCGTCGATCTGCCGGCCCATCGGTGTGGAAGTTTATGCCGTCGAGCCGTCTCTATTGAAAGGCTGGTCGACGCCCGCACCATCAAATTATCGCGGAATGCATGGCATGATGGGTGCTGATTTCTAAACGATCTATGAAAAGTCCGCAGAACTTCGAGAATTGTCCGAGATAGTCGAAGCTGGTGATCACTTTCAGATCAATCGATGAAATCGAGGGCGGCCCCTGCGGAAAAACGTTGAGGACTCGCAACACGACTAAAAGGATGAGAAGAAGTGCAAACCTCCTAAAGCCTCTCAACACAAGCCTCCTGCATCTTTTTGGAAAAGAAGCCGTACTTTAAGGATAAGGATGAAGACTTGTCATCCTTTTTTGGCCCGGTCGATTCCCGGATTTCAGTTTTACCAGTGCGAGTGGGTGATTAGAATGACCGTTCACTACACCTTAGTTGACTACTATGGACGATAACAGCCTGGAAAAATTTGAAGGGGATCTTTGGGAAGCTGCGGACAATTTGCGAGCGAACTCGAAACTCACCTCGAGCGATTACTTTATGCCGGTCCTGGGGGTGATCTTTCTGCGTCACGCGGCCAACCGCTTCGACTCAGCGCACCGGCAGATTGAAACCGACCAGGCCAGCGGGAAGATGCCGAAGCGGAAAGTGCGGCCCGCGGACTACATCGCTCGGCGTTCGCTCTACCTGCCTGAGAATGCACGATACGACTGGATCATGCAGCAGGCCGCCGTGAGCGGCGCGGACCTGCCCAAACTCGTCACCGAGGCGATGACCGCCATCGAGGCAGAGTTCGAACCGCTATTGGGCGTGCTGCCGAGGGACTACGGAATTTTCGAAACCAAGGTCCTCGAAGACCTGTTGCGGTTGTTTAACAGCGCTCAGATCAAGCAGGCCACCGGCGACGTCTTCGGCCGCATCTATGAGTACTTCCTCGCCAAATTCTCGATCCAGAAGGCGCACGACAACGGCGAGTTCTTCACGCCCTCTTCAATCGTGCAAACGATCGTGAACGTCATCGAACCCGACCACGGCACCGTGTTCGATCCCGCCTGCGGCTCGGGCGGCATGTTCGTGCAGTCGAGCCACTTCATCGAGCAAGAGGGCGGCGACACTGCAAAGAAAGTGGTGTTCTACGGCCAGGAGAAAAACCGCGACACCATCCGCATCGCCAAGATGAACCTCGCGGTGCATGGGCTTGAGGGGAAGATCGCCGAGGCCATCACCTACTACCAGGACGAGCACAACCTCGCCGGCAAATGCGACTTCGTCATGGCCAATCCACCTTTCAACGTGGATCTGGTGGACGCCGAACGGCATCAAGGGCGATCCGCGCCTGCCCTTCGGCCTGCCGGGCGTGAATAAGCAGAAGAAAGTCGGGAACGGCAACTACCTCTGGATCTCCTACTTCTGGAGCTATCTGAACGAGAAGGGGCGCGCCGGGTTCGTGATGTCGTCACAGGCATCGAGTGCCGGGCACGGCGAAAAGGAGGTGCGCCGCAAGATCGTCGAGACCGGTGACGTGGACGTCATGATTTCCATCCGTTCAAACTTCTTCTACACCCGCAGCGTCCCCTGTGAGTTGTGGCACTTCGACCGCGACAAGCCGCACGAACGCAAGGACAAGGTCCTGATGCTCGACGCCCGCAATGTCTTCCGGAAAGTCACGCGCAAGATCAACGACTTCTCGGCCGAACAAATGCAAAACCTCGCGGCATCATCTGGCTGTACCGCGGTCAGCGCGAGCGGTTCCTCGCCTTGGTGAAGACCTATCTCCGTCGCGTCTGCGCCGAGAGCGCAGCCGTGGTGCCAGCACTCGCCACTTTCGAGACAGCACTCAAGGATTTGCGCGGACGCTTCGATACGCTGGCCACTGCGGTGTCCGCGCACGCCGAGTTGGATGCAGATGAGAAGCAGGCGCTCCTCGACGTCGCCAGGGAACTGGGCGAGTCCGCCACTCTTTACGAGGCAGACTCAACGAACCTTCTTGGCACTCTTTTAGTCTTCAGTCAGAAGTATGCCGAGGCACTTCCAGACGACAATGAGACGCAGCGCGTCGCACGAGAGACGTTCGAACCGAACGCCGAGGCGATTCGCGGAGTCGTCAAACAAGTGGACCTTCTTTATAAGTTGACGACTCGCGTTGCCGACTTAGCCGCGGAACTCGCCGCGGACGATGTGGTCTGCTCCGTGTATGACCGGCGCGGTGCAGGTCGGCTGGTAAAACAACTCGATGACAAACGCAAGGCGGCGGTCGAGCAGTTGAAACAAGCCGCTTACTTCCACCGGCAAGTGGTGTGGTTGCAGGATCGATTTCCAAAGGCTGAACTGGAAGCAGTGCCTGGATTGGTTAAGCGCGTGGATCGGAAGCAGATCGAAGCTGCCGACTGGAGCCTCACTCCAGGCCGCTACGTCGGTGTCTCGCCGCCCGAGAAAGACGCGGATTTCGACTTCGAGCAGACCCTGCGTGACATCCACACCGAACTTGCTGATCTGAACCGGGACGCCGTGGAGTTTGCAACGAAAATCCAGAAAAACTTCTCGGATCTGGGGTTATGACTTCTAAGCGGCCCGAAGCCCTCAACGATGCCTGCGAGTTCATCGTTGATTGCCTGCACGCTACTGCTCCGACGGAGATGGATGGTTATCCCTTGATTCGCACTCCGAATATTGGAAGGGGACGTCTCAATCTCAAGGATGCCTATCGAGTATCAGAAGAGACGTACCAGACATGGACAAAGCGAGCCGTTCCGGAGCCCGGCGACTTGATCCTTGCAAGAGAAGCTCCAGCGGGAAACGTGGCGATCGTCAAGGAGGGAGAAAAGGTTTGTCTCGGGCAACGCACCGTGCATCTTCGGCCTAACATCACCAAAGTAGATCCAGACTTTCTCTGTTACTTCTTATTAGCCCCGCCGCAACAGGGAAAGCTGCTCTCTGGCGAAACTGGCGCAACGGCCAAACACGTGAATATGAAAGACATTCGACGCCTAGAACTCACGGGGCTGCCCAGTCTCCCAACACAGAAAGTTGCAGGCTCACTGCTAGCGAGCTACGACGACCTGATCGAAAATAACCGGCGGCGAATGGCACTGTTGGAAGAGTCGGCGCGGCAGCTCTACCAAGAGTGGTTCGTCCGCCTCCGTTTCCCCGGTCACGAACATACAGCCATCATCGAAGGCGTGCCCACGGGATGGGATAGAGTGCCAACTCCAGAGGCCATTGAAATCAGCCCGACTACACGTCTATCGGATGAGTCCGAACACTGGACGGTTGAGATGGCCGATCTTGTGATCGATAGCATGGTGATTGAGCAGCCCACTAAACGCGAGGGACGATCCGGCAGCAAGTTTCGAAATGGTGACACGCTGTTCGCTCGAATTACACCCTGCCTGGAGAATGGCAAGACAGCGTTTGTAGATTTCCTGGAAAACGGTGAAGTGGCTCGCGGTTCTACAGAGTTCATTGTGCTCCGAGGAAGGCAAGTGTCACCGGAGTATGTCTACTGCCTAGCTCGAACCTATGACTTTCGTGAGAACGCGATCAAGAGCATGGTCGGCTCCTCGGGCCGTCAGCGCGTCCAGGAGAGCTGTTTCGAGAAGTTCTTTGTGTTGGTGCCGTCGGGCATTCTTTTGAGTTTATTTACCGAGATCGTGCGTCCGCAATTTCGACAGATCCGGACCCTCCACTCGCAGAACAAAAAGCTCCGCGACGCCCGCGACCTTCTTCTTCCGCGGCTGATGAGCGGCGAAATTACCGTATGACATGCGACTTAGCAGAAAAAAGTTGACCAGGATGATAGCGGCTCAATTTCCCTTGAAGTCCCGCTGCTTTTCGATGCGTTCTGAGGCTTGAGATCGGCGACCTACGATGAAAACCGACGCCAGACCCACAAGCGCACTGACGATCGCGGTGATTCCCACGACGCTCGCCCCGTTCGCGATCAGATAGAATCCTCCACCGATTGTTCCAGCGCAAAGGACGAAACCGAACATCGAACCCAGCGTCTGATTGAAGGTGTTCGATCGAACTACCTTTGCTTCCAGGTCTCGCCGATGGGCGGCCTGCAATTCCGCCATTCGCAGAATGCGTTCGGCCGCGTCAGGAACCGAGGTGTTGTATTTGGCGAGGAGATCGGGATGGGGAAGCGGACCGGAAAACGCCTCGCCATGAATTGAGGCCTCGACCCGCCGCTGACCGGCAGGTGTGGGATGATTTTTCTTGTCCACTTGGAGATCTTATTTTGCGAATAACGGAAGTTGCTTACTGGTTTCGGGCTCGACTTCTGCATCAAATGCAGCGACGGCGTCGATGATATCCTGACCTGTGATTCGCCAATCCGCGTACATCGCCTGGGCATCTGCTTCTTCAGGATTCGGCCTTTCGTTGTATGAATCAAATACTCCGAAAATATCCAAAATCCTGGCAGCGCCTGAAAGGTATGAAGGTTGGGCAAAGAGGAAATCGGAACGCAACCGGTTCATAACAACAATATAGCATACGGTCAATTCGGCGACGTGAGCTGATGTTAGAAGACCTTTAGAAGACCGCTCAGTACTGTAATCGACAATATGACGGACAACTCATTGTTTCTGGCGTGGACGGATAAGCATCGGACCCGGCAGTGGTTCCCGATTGGCCGGCTGGACATTTCAAATGGCGCGTATACATTCCGCTGTATCAAAGGAGCAGAAAGGGCCCGTGCCAAGGTCAGGTTCGAACCGCTGGTAGATTTCCCCGATTGGGAACGAACCTACGAATCCTCGGTCCTGTTTCCATTGTTCATGAATCGCGTGCTTCAGGCGAGTCGCGTGGATTTTCCCGAGTACATGAAGATGCTGGACCTGCCCCAGAGTGCCGACGCGGCAGAAATTCTGAGAGTCGGCGGTGGAAGGCGCGCCACGGACAACTTTGAAGTGTTTCCGAAGCTGGAACGGCGGCCGGATGGGTCTTTCGATAGCCGTTTTTTCCTTCACGGCTGGAGCCATGTCAACCCTGAGGCTCAAGCTCGGATCGCCCGGCTTCAGCCCGGGGAAAACCTCTACGTCACCATCGAACTGACGAATCCCGTGATGCGGTTGGCCGTCCAGATCCAGACTGAGGACTACTACATGATCGGCTGGGCGCCGCGTTATCTCGTGACCGACCCTGTCCAGGCAATCGCTCAGGCGCCCGGGGAATACCACGCCAAAGTTGTCCGCGTAAATCCCGTTCCCGCGCCTTCCAGACAGCGCCTTCTGATCGAGCTTTCTGGACGATGGCCCAATTATGAACCCATGACCTCCGACGACTTCCAGCCGCTCGCCGCATAGCAACAGCCTTGCCGAAGAAGCCAAGCCACGTTAGGCTTGCGCCCATGCTGTTGCGGTCCGGCCCCCGCCAACAGAACATCTTCCGCGGTGTGCGGCGAAAGCAGCGGTTCGCGCTGTGATCACCGACATCAACAGCGAGGATCGACTTGTCCAACAGACCTTCGCGGACCATCTGGAGAAAATCCTAGGGTGGGACAGTGTCTACGCTTACAACACCGAAACGTTCGGGCCCACAGGCACGCTGGGCCGCGCATCCGAACGAGACGTCGTGTTGACGCGTGACCTGCGAAACGCCATCGGCAAACTGAATCGCGACCTGCCGGAATCGGCTCGCGAGCAGGCGATCGATAAACTGACCCGCATCGACTTCGCGCGATCGCTGATCCAGCATAACCGTGAGTACTACACGTTCATCCGCGAGGGCGTGCCGGTCGAGTGGCGCGATGCAACCGGCGACACACGCCACGCGCATGCGCAGGTGATCGACTTCCGCAATCCGGCCAACAACCGCTTTCTCGCTGTGCGTGAATTGAAGGTGCAGGGTGTCCGGGTGCCGCACTACAACCGGCGTCCGGATCTGGTGTGCTTCGTGAACGGCCTGCCATTGGTTTTCATCGAGCTCAAGGCGGTGTACCGGAACATTCGTGCCGGCTTTGACGACAATCTAACGGATTACCTCTCCGAGCACAGCATCGCCCACGCCTTCCACCATAACGCTTTCCTGGTCGTGAGCAATGGCGACCATGCTCGTTACGGCTCGATCACAATCAAGTGGGATCACTTCGTCGAGTGGAAGCGCAGTACCGAGAAGGACAAGCCACGGCTGGATGCCGAATCGCTGCTTGACGGCATGCTTGCCAAGGAGCAACTGCTGGACCTGGTTGAGAATTTCATTCTCTTCGACGACAGCCGAGCCGGCGGAACGCGCAAGATCGTGGCTCGAAATCATCAGGTGCTTGGCGTCAATAACGCCGTGGCGTCCGTGCAGCGGCAAGAAGATTTGAAACGAGAATTTCCGCCGGGACGAAGAGAGACTCCATACACGATTCCTGAATCCGAAGCCTTGGAACTGGTGGGCGCAGGTACGGACCGGGATGCTCCTCGTGCGAAAGATCCTGTCTCCGACCTTCCACTGGTCAAACGCGCGCATCCAGACCTTGGGCGCCTTGGCGTCTTCTGGCACACACAAGGGAGCGGGAAATCTTATTCGATGGCCTTCTTTGCAGAAAAGGTGCGCAGAGTCGTACCGGGCAATTTCACTTTTCTGGTGATGACGGATCGCGAGGACCTGGACGACCAGATCTGGAGAACATTCATAGGCTGCGGCGTGACCGATGAGAAAACGCCGCGGGCCACGTCGGGTAAGGAACTGCAAGAAATTCTCCGCGGTAATCATCGGTATGCCTTCAGCCTGATCCACAAGTTCAATCAACCCGTCACGGAGCATTACAGCGAACGCGACGACATCATCGTCATTTCCGATGAGGCACACCGGACGCAGGCCGGCAGGTTTGCCCGCAACATGCGTCTGGCGCTGCCAAACGCGTCGTTCATCGGATTCACGGGTACGCCGTTGTTCAAACACGATGAACTGACCCGCCGTATCTTCGGTGACTATGTTTCCCGCTACGATTTCAAGCGTTCTGAAGAGGACCATTCCACGGTGCGGTTGGTCTACGAGAATCGCGGCGAAAAGCTCGGGTTGGCGCGTCTCGATTTGAATGACCGCATTGCGGAGGCGGTCGAACGAGCCGACCTGGACCCGGATCAGACAGCCCTGTTGGAAAAACTGCTCGGCAAGGATTACGAGGTCATCACGGCGGACGATCGCCTCGACAAATTAGCCGCCGATTTTGTGGAGCACTGCACCACGCGATGGGAAACTGGAAAGTCGATGTTCGTTTGTATCGACAAGACCACTTGCGCGCGGATGCTTCAGCGCATCGAACCGCGCTGGCAGGCAAAGCTTGCCGAGGTCAAGGCCTTGATCCCGGTCAGAGAAGGGGAGGTTTCGGCGGCCACAGACCCCGACGTTAAAGAGCAACTGCAAAGGGAGATCGGTTCACTGCGCCAACAGTGCGGGTGGATGGAAACCACAATCATCGAGATCATCATCAGCGAAGCTCAGAACGAGGTCAGGGACTTCCAAAAGTGGGGTTTCGACATCATTCCACACCGCGTTGTCATGAAAAAGGGCTTCGTCAAGGCGGACGGTAAACCGTTATCCGTCGAGGATGCGTTCAAGGACCCGCAGCATCCGTTTCGAATCGCGATTGTGCGCGCCATGTGGCTGACTGGTTTCGACGTCGAATGTCTGGCGACGCTCTATATCGACAAGCCAATGAAGGCTCACAACCTGATGCAGGCTATCGCTCGCGCAAACCGCGTTTATCCCGGAAAGGATTGCGGCGTCATCGTGGACTACAACGGAATGCTCCGGAGCCTGCGCGAGGCCCTCGCGCAATACGCGCTCGGCGACGACGGGACAGGCAACGCAGGTGGCGGAATCGTTGCCCCGATAGCGGAACTTGTTGTGGCGCTAGTCGAGGCCATCGAAGCAGCCGAGAAACATCTGCTCGGTCTCGGGTTTGATGCAAAGCGTCTGAAAGGCGCGACGGGGTTTAACCGGATACAAGCCCTGCGTGATGCCGTCGACGCGCTATACACATCCGATGAAGCTAAGCGTAGATTCGAGATTATTGCGCGCCAGGTATTTATCCGTTTCAAAGCCCTTCTGATGGAGCCGAGCGCTCTGGCTTATGCCGAGCGCCACGACAACATCGAAGCCATTTACAAGAAGCTCCAGGACAAACGCGAAACCGCGGACGTCACTGAGTTACTTAAGGAGTTGCATCGGATCGTCAACGAAGCGATACGTGCGGCGACACCTGGTGAAGATCATGCCGAAGGACTCACCGTCGACTTAAGCCGGATCGACTTCGAGAAGCTTCGTAACGAATTCGCAGGCAAGGTGAAATGCAAGCACGCGGCATTGCAGGATATTCGAGAAGTCATCGAAAAGAAGCTGGCACAGATGCTTGCGTACAACCCTTTGCGCATGGACTACTACAAGAAGTACCAGCAGATCATCGCAGACTATAACCGAGAGAAGGACCGGACCACCGTCGAGGCGACTTTTGCACAGTTGGTCGCGCTCGCCGCGAGTCTCGACACGGAACAACGCCGTGCCGCCGAGGAAGGCCTGAATGAGCAAGAGTTGGCGCTATTCGACTTGCTGTTCAGAGAAAACATCGGTCAGGCCGATCGGGAAAGGCTGAAGCAAGCCAGTAAGGCCCTGCTTTCGTCCTTACTAGAATTGCTCCGTCCGATGCAGGACTGGACAAAGAAAGCCACAACTCAAGCCGAAGTGAAAGTCTTCATTCTCGATGATCTTTATTCCAGGCTGCCCCGTCCCCTTCACCGATGCGGAAACTGAAGAAATCGCCGCCGACGTTTACGACTATGTATGGCAACGAAGTGCGCCTGGGCAGAACCTCTTAACACTTTAAACACGTTCCGAGAGTGCACCCATTGAATCGCAAGCGTGGAATTTGCATCATTCCTGAGCGACGACCGACAAGTCCCATTGTCTACGGCGTCCTATAGTCCTGAGTTGATCGTGTTGCCATTGTCCGAGTTCCGAAAACGACTCATTGCAATTCCTCTGGCGGCCCGCCTGCATCGAAGTAGTGAAAGAGGTAGTGGAAGGATTGGTCGGACTGCATAATTCAGGTGACCGATACGTCTGACCCCGAATGATTGAGAGGAAAGCAATGGACGACAACGTCCGGCATAAGCCGGTTCACGCCGATAATCTTCCGAAACCGGTCGGACCGTACTCTCCGGCTACTGTCCTGAATGGGCTGATCTTTGTTTCCGGGCAAGGCGCCACCGATCCTCACAGCGGAAGTCTTTCTGGTCCCGATGTCGAAAGTCAGACCGCGCAGGTGCTGCGTAACATTGAGGCGATTCTCCATGCCGCTGGTTCGGATCTCCAGCACGTGCTTCGTTGCAATGTGTACCTGATCGACATCTCGGAGTTCGCGAAAATGAACGCGGTTTACGAGAAAACATTCGGCAAGAATCGGCCGGCGCGAACCACGGTCGCTGTAGCGGCGCTGCCGGGAAAAGGCCTTCGCGTGGAAATCGACGCAATCGCTTACACGAAGTAACGACCTAGTTCAGAGATTTTCATAGTTTTTCGGCCCAGTATTCGAGTTCATTTAAGTCTAATGTTGTTCAGGGAACAGACAACATGCGTTCACAACGATCAAGTTTGAGCCGGCTCTCAACGGTTTTGGCGACCGTTCCCTCCGACGCCAAAGAAAACCTGATTTCAAAAACGATCCTGCACTACCGCGTTCTTGAAAGGCTCGGTTCCGGCGGCATGGGGGTTGTATACAAAGCGAAGGATCAGAAACTTCGCCGGTATGTTGCCCTCAAGTTTATCAGTGAACCCCTGGTATCGGACCTCTCGGTCGTGCGTCGCTTCAAACAGGAAGCACGAGCGGCTTCGAAGTTGAACCATCCGAACATTTGCACGATCTACGAGATAAATCAGCATCGGGGAAAGCCGTTCATTGCGATGGAACTGATCGAAGGAGACTCGTTGAAAGAGCTCATTCGTCGTCGTCAGAGTCTCTCGATCGAGCGGATCGTGGCAATCGCCATTCAGACGATTGATGCGCTAGCGGAAGCTCACGCGAAAGGGATCGTGCATCGCGACGTGAAACCCGCCAACATCTTCGTCAACGGCGAAGACATCGTGAAGCTGGTGGACTTTGGGCTCGCGAAACCCATTCTGGGGAGCGTGGAGTCGTCGGGGACCACCGCCCGTCTGGGGGACTCTGGCGGCGTTGCCGGAACCTACTACTACATGTCTCCCGAACAGGCACTGGGCCGGCCTCTCGATGGTCGTTCGGACTTGTTTGCCTTTGGTGTCGTCCTCTATGAGATGTCCACCGGACGGATGCCCTTCGAAGGACAAACCCTGGCTGCCGTTTTTGATGGCATCCTGAATCGCCGGCCCGTCCCACCATCTCGTTTGAACAGCGAAATCCCGCCCGCACTTGAGGCGATCGTGAACAAAGCACTCCAAAAAGATATCCACTTGCGGTATCAGACGGCCTCCGAGCTTCGTTCCGATCTCGTCCGCCTTCAATCCGGTAGCGTCCCTCGACTAGACGACGGGTATATCGCGGAGCCGAAAGGCTCCATTGCCGTAATGCCGTTCGTCAATGCGAGTCCGGATCCGAATGACGAGTATTTTGCGGATGGGCTGGCCGAGGAAGTCATGAATGCCCTCACGCTTGTTCCCGGATTACGGGTTGTTTCGAGAACTTCGGTGTACAGCCTCAAAGACAAAGGTCTGGACGTTCGCGACATCGGCCAAAAGTTGAATGTAACCACAATACTTGAAGGGAGCGTTCGCCGGTTTCAGAAGAATTGGCACATAACGGTTCGGCTGGTCAACGCGCACGATGGCTACCAACTGTGGTCGCAAACGTATCATCGCCGAACGTCGGCTGTCTTCGATGTCCAACAGAAGATTGCGCGGTCCATTGTCGATAAACTCCGAACGAATCTGGGATTGACTGCGAGTGCGCCGGTCGTGCGACGCCAGACTAATGATCTCCAGGCTTACTCGCTGTACCTGCAGGGACGATTTCATTGGAACAAGAGAACGGAAGTCAGTCAGCGGAAGAGCATTCGTTGTTACCGATCCGCCATTGCGCGGGATCCGGGTTATGCGCTGGCTTATTCCGGCCTGGCCGATGCACACATCAGTCTCGACGAGTATGGCCGGGCCAGGAAGCTCGCTCTGAAGGCTATCGTGCTTGATGATTCTCTTGCAGAAGCCCACACCTCGTTTGGCCTGGCGAAACTCTATACCGACTGCGATTGGATCGGATCCGAGAGCGCGTTCCGCCGCGCGCTGAACTTGAACCCGAATTATGCGACGGGGCACCACTGGTATGCCCTGTACCTCGAACATGCGTTGCGCTTCGATGAAGCCATCCGGGAAATCCACCATGCTCTCGATCTCGATCCGTTATCTCTGATCATCAACAGCGCAGTTGCGAGAATTTATTTGCATGCCGGCCGGCTTCGGGAAGCGGCAAAGCAGACCCGCCTGGCGATCGACCTGGATGGCAGCTTTTTTGTGACCTATCTTGTTCGCTCATGGATTTTCCGAAAGCAGGGCAAATTCAACGAAGCCGTAGAGGCTTGTGAAAAGGCGTTTGAGGTGTCAGGCGGGGACGCTCAGCTCCTGGGAGATCTGGGCCAAAGTTATGCGCTGGCGGGACGCCGGAAGGAAGCACAACGAATCCTCAAACGTTTGTGTGCCGGCTATCGGAAGAATGCGGCATCACCCTACAGGATCGCGGCAGTCTACGCCGGTCTTGGGAACCCTCACTCTGCTTTCCGCTGGCTGGATCGAGCTCGTCAGGAGTCGGCATATCCTCTCATTGACCTGGTCGTGGATACTCGATTCGATCCGCTTCGTTCCCATCCTCGGTTCGCCGCGTTGCTCGAGCGTTTTAGGGCGCCATTGAGACCCGCTGCAGGAGGCGCACTCGACTCCAGCATCACGCCGGATTCATCGGGGCAAACGCCTCCGATTGACGAGAATCAGGCCGCGGCTGCATTCTGGCCCCGCGCACTCCGTTTTATGGGTGAAAAAGTGTCATCGAAGCGTCGGAACGCGTGACTAACGGTTTGATGAGAGCCGTGGAGGCGAGGGAACGTGTGACCGAAGGTCAAAAAGAGAGTCTTTTTCACCGAAAAAGTGTCGATTCTGCGGATCCCCGTTCGACTAATAGCTGGGACGATCGCAAGAGAGGAGAGATCTGATGAAATTAACTCCGTATCTGAACTTCAATGGCCAATGCAGAGAGGCCTTTAAATTCTACGAACAAGCTCTGGGCGGCAAGGTGAACTTTATGATGACCTGGGGCGAAATGCCGGGTGCCGAAGAATTTCCGGCCGAAACCCACAAGCTCATCATGCACGCCACGCTCAACGTCGGCAACGAAGTGCTGATGGGCTCGGATTCACCCCCGGGCCGTTATGAAAACCCAAAAGGCCTCAATGTCTCCATTCACGTGAAGGATGCGGCCGAGGGAAAACGCATCTTCGGTGCCTTGGCGGATAAGGGCAACGTTACGATGCCGTTCGACAAGACATTCTGGTCGCCGGGTTTCGGTATGTGTGTGGATCGTTTCGGTATCCCATGGATGGTCAATACAGAAGGCGAAGCAGGCGGCAATCCTTAGTCTGCTAACGTCTATCAGCAAGTCATCGAACCCTGCAAAATCGTGTCTGCGGCACGATTTTGCAGGGTCTGACGACTTTGGCCTTTACAAAAAACCGCTCGCAGAATTAAATGCGGCCCGCTGGAAGCTTTACCTAAATGGTCCATGGAGGGAACCAATGAATCAGTCACGCTTGGGTGCCAGGGTCGGCACCAGAAAACCTTACAAATTGAATAGCCGCATCGGCTCAATTGTTCCGGTCACCCGATATCTCGCGGAGCGCGAACATGTTGCGCTCGACATGCTGCCCGAAATACCACCACCGGGATTGCTCGTCGATGGCGATCAACTCGATCTGTTGAACGCTACCGACTACCGGGAAACAGCATAAGCAGAGGACCCCCAAAATCCGCCGGACCTCTGGGTTTCCTGATCGACTTGTGCGCTTTCCACCCAAACCGGAGATTGTTTTAGCTCCTGGTCGGGCACTGTTGACTTAATCTCACATGTATGGGGACCACTGAGGTCAGAGAACTGCTGCTTGCCCCGCGACTCGATCCGCAGCGGGTTGGCGAACTGTTGGCGCCCTACGGGCTGAAGGATTTTCCCAAAGCCGATGCCAACCTTCAGGCTGCAGCGGGGGATCCGGGCGATCGGTTGTTGCTGGCGGAAGTTCTGGACGATCTGATGGTCTGTGTCGCGGCCTCGGCTAGTCCGGATCAGGCGCTGACTCGCTTTGAACGCTTCACTGCGTCGACGAACAAGGCTCACCTTTTTACATATCTCCGCAATTCGAAACAGGCTATGGAAATCCTCGCCAAAAGTCTTGGGGGGAGTGCGTACATGGCGGAGATTCTGATTCGCGATCCGCATCATTTCTATTGGGTAGCGGAACCCGACATTCTGAATGGGACGCGAACAAAACTCGAGATCCATCGGGACCTGCGGCCCACGCTCTCAATGCTTGAGGAGGAGGACAAGCAACTGGATTTTCTCCGCGCTGTAAAGCGAAGAGAGATGCTCCGCATCGGCGTACGTGACCTGCTGCGTCTCGCTTCGGTCGAAGAAACTCTCGCCGCCCTGTCCTTTCTTGCGGAGGCGCTGATTTGTTCGGCATATGAGATTTCGGCGAGCGCGTTGAGGCGGACGTGGCAGATTCCTCCGAAGATGTTCCGGTATTTCACCGTCCTGGCAATGGGCAAGCTGGGCGGCGCAGAACTCAACTTCAGTTCCGACGTCGATCTGATGTTTCTCTATGCCCCGAACGGTGAAGAAGCACCGCGAATTTCGGCTGCCGATTACTTCCGCCGGCTGGCGCAAAAGATCACGACCGGACTGAGCGCATTTACAGGCGAAGGTTATGTCTATCGTGTCGATCTGCGATTACGTCCGGAGGGCAAGTCCGGCAACATGGCCGACAGTCTCGACGGGTATGAGCGGTATTACCGCACCCGCATCGGAGCCTGGGAGCGTCTGGCGCTGTTGAAGGCCTGGCCCGTGGCCGGAAGCCGGCTGCTGGGAAGAAGGTTCCTGTCAATGTCACGACCCTTCATATACGAGCCGGACTTCGATCTGAAGGCGCTCGACGATGTTCGCGGGATGAAAGCGCGGATCGATGAGAAGATTTCGGCGCGCGGACAAACCGATCGAAACGTCAAGCTGGGGCGGGGCGGCATACGCGAAATCGAACTGGTCGTCCAGACGCTTCAGGCTATGCACGCCGGCCGGCTTCCGAAAATACTCGGACGCAGCACCCTGCCTGCTCTTGCGGAATTGCGTGAACACGCGCTGATTGCCGTCGAGGAATTCGATGCGCTTCGTGAGGCCTATCTCTTTCTGAGGGACGTCGAGAATAAGCTGCAGATGGTGGACGACGCGCAAACCCATTCTCTACCCGAGGAGCAGGAGGCCCTGACCGCCTGCGCCCGTCTCCTCGGTTATTCCGCCGTCGATTCGCTTCTGCATGACCTTCAACGACACACTAGTCATGTGAATCGCATCTTCGAACGGGTCGTGGGCGGCCGCCGGCCCTGATGGTCAGTTGGACTGAAACGTCAGAACCGGGAGCGGTAGCGACCGGGTCTCCCACACAACCATGTAACGGATGGACTTCCGTAGCGTTCAAAACTACTATCCTCAAATGAGAATTTGGAGCGTTGCGCTGTTCATCCTGCTGAGCGCCGGAGCCACGACTGCGGCGCCGGCCGCCGAGCCGGAGGTCAGGACGTGGACCATCGACGGCACGGTGCGGCGGGCTCTGGTCTACGCCCCGGCGAAGGCCTCTCGCGGGAAAGTACCGATCGTGTTCGGGTTTCACGGCGGCGGGGATAACGCCGAGCACTTCTCCATCACAGGTTTTCAGGACGCGTGGCCCGAAGCTGTTGTCATCTACATGCAGGCGCTGGAACGCAATCCCGGCAGAGGCGACACGGGATACCAGAACGCCGACGCCAGCGCTCCCAATCGCGACTTGAAGTTCTTCGACACCGCGCTGGCCGATCTGCGGCAGAGCTTCCGAGTGGACGATTCGCGCATCTTCGCAGTCGGCTTCTCGAACGGCGCCCGGTTCGTCTACCTGCTCTGGGCCACGCGCAGCAAGACATTCGCCGCCTTCGCGGCGGTCTCGGGCACGCTGGCAACGACGGTTGTGCTCAAGGATCCGAAGCCCCTCATTTACTTTGGTGGGCGCCTGGAACCCAGCCTCCGGCAGCAGATGGAATCGGTCGAAATCGCGAAGAAGCTCAACTACGCGACGGGGTCGGGCGAAAAGTGCGGCACGGACTGCACGCTTTACCGATCCCCCAGGAGCGCGCCGGTCATCACCGTCGTACATGACGGCGGGCACCTATATCCGTCGTTCGCTACGGACGCCATCGTCAGCTTCTTCCGTTCGCGCCCATAAGCAGCGATCTCTGAGAACTCATTCGGCCAGACTGTGCCACAATAGGCCTAATGGAAACGCCGCAGCAATCCAGGGTGGATTGGAACGGATTTAGTCCCGATGCATCGCCAATCGCGCCACTGGACGCCGAATCATTTTCCGTCAGAATACGACGGTTATCCGAGCGCGCACACGACATCACGATGCTGCGCAAGGCCCTCGCGGAAGAAAGATCCCGTGGCGAGCAACTTCATCGAGATTCTGAACCAACTCCACGATCGTAGTGTGGAGTTCGTTATCGTTGGCGGCGTCGCCGCGGCTCTCCACGGCGGTACCAGAGTCACGTTTGACCTGGATATTGTGCCCAGCCTTGCGCCAGCTTCCTGGCAGGCCGCCGTCGATCTGTTGTGGTCAGTTGGAGCCAGACCGAGAATTCCGGAACCACTCGAGCGAATACGCGACGTCGATCAGGTCCGAGCCTGGCGGGCGGAGAAAAATATGTTGGCTCTCAATTTCCGCGCCCCCGATGGCAGTACGGAAGTCGATTTGTTGATCGCCGAGAGCGATCGTTTCGAGGAGATTCGCGACCGCGCCATCAAAATCACAATCGCTCAGCGCTCATTTTTCGTAGCTTCGATTCAGGATCTAATCAGCATGAAAGAGCAAGCCGGCCGGCCACAGGACTTGTTGGATATCGAGCAATTGCGAGACATTCAGAAACGGCTTGAGACCCAATAACCTGGTTCCGTCGCGGTTGTTCCTATCCAACTCCAGCAAGGCAGCAAGGTTAGTTAGTGTCCTTCGAGGGGACCGCCGCGTAGCCGAATTATTCGTGAATTCTGTATTCTCGGGATGATAGGTGAGTAACTGCTCCCCCTGGAAGGCATCAACATACTTGACGCAGACCCTCGGCTGAGAATTGAAATTGATTGTTGAGTATTGTCTATTGGCAGCTTCCCACCTTCACGAAGTCAGATGTTTGAGGGCGTCAACTGCCAATAGACAATATTCAACAATCAATTTTCAATTCTCAGCCGAGGGCCCGCGTCAAGTATGTGATGCCCTCTGGAGTAGCAATTCCCCCACTTTTTGAGCTATTAGGAGGGGAGTTTCAGCAAAATTCATGAATAATCCGGGCGTAGCCGAAAGCGAAGCGGCAGGGGTTTACCGTTACGCCACCGTTGGGTTTAGAATGCGGGGCACTGGAGATATCGAAATGTTGAAGACCGACGAAATCCGACGACGCTTCCTGACTTACTCTCTGCTCGCTGCCATTGCCGTACCGCTTTCCGCCCAGAATCCGCCGGCTGCCGCCATCCCGCCGCAGACGGCTACCGAGGCGGGTGCGCAGCAACCTGGTGGCGCGGCCGCGCGCCGCGCGCCGCGACCCTACGACCAGGTCATCACGGCCCGCGCCAACACCGAGCGCGGCGCCCTGACTGCGCACAAAGTCGATGACCGCTACTTCCTCGAGATTGCAGACGCCATGCTCGGTCGCGACTGGCTGCTGGTCAGCCGGCTCTCGGGCGTACCGGCGGGTACCGGCGGAATGCAGAGTGCCGGGAGTTCCCTGAACGAACGGATGGTTCGTTGGGAGCGCGTGAACAACAATGTGCTGCTGAGGAGCATCAGTGTCGCAGCCGTTGCGGACGAATCGCTGCCCATCGCGTGGTCGGTGACGCAGAACAACTTCGCGCCGAGCCTCGCCTCGTTCCCAATCGCAGCCTTCG
>Ga0137427_10000166_pt1 | contig 36179 bp, 26 predicted proteins | sample EasRivERMZT700_2_FD_102309 | JGI IMG/M metagenome (GOLD analysis project Ga0137427, IMG submission 102309) | Soil microbial communities from meander-bound floodplain in the East River, Colorado, USA - East River MetaG ERMZT700_2 | ecosystem: Environmental > Terrestrial > Soil > Floodplain ...
CTCGCATGAGCGACGATGAAATCCTTGCCCCCGGTTTCACCGACAAGACGGGGATACGTCTTGTACTTTGCGATGTTCTCGCCGACCGTCTTCCACATCGATTGAAACACTTCAGTCGAACCGGTGAAATGGATGCCACCGAGGTCGTGATGATTCAAAAGCACGTTGCTGATGGCTGAAGCATTGCCGGGAATGAAGTTGATCACTCCGGGCGGCAGGCCGGCCGCCTCGAAAAGCTTCGCCATGTAATATGCGCTATAAATAGCGGTGCTTGCCGGCTTCCAGATCACCGTATTGCCCATAATCGCGGGCGCGGACGAAAGGTTTCCGCCGATCGAGGTGAAGTTGAACGGTGTGACGGTGTAGACAAATCCTTCGAGAGCCCGATATTCGAGACGATTCCACATTCCCGGCGCCGAGATCGGTTGCTCGGAAATCAGTTGTTCGGCGAAGGCGACGTTGAATCGAAGGAAATCGACCATCTCACAGGCGGCATCGATTTCGGCCTGATGGATCGTCTTGCTTTGACCAAGCATCGTGGCGCCATTGATGTTGTCGCGCCAGGTGCTGGTTGTCAAAAGATCCGCGGCTTTGACAAAGATGGCGGCCCGATCTTCAAACCTCCAGTTCGACCATTCCCGATGTGCCTCCATGGCCGCCTGAATCGCCATTTCGGCTTCCTTCGCCCCGGCTTTGTGCCACGTTGCCAGGACGTGACCGTGACGGTGCGGCATCACCTGCGTTCCGGTGTCGGCGGTTCGTATCTCCTTGCCGCCAATCAGAATGGGGATCTCGATTTGTTCGGAGGACATTGCGGCTAGCCGCTTCTTAATGGATAGCCGTTCAAGACTGCCCGGAAGGTACTCTCGAACCGGGTCATTGATCGGTTGGGGTATACGATAATTGCCACTCATGACAACAGTATAGCCGCGAGGAACTATCTGGTCACTCGTTCTAATTGGTCATGTTCGTCGATCGCTTTGAACTCGCGACCCTTTGTTTCCGGCCCGATCCACATGAAGAAAATTGCGGCAAGGTTCGATGCACCGATGAACCAGGCCATAGCTACATTTAGTTCTATCCCCAGATCCTTGAGCCGGCCGATCAACGTCGTCGTGAAGGACCCGATAGCGGCGCCTGCGTGGTACGCAAAACCCGGACCGACGCCTCGAGCGGCAGTCGGGAATCGCTCGGTCAGATAGCTCGGAATCACACCCCACATGCCCGGCCCGCCGACACCTATCAGAAACGCGCCGAGGATCATGTAGAGCGGGTTCGTTGTCATGAGAAACAGCGGAATCATGGCAACTCCCAAGCTCGCTCCCATCGTTGCCGCGCCCCTTCTCCCCACTTTGGTTTCAGACACGCGGCCCCAAAGCATGGATCCCGAGATGCCGCCGAAGTTCAGCGCGATCAAATACCAAAACGGCTGGACCACGACGTTCTCCCGCAGGTAGGTCGGATACCAGAATGATGTGGAGTGGTATGAAAAGATGAAAGCGCTCATCAACAGTGAAGTGTGAATGGTGATCGGGAGCATGTCGCGTTTGAGAATGCGAAAGAGGGACACGTCATCCTTCTTCTTCTGTTTGCTGAGCTGCCGTTGACGTTCGAGCCAGACAGGCGACTCGGCAACACCGGTCCGAATCCACAGCAAAAGTAGAGCGGGAAGGATGCCGATCCAAAACATCACCCGCCAGCCCATATTCGGGTTGTCGCTGAAAATCGGGTAGATGTACCTGAATGCGAACGAGGACAGAACAAAACCCCAGGAGTATCCGCTTTGGAGGATGCCGGATGCAATTCCGCGCAGATGCGCCGGCCAGTGTTCGAGTGCCAGGGGCATGCCCGCTGCCCATTCACCGCCCATGCCAATGCCAAATAACGCTCTGAACGTGAAAAGCATCGCGTAGGAGGTCGAAAATCCGCTGAGGCACGCGAAAATCGAAAACCAGAGAATCGAGACCATCAGCGGGCCTTTGCGGCCCCAACGGTCGGCGGCCGTACCGGCAGCAACGCCGCCGACGAGGCGCATCAGCATCGTCACGGTCCCGAGCATTCCGGCAAGTGCACTATCGATCGTAAAACTACGTTGAATATCGATAACGATGAAGGTGAGGATCGTGAAATCGAAGCCGTCGAGGACCCATCCCAGAAATGTCGCCCAAAACGCTTTCCATTGCTCGCGGTTCACCTGCCGGTACCAGGGAAGGGTCATGTCTATCGAAGCCACACGCTACCTCATTGAGAAAAGTTGGATTCCGTCTTCTCTCACACCCGGCGAGGGTTTGCAAGGGCCTTGGGACGGGGACAATTGACACGTGACGCGTGACACGTGACACGTGACCTCCGGATGTCACGTGTCAAATGTCACGTGTCACGCGTCAAATTGTCCCCGCCCCGGGTCAGGCATCCTGCCGCAGGGCAACGATCGGGTCGACGCGTGTGGCGCGCCGGGCGGGGACGAAGCAGGCCAGTGCCGAAGTGATCAGCACAAACAACGATATCGATATAAACGTTGCGGGATCCGACGCCGTCACTCCGAAAAGCAGTCCGCCCAGGAGCCGCGCGCTCCCGAAAGCCGCCAACATACCCAGGACGACACCAAGCACCGTCAGTCGCAGACCTTCGCCAATGACCATTCGGAACACGCCTGATCGGCGAGCGCCGAGGGCAATGCGAATGCCGAACTCGTGCGTTCGACGACTCACGGAATACGAGATCACACCGTAGACTCCGATCAGCGTGAGAATCAGCGCCAGCGAACCGAAGATACCTGCGGTCGTCATGAGCGCTCGAGTCTGAAATAGAGGACCCTGGCGAAGTGTCGTGAACGTGAGGATGTCGTTCGTCGAAACCGCGGAATTCACAGCGTGGACAGCCTGTTTGACGACAGCGACAATAGACTCCGCATCAGCAGCCGAACGGATGAACACGGACACCGCAGGGGGCACCGATTGTTGGGCGGACAGGTAAACGAAGGGCTGGGAGGTTTCACCAAGCGTGTAGTACGCGATTGTCCGCGCCACTCCCACCACCCGCGTGTCCAACGTGGATCCAGTGCCAATCATCTTTCCAAGAGCGCTCTGATTCGGCCAGAATTTTCGGGCGAAGGTCTCATTCACGACCGCTTCCCGGGGCGATCCCGCGTTCAGACTCGGATCGAAACCTCGACCCTCGACGATCGGAACTCCCATCGTCGAAAAGTAATCGGGCCCGACAATGTCATTGGCCACGACAAAACTTTTCGACCCGGCGGGAGGGTCGTTAGCTTCAATTCGATATCCCATGGACTCGCGCTCGTTACTCAGCGGCGCGAACATGCCGTGGGTTACGCCGCTCACGCCTGGCGCCGACTTCAACTGGACGAAAAGTTGTTCATAAAACGCGCGCTGCTCCGGACGTTTGTACCCGTTCCGAACAAGGTCGAAATGTGCGACGACGAGCCGGTCACCGTCAAAACCCAGATTCATGGTTTGCGATTCCCGCAGACTGCGGAATAGGAGTCCGGAAGCGATCAAGAGCACCAACGAAAGCGTTACCTGAACCGTGACAAGCGCGCCATAAAACCTGGACCGGCGGCCCATCGTTGAGGCCGCATCGGATTTCAGAGCCGAGAACATCGACGCCCGACCGGCGTGCAGTGCCGGAGCAACGCCGAACAACACTCCAGTCATGATTGCCAGCCCTGCCGCGAAAAGAAGGACACGCCAATCCATGGTCACGTCAGGCGAGAAGTTCGACCACTCGGGCGGAACAAAACTCAGAAGGACCTGCTTCACCCAGATGGCGAGAACCAGGCCCAGACCTCCGCCGATCGCCGCCAGAAGCACGCTCTCGGTTATCCATTGCCGAATCAGACGAAACCGTCCCGCCCCAAGAGACTGACGAATGGCCACCTCACGGCGCCTGGCCGTGGTCTTGGAGAGCATCATGCTTGCGATGTTGGCGCAGGTGATCAGAAGAACGGCGCCGGCAGCGCACGTAAAGAACAATAGGATGCGCGATGCATCGGCGCGTAATTCGTCGCGCAGGTTCCCGGCTTCCAGCAGTTGGAAATTGATGTCACCGGCCTGGCGAGGATAGTCGCGGCGCAGTTGTTCGGCGATACGATCGATCTCCGCCGAAGCCTGTGTGATCGAAATTCCGGGTTTCAAGCGTCCGGTGCCGCGCAACCAACCCCAGCCGCGCTGGCTCAGGTTTGTTTCGCGTGGGCGGACCAGTTGCATGGAAGACAGCGGAAACCACATGTCCGTGGTGAAAGCTCCGAACGTCCCACGGAAGGAGTCTGGAACCACACCAACGATATCGAACACATGTCCGTTCACCTGGACACGTTTCCCGGAAGGGTTGGGATCCGAGGACAGTTGGCGTCGCCAAAAACTCTCGCTCAAAACGACGATTGGACCGGAGGTCGTGTCGTCCTCGGGGAGAAAGAGCCGTCCAAAACGCGGCTTCACATTGAAAACGGAGAAATAGTTTCCCGTGACGATCTCGCCCTGCACGTCTTCCAGCGCTTCGCCGGCCCCGACGCTAACCTCGATGTACTGGTGAGCGGCCAGTTCAGCGAAGGATTTGTTCTGGTCTCGGATGTCTTTGTAATTTGCGTACGAGAAGACATCGACGCCACCATTGTCGCGAGAGCCGTAAAGGCGGAGGATCGTGCCGTCAACGTTCCGGAAGGCCGAGCGGAAGAACAAACCGTCGGCGATACTGAAAATCGCGGTGTTCACGCCAATGCCAAGGGCCAGAGCCAGCAGCGCGACAACGGTAAAACCGGCGTTTCGGCGGAGCATTCGCGCTCCGTACTGCAGATCCTGGCGCAATTCCTCGAGTATCCCCGCGCCGCGAACGTCGCGTCCGCGTTCCTTGAGCTGCGTCAGATTGCCGAAGCGTCGAAGTGCTGCCTCCTTCGCCGCTCTCGACGACATGCCCGACGCCTCGTACTCCTTCACCAACATGTCAAAGTGAAAGCGCATCTCCTTGTCCATGTCGCGCTCGATCGCCTCCGGCACAAACAACGCTTTGATGCGCGCGATCGACAATAACAGTTTGTTCATTGTTACGCTCCCTGTTCAATCGCCTTGAGAACGCGGACGACAGCGGCAGAAAGCCGGTCCCAGCTTTCCGCTTCTGCCTCCATCTCACGCCTTCCCTTCCGCGTGAGTTTGTAAAACTTGGCTTGCCGGTTGTTATCGCTGATGCCCCACTCGGATTCGATCAGCCCCTTTTGCTCCATCCGATACAAAGCCGGATAAAGCGAGCCTTCTTCTATGCGAAGCACCTCATCCGACAGTGCCTGAATCCGTTGCGCTATCCGATATCCGTGCAGCGATCCGCCGCTCAGCGTTTTCAGAACCAGCAAATCCAGTGTTCCCTGTAGCAGGTCGATTTGTTTCATTGCCATGCAATGTGGGCTCCCTTAGATAATCTAGGTACTAGAACACAGTTTACCTAGACCGTCAAGGTACAGGGATATTTGACGCGTCAAATATCCCTTTTTGTGGTTACTTCGTGCAGGTGGAGCCGAGAAATCGGTCCAGATCTGGTTTTGAGGTTGTGGGTGAGATGCGGACAAGGCCGGCGCGGTAGGCCCGAACGAGATCGCAAATCGTCTTCCAGCCTGCGTCACGCGGCGGGTTTTCGATCCAGACCGGCGCCGAGTCGAGCCGCAATTGAACCAGCGTGATCGGACCGCCGACAGTTGCGTCTGTGGCAGCGCTTTCCAGAATCGCACTTTTCAGGGCGGCTGCGGCAGCGGCCCCTTTTGGAGGCGCCTTCTGCTGGGAAATCCAGGTTTGTAGAAACGGCGACGGTTTATTCGCCATCACTCCGTTCGTTCGGCAGGCCTGCGGCTGGACCACCGATCGAACACACACGGTGGCTTTACCTTTGATGAAGCCGGCCGACAAGAGCAGGACTCCCGTGCTGTTTTCAAACGGAAGCCACGACGAAAATCCGAACAACACTTCGTCCGCAGAGCGATCCAGAAGAAACGAGTTTCTGGCAACAAACGTTGGGAACAACTCGCCCTCAACACTGGTCAAACCGGAAATAGCGACGGCCGCTCCTTTGCTAACGTAAATCTTCTGCATTCCGTCCACATATCCCATATGGCGGCGATTGGTATCGAGAAACGTCGAACGGGAGTCCGAGCCGACAACGATGCCGTCTTCCGCAATAATGGCGCCGATGAAGGTTCCGCCCACGCGCGGGCCCGGCAACTGGGTCGAAGGGTGACGAAGTGCCGCCACTAGAAGGAGAAACGTCGCAACAATGATCACATTCAAACGCATGGACTTCTGCACGCGGTTCTTTATACCATCACGCCATATGCGTAAGCATTTTCCACTTCTTGTTTTTGCCATCCTTATCGCGGGGTGTCTGACCAATGGCCAAACCTCGCGTCCCGCGACAACGGCTGCCGCGCCGAAAAAATACGGCTACAAGATCATCAAGACGTACCCGCATGACCCGGCCGCGTTCACGCAGGGATTGGAATATCGCGAAGGCGTGCTCTATGAGGGAACCGGCCGGAATGGCAGTTCGTCGCTGCGTAAGGTCGAATTGGAGACCGGCAAGGTCATTCAGCAGATTCCCCTCGATCCGAAGTACTTCGGTGAAGGAATCACGGTGCTCAACCGGCAGATCGTTCAGCTCACCTGGACCCATCAAATCGGATTCGTCTACGAGCAGGGATCATTTCGATTGATTCGCGACTTCAATTACACCGGTGAAGGCTGGGGACTCGCCAACGATGGCAGTCGAATCTTCATGAGTGACGGCAGTCCCGAAATACGCATCATGGATCCCCTGTCGTTGGCTCAAACCCGCCGCATTACCGTTCGGGATGGAACACAGCCGATCAAAATGCTCAACGAACTCGAATACGTACGCGGCGAGCTTTATGCGAACGTCTGGCAAACGGAACGCATCGCCCGCATTTCTCCTGCGGATGGCAAGGTGCTTGGCTGGATCGAACTAGCCGGCCTTCTCACGCCGGCCGAAAAACTGCGAGCCGGCTCCGATGGCGTTCTCAACGGAATCGCCTTTGACCAACTTGGAAATCGCCTCTTCGTGACGGGCAAACTATGGCCCAAGTTATTCGAGATTCAATTAGTTCCGTAGCCGTCGACCAACTTATTACGACTCCCTTTGGACTCGTCGGTGACGGTTCCCGCCCCTTCCCGGGTCTCATCGGACCCCAAGTCACGCGTTCCCGCCTCTTCCCGGCGTGCCGGCCGCGTCGATCCTATACTTGCGCTGAGAAACTGATGATCAGTTCATTCAGTCGGAAAATCTCCCCTCCTGGAATAGGGCGGGGAGCCTTTATTCATGAATTGACGCTGATCTTCTGGAGCGCCTGAACGATTTGACCTTCAAAACAGTGAGACAGCGAAACACGACCCTTCGGAATACAGACATTCAGTCGCTTGAACAGTGGAGTGTTGAAGTGCGGAGCGCTCTCCCAGAGAACGCTGCTGGGATTTCCGCGCTCAACGAGTTGGGCAATCACGTCGGGAGCGCTTTGAATCACATTCATCTCACCGTCTTCGAGATCCTGTGCTCGGTAAGCCGCTTCATTGGCAAGGCTTCGGGAGAATCGGAAGATGTAATTACCGTTCCAGTCGGCGATGGTCCAACCAAGATCCCGACGCGATCCAGTGCCTTTGTAGGGCCCTCCCAACGATTCCCCGCCGGTTCGCGTGTATTCCTGAAACCGCAAAGGGACGCTCGGGAGAGCTTCTACCGTACAGTTCAATCCGAGCCGATTTCCGAGTGAAGCGACGGCGACACTGTCCACCAGTCTCCTGGCGGCCTCCAGCCTGCCGGTTTCGGACATGGTGAGGGAGGTGATCATCGTCAGTCCTGGCCCGTCCAGTCTTCGGAGATGGATGTTCAGAATTTTCTTGGGGGGAATTGCCGTATTTCCATCAAGCGAAATGATCATCGGCGTGAAATGTGGGTGTTCCGCCGGACGTCGCACTTCGGGTTTCACACGGTCCGGATACAGCTTCGCGATGATTTCGTTCAGCAGCGGATATTTCAGCGCTTCGTGGAGTGCGATAGCACTGTCAATCACGATGGAATTCGGGAAACATCGGTTCAGAATTGAGAATCCCTGATATGAGCTGACGTGTCCATAAATGAGGAAATCCGTGGCCGTGATCGGCATCGAGCAGGTCAGGATGAGATGGTCAAAAGCGTCGTGGCTATGAGGATCGTTGGTCTGAATGTCGAACTTGTAGAGTCCCGCCGAAACCGAGATGAACGTAATCTGATCACGGGAATCCAGCCAGCCATATCTGGAACTACTTTGAACCCGAATGGTCCATTCTCGTCCTGTTACCGAGACGGGCGAGGTTCCGCTCTCGCCGTTGTATGTGCCATTTCCGGTGTCCGCCCCTTGAATGATGAATCTTTGGGAAAAAGCACCATTCCGGGATTTGACGGATACGGTCCATGAGCCTTGCATCCGAATCGCCATCGAAACCTCCTGAACGTATTCAGTAGTGATTCGATTGCTCGATTCGTTACAAGCTGCTCGCGAAAAGTCATGCTGTTTTGGATTTGCCTGCTACAAAGGCAATGGCGCTAACCAGTTCATTCACGGTAACGGGTTTTACGAGGTGAGCCTGGTATCCGGCGTTGAATGAGTTCCTCTTGTCATCGTCACTTGCAAACGCGGTCAAGGCAATGGCCGGCAAATCGCTGGGTTTGGACGGATCCGAACGGATTTTCTTCAACAACTCATAGCCATCCATTTCGGGCATGCCAATATCACTGACGAGCACATCGGGCCGTTGTCCAGTCAACACACGAAGGGCTTCGGGCCCCGAACCGGCGAGCAGGACGTGTGCTCCGAGTTGCTCCAGGCTTTCGGCGAGCATCTCGCGCGTATCGAGTTCATCTTCGACAACCATCACCTTGAGCCCTTTTAGAGATGCGGCCGTCGTCCCTCGTTCGGTCACAGCCCGGAAAGCGGTGACCGGAGTCGGCAGTTGGACGATGAACGTTGCACCCCGGCCTTTGCCTTGGCTCTTCGCAGCCACGGTTCCGCCATGCGATTCGACAATGTGGCGTACGATCGCCAAACCCAGTCCAAGTCCGCCGTGCTTACGAGTCTTTGAAGAATCGGCTTGCGTGAAACGCTCAAACAGAAAGGGGATGAACTCGGCCTCAATACCATCGCCTGTGTCGCTGACGATGATGCGCACATCGTTGGCGACATGATCGCAAGCAATCCTGACTTCCCCACCTCTGCCAGTGAACTTGATGGCATTCGTCAGCAGATTCCACAGGATTTGCTGCAGCCGCTCGGGATCGGCGAATACGAGCAGCGACGTCTTCGGGATCTCTGTAATAACGTTAATGCCCTTAGCGGTCGCCGCGGGCTGGATCGATTCGACAGCGGCACGAACGGTGGCGCCGCAATCCACCCATTCCGGCCGGATCCTCAGTTGCCCCGTAACGATACGGGAGACGTTGAGCAGGTCGTCCACGATTTGCAACTGTGCCTTCAGGTTTCGGTCAATAACATCAATCGCTTTTTTAGACTTGTCCGGTTCAACATTTCCACTCTTGAGGACATTGACCCAACCGAATATTGCTGTGAGTGGTGTGCGGAGCTCATGGGAAAGCGTCGCAAGAAACTCATCCTTCATTTTGTTCGCACGTTGAAGCTCCTCGTTGGCGTTTGCCAACGCCACTGTGCGTTCCTTGAGTTCCGTGTCGCGTTCCTGGATCTTCACGAGCATTTCATTGAACGACTCGACGAGCGTTCCAAGCTCATCCTCCGTTTGTTTAGTCGCACGTATCGAGTAGTCCTTGTGTTGTGAGATGGCGTTAGCCGTCCGCGACAGATTAAGGATCGGCTGAGAAACCAGTTTTTGAAGTCGTGACGACAAGCCAAGGGCGAAGAGCGCCAGGAGCAACAGAATCCCTGCTACGGTCGCAATCTCTAATCGCAGATGGGCATAAACCGGCTGTAAAGTCGTGCGTAGTTGAACCGTACCGATTTGTTTTTCTTTCAATTCGATGGCTGTGGAAATCAGAAGGTGTTCACTATCGGCTTCCGTCGACGGATACGGTTGGCATGGAGCGAAATCCGAGTTCCGCAAATACTGGGCGAAGAGGCCAGGTGGCGTATAGATGCAGGCCGCGACAATCGAAGGTTCGGCCCGTAATGCGCTAAGCGTCTCCATGGCCGCGGCCTGGTCATTGAATGAAACAGCTGCTGTTGTATTGTCTGCAACAATCCGGGCCAGAGTTGTTGTGCTCTCCGTCAAAGCATTTCGAGCCGCGATGAAATCGTATGTCACCAGAGCGCTACTGGCTATCAGCAGCGTGGAAGCGGTGATGATCATCGAGATTGCGACGATCTTCCTGGGTATGGAGAGTCTGCGCAATGAAATCATCGCTCCGCCTCCAGCACGGGGCCCTTGACGATATCCGCTAACCGCAACAACCTCGAACTGACACGCAGCGAAGCGCGTTCGGCCGCTTCGGGATTAATCTGAAACTGGACGCGATTAGCCGCTTCGAAGAAGCGGATCATTCCACCGGATTTAATGAAATCGCCCGTGTCGCCGACTGTGAGAATGGGCAGGTTTGATACGGAGTTGATAATCTCTATGGATCGCTTTCCTTCGGATTCGCTGACAAACACAATGTGACAACGCCGAAGATTTTCTCCAGCGTTGGTGCGACGTATGACAATGCGTCGGCCGTCGAGAATCTCTCCCTCTACCGTCCTTTCAAGCGCACCATTGAACGGATCGCCGGCCAGGCAGATCGTAAATGCCTCCGAAGGACTGCCGAACGCTTCCGGCGGCCAATCGATAAACTTAGCGAAATTGACGAGATAGGCGGCTTTGACGCGATATACAAGCGAGGAAGGTTGCGGCGTAAATGGACGCGCACCTATCAACAAGAAGCTTACGGCAATTACCGCGACCGCAGCCCAATTGAAGCGACGTCTCATTGGTGCTACACCATCAATATAGATAGTCTACTGTGTATAGTTTTGTTTTTGCCAGAATACGGTGGTAAGCGCCGATTCGGCTGGTTTCTTAAGTTTGTTAGATCTCTCTTTGAGCGACGAAGCTTCGATACGCGAGCGACCCGGAGCGAAAAGCTTCGTACATTCTGGAGCCGCGGACTGCAGCAAAATTCAGAAATGATGGACGGAGAATCGACGGAACAAGACGATCGATCAGCGTCAACTTCCGCTGGTTGTCTCGGTCGAGCGACGCAAGAACGTTCGAGACAATATCCGATTCCTGGACGATGACAAAACCTGCGGTCTTGAGACACTGTCGCCACTCGCCGAGAGTGTTGTGGTCATGCAAATCGGCGTACAGAAAATGGCCATTCGGCTTCAGCACGCGATGAACGTCAGAAAAAAAGCCAGGCAGGCTCGGGTAACAATGCGACGACTCGACGTTGATCACTGCATCAAACCACGCATCGTCAAAGGGCAGATGTTCGGCGTCGCCAACCTTGAAATGCAATCCCGGGACGGGATGGCGTCGTTGGCAAAACTCCACCGCCGCCTTCGAGAGATCGATACCGGTCATTTGAGCCGGACTCAAATACCGCTTTACGAACGACGCGCCACCGCCTCTGCCGCTCCCGACTTCAAGAACATTCAGGCCGCGCAAGTTGATCGCACCTGCAACGTGGTTGTATAGCTGTATGCAATAGCGGTCCACTTCATCGTGATCGTCGAGCCTGAGTAACGTCGCGTCGTCCTTCGCATATCCATAGTTCATGAATATCCAATCCGCAGCCCGGTACCTGCGGGCAAGGAACTCGTACCATTCTCGCCACAGCCTCTTTTTCAACGAGGGCACACGGCAAAGCGCAACAAACAACTCCGCAATCATGAGAAGCACTCTAACACTCCGGCTGGGACGGGGACATTTGACGCGTGTCAATTGTCACGTGTCAAATGTCTCCGTCCCAGCAGGGGTTGCAACATGGAATTGAGACCAATCGAGTACAATTCCTCATCGTGGTCAACGTTTCCATCCTCGGCGTTCCGCACGACGACAACTCATCCTTTTTGAAGGGGGCATCGGAAGCACCTGGCCGAATCCGCCATGAACTGTGGTCCGACGCCAACAACCTGTGGACTGAAACCGGCGTAGATTTGGGTTTGGAAGGATGCGTTCACGATCTCGGCGACATTGACTTCAACGGAAGTCGTGATGCCTGGGCGCTAATCGACAGTCGCGTGGACGAAGTGTTGCGCAAGCACACGCGACCGATTTTCCTGGGTGGTGACCATGCCATCACGCATCCGATCCTGCGCGCGGTCAGGCGGCATTGGCCCGAACTGACAATCCTTCACTTCGATGCCCATCCCGACATTTATCACGACTTTCAGGGTAACCCACGTTCGCACGCATCGCCGTTTGCCCGAATCCTGGAGGAAGGTTTAGCCGATCGACTGATTCAGGTCGGCATACGTACCGCCACAGGACACCAAAGGGAACAGATCGAACGTTTCAGAGTGGAAATGATCGAAGCGCGCCACTTTCGTGATGATATCGACCTTGGAATCCAGACGCCCGTCTACATCTCTCTCGACATTGACGGAATCGATCCTGCATATGCCCCAGGAGTCTCTCATCGAGAAGCGGGCGGGTTATCGCCCCGGCAGGTTATTAACTTGATCCAAAGAATTAATCAGCCGATCATCGCTGCCGACATCGTGGAATACAATCCGCGCTGCGACATATCAAATATGACCGCGACGGTGGCCGCAAAACTACTGAAGGAAATTGCCGGGACCATGGTGAAAACCGGATGAAACCCGCACTGCTCTTGCTTCTCGCAGCTTTGTTCTCCATTCATCAGGAAACTTCGCGAATAGAGGGCATTGTGACGCGGTCCGACGGGACAACACCGGTGCCTGGCGTTCGGGTGATTCTGCGCAAGGACCAATCGGTGCGTGCGGAAAGCGATTACGGGACGCTCACCGGTTCGGATGGGCGTTTTATTCTGAAGGATGTCTCTGCAGGCAGATACCGGTTGCTGGCGAGAAAGCCGGGCTTTATTGACGCGGAGTACGGGCAGAAGCAACCCAGCCGGCCGGGCACGGTTCTGGATTTATCAACGGCTCAAGCCTTGAAAGATCTTACGGTCAAAATGACAGCGGGATCCGTGATTTCAGGCCGCGTGTACGACCATGAGGGCCAGGCTCTCAGCAATGTTCAAGTCCAATTGATCCGGCCACGATACATAGCCAGCGGTCACATGACCGCAATCGCCGTCTCGAGCGCAACCACCAACGATCTTGGCGAATATCGCATCTATTGGGTTGCTCCCGGCACCTATTATCTGACGGCCACAGTTTTCGAAAGGAACCCGCAGTTAGAGACCGCTCTGAACGAACAATACACAGGACCGGAGACTGTCTTCATTCCGACCTTCTATCCCAACGCTCCGGACGATGCTCATGCCACACCAATAAAAGTCGAACCAGGCTCCGAGCTTCGGGCTATCGATTTCACCATGACTCGCCTGCGGGGCGTCAGGGTGCTCGGCCAGGTCGTGGATGGATTGACGGGGCAACCGGTCGCGGGCGCGAGAATTACAATCCGTCTAAAAACTGAAGGCTGGGCCAACATGGCAAGTATTTCCTCCGTCCTGACCGACACCAATGGTCAGTTTGAAGCTCGCCGCGTGGCGCCCGGCACGAATAGCGTCGTGGTTTTGATGACATTGCCGGGAGCCCGTCAAGTGAGTAGTCGCACAGATGTAGCAGTTGGAGAAAGAGACATCGTGGATTACCGTGTCGTCCTTCAACCGACGCCGTCCATCAGCGGACGCGTCATCTTCGAGGACGGAGGGTCACACGCGGGGCTGCTCCATTTTGCGAGCCTGGATTCCGCTACGGGCTATGGGGCTCCAATTCCCCCCGACGGTGCATTTAAGATGCCGGCTATCCCTCCCGGAATTTACCGTCCAGCATTGAACTTTTCAGATGCGACTTTTTTCATTCGATCCGCACGAATCAGTTCGCGCAACGTTCTTCGAGACGGCATCGATGTCACTTCAAACTCGGCCGATAACGTTGAGATTGTAATAGCCGCAAAGGCGGGTCTCATTCAAGGCACTGTCACCGATGAGCGGAACGTCGCCAGCGTCGGCGCCCAACTCGCTCTGATTCCGATCGCCGAACGACGGGAGCGGCCGGACCTGTTCAAGAGTGCTGCCTCCGACCAGTTCGGCCGATTTACAATTCGCGGGATCACACCTGGAGACTACAAGCTTTTCGCCTGGACTGACATCGAACCCTACGCGTTTTTCGATCCAGCGTTCGTCCAACCGTACGAAACCCAGGGAACACCCATCCATATCGATGACGCCGGATCCGTCACAATTAATCTGAAGGTCCTTCCTTAGCTATGTCCGGCATATTCAAATCGAGGATCATTAGCGCCGTCGAAGACAAGGAAAGCCGTCCAATGGCTTCGAGGCCGCTCGCCGCCTCTTCAAACGCAACATTCGCGAGCGTCCTGAGGGACGACACCACCATTCGACGCATGGTCGTCGAGTCATCGACAATGAGAATTCTGCGCATGGGACTGGATTTTCAGGATACCGAGCATCCGTCAATGCTGCAATGGGGGCTTTCCTGATCTATTCGGGCTGAATAAGACCCACGCGGATCGCAAACCGAACCAGACCGGAAATTTCATGGACTCCCCCAGTCGATCCATTAAGCCGGTGCGATGGGTTTCGACCGTCTTGACGCTGATATTCAGAATGCCGGCGATGGTCTTGTTGTTCATAAACCGCGCTCGCAAGCCTAACAGAAGCCAGACATTCTTGTAGTGCAGGAGGTGTCCCTATTTTGAGGACACTTCAGTACGTTGCCGTACCATAGGCGGCAAGTGAGACTTGATGAAGTCCGCCAGCGTATCCACGTCCGTCATCCGGCTGAACCTGTTTCGGCATGTCAGGATGATGTTTCGTCCAACAGGTTTGTCATCGACGGGTCGATACATCATCAGACTCTTCAGTTGACTGTCATTTCGAATCGCCAGCTCTGGAATCAGCGTGTAACCGATTCCGGCCGCGACAAGGTGCTTCAGCGTCTCCAGGCTGGTCGCGTGGAACTGGCGAACTCGTCCCCGACGATTTGCAGGACAAATATCCAGGGTTTGGTCGCGGAGACAATGGCCGTCTTCCAAGAGGATCATTTCGTCGCTCCGCAGATCTCGCCGCGATACTTCAACTTTCTTTGCCAGCTTGTGTGCCCGCGGAATTGCCAGTATGAAACGTTCGAAGAACAATGGAATAGTCCGCAGTGTTGCATCGGAAAACGTGTCCGACGCAATAACGGCATCCAACTGGCCGGCCTTCAACTCACTGAGAAGCTGCTCGGTCAGGCCTTCCCGCAGAAACAGGTCCAGTTTCGGGTACGCCTTGCGCAGCGGTGCAAGCAAGTAAGGGATAAGGTACGGTCCGACAGTGGCTATAGCGCCCAGGCGAAACGGACCGGCAAGCGGCCGTTGCACCGCCCTCGTCAGTTCAGTGATCTTAGCGGCTTCCTCGAGAACGATACGAGCCTGGTCCACCACCGCCTTGCCCGATGGTGTAATCGCAACCTGGCGATTTGATCTTTCGTAGAGTTGCGTGGCGAGTACGTCCTCGATTTTCTTGATCTGAGCACTAAGGGCAGGCTGGCTGACGTGACATGCGGCGGCCGCCTTGCCGAAATGCCCGTGGTCGGCGACGGAAACCAGATATTGAAGGTCACGCAACGTCAGCCAGGCAATGTTCATAAGAATATCTTATCGATAAAATAATCTTAATCGTTTGGATTTATTTATTATGGAAGGTGAGAATTGAAATATGGAGGTTTCATTTATGAGCAGACTATTGGGCATTGGTGAGAGGTTTCCCGAGTTTAATGTTCCCGCGTGTATTTCTATCGAGAAGGGCAAGGAGTTCCAGACGATCGGCAATAAGCAATTAAAGGGTAAGTGGGGCGTGATCTTTTTCTGGCCGTTGGACTTTACGTTTGTCTGCCCGACCGAGATCGCGGAGTTCAATCATGAACTCAAGGGCTTTCAGGATCGGGATGCCGTGGTTCTCGGCGGAAGTACGGACAGTCAGTTTGTCCATCTCGCGTGGCGAAAAGACCATCCCGATTTGAAGGATCTTGGATATCCCATGCTGGCCGATAACAAGAAAGATCTCAGCGAGGCGCTGGGGATCCTTCATCCAACAGAGAAGGTGCCGCTGCGCGCGACCTACATCGTCGATCCGGATGGCATCATCCGCTGGGTCAGTGTGAACGATCTGAAAGTAGGACGGAACGTCAAGGAAGTGCTTCGAACCCTGGACGCCCTCCAGACGGACGAACTGTGCCCATGCAACTGGGAACCGGGCAACGCAACCTTAGTCGCTTGAGGTGTGATAGATGAACGCAATCATCAGCGAAACGATCGAGACGCTTTTTGAGAATCGCACAACTACTATCGCCCGTGATCTAAAGCTCAACTTAATTAAGTTTCTCGATGGCGGAGCACTTTCGCCTGAAGAGGCTCACCTCGCTCTCCTTGCCGCAGCTACCAGTCTCGGACATCGACGGTTGGCTGCACACGCGGCGGGCCGGCTCCGAGCGCTCGGCATCGGCGAGGACGAGATTCGCGAAGCTGAAGAGAGTGCGGCACTCGTCGGCATGCTCAACACGTACTATCGCTTCCGGCACTTTCTCGACAACCCGGATGAGTACCGTGTGGCCGGTTTACGCATGACTGCGCTTGCAAGGCCTTTGTTGGGGAAGGAGCGTTTCGAGATGCTCGCCTTTACCGTCTCCGTCCTGAACGGCTGCGAGACTTGCACTCGCGCTCATGAAAAAACTCTTCGTGACGCAGGCGTTGCCGTCGAAAAGGTCCACGACCTGGCGCGGCTGGCCTCCGTCGTGAAGGGATTGCAAACTTTGATAGAGGAGGAACAGTGAAAGTCGATATCGGAATCCAGGCCAGCGACCGCGAAACTATTGCCAAAGGTCTATCGCGCTTGCTCGCCGACACTTATACGTTGTACCTGAAAACGCATAATTACCATTGGAACGTGACCGGGCCGATGTTTCAAACCCTGCACCTGATGTTCGAACAGCAATATACAGAGTTATCGGCCGCCGTCGATCTGATCGCCGAACGCATCCGCGCGCTGGGATTTCCAGCCCCCGGCAGTTACGCGGCATTCTCGAAGCTAACTTCGATTGTCGAAGAGGAAGGAGTTCCGGGCGCAACCGTCATGATTCGCGGCCTGCTCGAAGGTCACGAAGCCGTGGCGCGAACTGCTCGATCTGCCTTCGAACCTGCCGAATCTGCGAATGATCAGGCGAGCGCGGACCTTCTTACCCAACGGATACAGGTGCATGAAAAGGCTGCATGGATGCTGCGGAGCCTACTCGAATAGTCGAAAGACGGGGGAATTTCGAGATTGGACGAATCCTGCACCTCAAAACCGAACCCGAAATTTCAGATTGGACGAAATTCGGGGTCAGGCACGTAAAGCTGATAAAACAAGTGCCTGACCCCATTTCGTCCAATCTCGAAATTCTCCTAAGGGGTCGTGACTTTTTCCCGCTCTGGAGCCCGGACCTTCTGTAGATCATGCTGGCGCTTCAATCGAATACCGTCTCGAATGAGGGCAAAGAGACTTTTTCGATTGTCAAAGAGGACGCGAAGCCAGTCCTTCATGCGTAGCTGCGGAAAGTAAATTCCGCGGAAAGCAAACCGGGTAAAGAAGAGAACCACTCGCTCGTGAAATGGACGATGAGCGATCTTGGCGAGCGCCTTCGTGATGGCGTCAGCCGAATACGAACGCTCCCAGGCTTCGTGAACTTCCCGTTCCGCCTGTTCGATCTCGATGCCCGATGGTGTATAAGCCATTCGGAAGGGACGGAAGTCCAGCCAGTGTTTCGGCCGCGTCAAACGACCTTCTCCCCTCAGGCGGTCATACAACGGTGTCGCGGGATAGGGAGTCATCAAACCAAACACAGGCAGTCCTGGAGGCCATGAATCCATCGTTTCCAACGTCCTGGAAGCGACTCCCGGGGTGTCGCCATCCATGCCGAAAATAAACGATGTGATCGCGTACAACCCCCGATCGGAGAGCTTCTGAAGGATTCCGGCATATTCCGCCGGTTTGTTGAAGCCTTTGTTGACGGCGTCCAGATTTGCTTTGTCGATCGACTCGAGCCCGATGAAGATCCAGCGTCCGCCGCTCGCTGCGATCAGATCGAGCAATTCCTCGTCGCGAAGAAGATTGATGCTGATTTGAGCGACCCAGGGAATGATAGCGTCGCGAGCAATCATTTCACGCAATAAGGACTTTGTGCGTTTTACGTTGATCGCAAAGTTGTCATCGATAAAAAAGACGCTGATCTTGCCTTTTTCGCGAACAGCACGCGCCTTGAGCCGCAACAACTCGTCGACCACGCTCTCATTGGTACGAAACCGAATCGAATCACCGAAAAAGCCCGTAACCGTGCAGAAATCGCAGCCATAGGGGCAGCCGCGGCCGGACTCGATGGGAACGACGTAGAGACTTTCCCAGGACAGTCCTGCGCGACGCAAAAAGGCACGAACTACAGACGGGAGGTGGCCGATCAGATCGAATTGCTTGAGATCGATGTTTTCCCACGGAATGCGCGGATATGTCGTCAGCGACGGCTTGACGTCCTTGCCGTTCGAGTCCAAAGGCGGAAGATAGACTTCGCGCAATTGACCACGTGCGGCATCTTCGACGATCTGAGGCCAGGTATCATCGGCCTCGCCCAGGGCTATGGCGTCAGCATGACGCGGCTCCGTGTCCCTTCCCAACGGTTCGTCGGGAACTTCGGTCACATGGGGCCCGCCCATCACCACTTTCGCTCCGGCGGCTCGAATGGCATCTGCCATTCGATAAGCTCGAGCCGCCATCCGGGTCATCGCGCCGATTCCCGCTAGTTCAATCTTGTTCTTTCGAACGTAGTCGCCCAGTTCCGCTTCCGTCATGGGCTGAGCATTACCGTCGATAAGAAACACTTTGTGTCCGGGTGGAGTAAGCGACTGGAGCAGGAACATCCACAGATGGGGCATGAAGTTCCGGGTTACTCCGTTATCTGGGTTATAGAGCAGAATGTTCATGTCGTAGGGGTACCAGCGAAATTCGGGCTGCTTGCCAGGCAAGCTGTCGTTAACTACAAGGAATCACAGTAACAGCGGACGACAGCATAGCGCAGCAAGCACCGAATTCAGAGGACAAAAAGGAATCGACACCTATTGCTTCTCTTCCTCTTCGTCTTCTTCATCCGTATAAACGTCGGTGGGAAGTGGGGTCCATTCGTCGGGTAGCGCTTGAGGACCTGGTCGGATTCCGGCAATGTCAGGATCTTCACCTTCCATTCGAGGCCCGGCATTCGCCCGGCGCTCACGATTTTCGCTGCGCCGTTGTTCTTTTTCCTTCTGACGTTCCATACGGGCTTTCTCGCGAGCCCGTTTTTGTGCGGTCGGGCGGGAGCTTTTTGCCATGCATACTCCTTATGAATTAGTTCTTTGTCCGTTTTCGACGACATTAAACCACAGCTCGTCGCGATCGTCGGGCTCTCCATTGTAATTCACGAAGATCTCTTCGTTGGGTTCTATGTCGCGAATAGCGGTCACTTCAATAATACCGTCTTCGAGGCATTCCGAGAGTTCGGCGTTAGGCGTATACGAATGGTTGTAAATGGATACGTATCCGAGGGCGACTGCTGCGTGCTCCTCGTTCTCTCCCCAATCAAAGACGTAATTGGATAAGACCGTCTCCTGCATTCCAGCCCATTCCAGATCCGGAATGACGATGACGGGCGACCTTTCGATCACTTCATCGCGAAGAATTTTTCGGCGTGCGAATACACCCCGTCCCCGATCGCCAGTCAAACCAATGCAAACATTCGAACTATTGGGATCCTCGACCTTTGCTATTTCCATAATTACAGTATGCCGCAAAAGTTGCAGCATCGAGCCGTGTCAAACTGTTGGCATGGCTATTCCCAATTCGTAACCCTTTGATTCCTTCCGACCGCGCTCGAACCTGACAACATTTTGATGATTCTTTAACTTACAGACTGGAACTCCTCCTGCAAATGATCGGAGGCCCAAAGATTGGGCCACCACTTTCAGGAGGAAACAATGCCGGGCCGCAGGGGCTACACGATCGTCGAAGCAACCGTCGCGATCGCCTTGATTTCGTTCTCGTCGAGCGCCGCAATCATTCAGCTGAAGAACTCACTTAGAACCGTAGACGCTGACGTCGCGGCTGCGACCGTCGCATCGCAACTCAAATATGCTCGTGAAATCGCGGTTCATTCTCGATGCCGGGTCCAGGTTGAATTCATAAACCCTGGCACGATCAGGATCACCAAGTTCGAAGCGAACGAAACGCCTGTAGTGATAACGACCACGGCGATTCCATCGACAATTTCTTTCGCATTACCCGCGGGTATTGTCGACACGCCGGAAGGTTACGGAAACGCCATGCCAGTCAACTTCGGCCGTGGCAGCGGCGGGAACTTCCAACCTGACGGTATTTTCACGAACTCCGACGGCATAGTGACTTCCGGAACTGTTTTCACGCTTGGTCCTGGCGGCAATGACACCGCCCGCGCTGTGACGCTGGCTGGATCAAACGGCCGAGTTCGTCAGTATCAGATTCGCAACAACACGTGGATTGAAAAAACTCACTAAGAGGCGATGCGCTCTTTCTGGAATTGGTCCGGGCCCAGCGTGAAATAAAAAGTTGCACCATGGCCCGGCATACCCTCTGCCCAAACCCGACCCCCATGACGCTGCACAATACCGGCGACGATCGCGAGACCGACGCCGGTCCCTTCATATTCGGAATCGGTATGCAAACGCCGGAACGCCTCGAATAGCTTCGGCGCATCTTCAGGATCAAAACCAATCCCATTGTCCCTTACAAAGTAGGGAGCCTCTGCAACGCCGTCCTCAAGTTGCTGACCGATTTCAATCGTGGGTATGGCTCGGACGGCCGAATATGTCAACGCGTTGGATATCAAATTCACGAAGATTTGTTTCACCAGCATGCGATCGCCGTAGTCGTCCGGTAGTTTGTCGATCCGAAGGTCAACATTACGACCGACCATGCGCGTTCGAAGCGTCTCCACAGCCTGTCCGACGATCTCGTCAAGATGAATGACTTCTTTCTTCAGTGGATGGCTACCGACTTTGCAAAAGTTGAGAAGACCGTCCAGAAGTTGGCTCACTTCCTTCGTGCAGCCATTCAGTTTCTCGAGGTACTGAGTTGCCTGACTTGGCAGTTCTCCGCCGAAATCCTCAACCAGCATCTGCGAGTACCCTTGAATTGCTCGAAGAGGAGCTCGAAGATCATGAGACACCGTATAGTTGATGATGGACATCTCACGATTCGCCGCTTCCAGTTCGAGCGTACGTTCGACGACACGGCGTTCAAGTTCTTCATTCATCCTGCGAATATCCGCCGCCTTGAGACGCACCGTCAGCAATGCTTCCTGAGCAGTGTGATAAAGGCGCGCGTTCTCGACGGACATGGCAGCCAGCCTGGCAACTTCTTCAGCAAGGGTGAGGTCTTCGGGATCGATGCGCTTTCCTAAACGGACTAACGACATAACGCCGAGAGTACCGCCGTCTATGGGCAGCGGTACCAGAAATACGGGATCGGGCCGGCCGACAGCTCCCGAGATAATTTCGTCAAAGTTGTCGAGGTCCTTGGGAAATGCTTTCGCAATGCGATCCTTAGTGCCGTCGTCACCATAGAGATCGATCGTACAGACATCTGCGATTGTCACCGAAATCAATTCTGCCAAACGCTGCAGGGCGTGAGGCGATTGCAGCGACGAACTGAGGATTTTCCCGGCTTCCGTTATGAAGCGCAGACGCTCTTGTAACCTTAGCGCCATCAGCGATAACCTGAAGTCAGAATCTTAATGAACAAGATCCTGATCGTGGAAGACGAGATCTCCAGCGCGGAAATGCTCACATTCGTGCTGAAGGAAGAAGGGTATTTCGTTGCCGTGGCGGCCAACGGGAAAGAGGCCTTGGCGGCTCTCAGGGAAAACAGCATCGACCTGGTGCTGTGCGACCTGATGATGCCCGTCATGGACGGCCGTGAGCTCTGCCGGGCGATGAAGCTGGATCCTTCCATGCAAAGCATTCCTATTGTCATTATGAGCGCAGCTCCTGAAATCAGTGTGTCACACCTCGCGGATGAAGGATGCGAGTATGCATGCTTCATGCGAAAGCCTCTCGACCTGGATCTACTCGCTACCACCATTAGGAATCTGGTTACCACTTCGTAAAGACAATCTGCCGCTGGATGAGACGGCGTAAACCCGTACGAAAGCGCGATCTATAGCGCGCAACCCGAAAAAACCGGGTGATTCGTGTAGGTCCCGGACTTCAGTCCAATAGCTTTTGTCCGGCATTCAACTTGCCAAGAAACCCTTTTTAATCCGAGGTGAATGATGAGCACGCGACTGCGGAAGGTTGAACGATTCAATCCTGATCTCATCGACCAGGGAGAACTGCTTCGAGTATTGAACGACTTCAAGAACGGCGACTTCAATGTACGCCTTCCCGCTGAAAGAACAGGAATTGCAGGCAAGATCTACGATGCCCTGAACGAAGTCATCGATTACAACGACCGGCTGAACAAAGAACTCAATCGCTTGAACCACACCGTTGCAAAGGAAGGGAAACTGACCCACCGCGCTGCACTTCCCAGGGCCAGTGGCTCCTGGGCCGAATACATCGAATCGGTGAACGGGCTGGTGGCGGACCTCGTCCAACCGACGACAGATTTTTCCCGAGTGATTGGCGCAGTGGCGCGGGGAGATCTGTCGCAGCGAATGTCGCCGGAAATCGACAGCCGGCCCCTCAAAGGGGAATTCCTGCGAACGATAAGAACCGTCAACACGATGGTCGACCAGCTCAGCACATTTACCTCGGAAGTGATACGAGTCGCCCGCGAGGTCGGAACAGAAGGAAAGCTTGGCGGGCAGGCAGAGGTCAAGGGGGTTTCGGGCGCCTGGAGGGACCTCACCGACAACGTCAACTCGATGGCGAACAACCTGACCACGCAGGTCCGTAATATCGCCCAGGTCACCACCGCCGTCGCCGGCGGTGACCTTTCCAAGAAAATCACCGTCGACGTCCGCGGCGAAATCCTCGAACTCAAAAACACAATCAACACCATGGTGGACCAGCTCAACTCTTTTGCTTCCGAGGTCACCCGTGTTGCTCGAGAAGTAGGTACTGAGGGCCGTCTGGGCGGTCAGGCGATTGTGAAAGGAGTGGGAGGAACCTGGAAAGACCTGACCGATAGCGTGAACCTGATGGCGAACAATCTGACGACGCAGGTGCGCAACATCGCGGAAGTGACAACCGCGGTAGCTCGCGGAGACCTGTCGAAGAAAATCACCGTTGATGTCCGTGGTGAGATTCTGGAGCTGAAAAACACCATCAATACAATGGTGGATCAGCTCAACTCTTTCGCCTCCGAAGTTACACGCGTCGCGCGAGAGGTCGGCACCGAAGGTCGTCTTGGCGGTCAAGCCGACGTCAAAGGCGTTGGCGGAACATGGAAGGATCTCACCGACAGCGTCAACTTCATGGCCAGCAACCTCACGAACCAGGTCCGCAACATTGCCGAGGTGACCACGTCGGTTGCGCGAGGCGATCTCTCCAAGAAGATTACGGTGGACGTCCGGGGCGAGATCCTCGAACTGAAAGTCACATTCAATACGATGGTCGATCAGCTCAACTCCTTCGCCTCCGAAGTGACGCGCGTCGCTCGCGAAGTCGCTACGGAAGGGCGCCTTGGCGGACAGGCCGAAGTGAAGGACGTCGCCGGAACCTGGAAGGACCTCACGGACAGCGTTAACTTCATGGCCAGCAACCTCACCAATCAGGTGCGCAACATCGCAGCGGTGACAACTGCAGTGGCTAACGGAGACCTTTCCAAGAAGATCACGGTCGATGCTCGCGGAGAAATCCTTGAACTGAAAAGCACCATCAACACCATGGTGGACCAGCTCAACTCTTTCGCCTCTGAAGTCACACGCGTCGCGCGAGAGGTCGGCACGGAAGGACGCCTTGGAGGCCAGGCGCAGGTAAAGGACATCGCAGGAACGTGGAAGGACCTGACGGAAAGTGTGAACTTCATGGCCGGCAATCTGACGGCGCAGGTGCGCAACATCGCTGCAGTCACAACGGCTGTCGCGACGGGCGACCTGTCGAAAAAGATCACAGTGAATGTTCAGGGAGAAATCCTCGAGCTGAAGAACACCGTAAACACCATGGTCGATCAGCTGAACTCCTTCGCTTCAGAAGTGACGCGAGTTGCTCGCGAGGTCGGTACGGAAGGGCGCCTTGGCGGACAGGCGGAAGTGAAGGGTGTCGCGGGAACGTGGAAGGATCTGACCGACAGCGTCAACTCGATGGCGAGCAATCTGACGAATCAGGTGCGCAGCATATCGAAGGTTGTGAAGGACGTCGCGGCAGGCAATCTCAAGCGCAAACTCGTGCTCGAAGCTCGCGGTGAAATCGCCGAACTGGCGGACACGATCAACGAAATGATCGATACGTTGGCCACTTTTGCTCAGCAAGTGACAACAGTTGCGCGTGAGGTGGGTGTAGAGGGAAAACTCGGAGGCCAGGCGAATGTTCCCGGCGCCACCGGGACATGGCGCGATCTCACGGATAACGTCAATCGTCTCGCTGCGAACCTAACCACGCAGGTTCGTGCCATCGCGGAAGTTGCAACTGCGGTAACACAGTGGGACCTCTCGAGATCTATCTCAGTCGAAGCTGCCGGCGAAGTCGCGGCGTTAAAAGACAACATCAATGAAATGATTCGGAACCTTCGCGAAACGACTGAGAAAAGCACCGCTCAGGACTGGCTCAAAACGAACATCGCGAAGTTCACGCGCCTGCTTCAAGGCCAACGAGACCTGCTTGCCGTTTCACGCCTCATCCTTTCTGAAATCGCACCGCTGGTATCGGTCCAACACGGCGTCTTTTATCTGAATGAAAGCTCCAACGGCGAAACTGAATTGAGGCTGCTTGCGAGTTATGCCTATCGAGAACGCAAGCATCTATCGGATCGATTCAAAATCGGTGAAAGCCTCGTCGGACAGGCTGCATTTGAAAAGCAACGCATCCTGATCACAGAAGCGCCGGCGGACTATATCCACATCACGTCGGGACTCGGTGATGCCAAGCCAGTCAACCTCGTTGTCCTTCCGGTGCTTTACGAAGGCGATGTCAAAGCAGTCATCGAACTGGCTTCGTTCCAGCGTTTCACGGAAATCCATCTGACATTTCTCGATCAACTCGCCGAGATCATTGGATTGATGCTCAACACGATCACGGCAACCATGCGCACCGAGGAACTCCTGAAACAGTCGCAAGCCCTCGCTACCGAGTTGACGAACCGCCAGGCGCAACTGACGGACACCAATACTCGTCTGCAGGATCAGGCACGCACGCTACAGGATTCCGAAGAACGGTTGAAAGAACAGCAGGAAGAACTGCAGCAGACGAACGAAGAACTCGAAGAAAAAGCTCATCAATTGTCGGCTCAGAACCGCGAAGTCGCGCGCAAGAACGATGAAATCGAGGCGGCGAGACGATCGCTGGAAGAAAAGGCCGAACAGTTATCGGTGTCATCGAAGTACAAGTCGGAGTTTCTGGCCAACATGTCGCATGAACTTCGGACTCCACTCAACAGCATGCTGATCTTGTCGAAGCTGCTGATGGACAATCCCGAGAGCAATCTCAAGCCAAAGCAACTCGAGTACTCGAAAACGATCTACGACGCCGGCAGCGACCTTCTCACTCTGATCAACGAGATCCTCGACCTCTCCAAGATCGAAGCGGGCGCGATGCAGATCGAAGTCGGTCGCGTTCTTATTTCCGAGCTTGCGGAGTTCGTTGAGCGCACCTTCCGTCACATGGCTGATGAGCGAGACATCACTTTCGAAACGCAGGTGAATCCCAATGTACCTTCTGTGATCTTTACGGATTCTCAACGACTTCAACAGATCCTGAAGAACCTGCTGTCCAACGCCTTCAAGTTCACCGATCACGGAAACGTGAGGCTGAGCATCGAACTCGCCCTCGGCGGCTGGAGCAGCAGTCATGATGTGCTGAACCGCGCCGAACAGGTGATTGCGCTGTCTGTCAGCGACAGTGGGATCGGCATCGCTTCGGAGAAACATAAAGTCATCTTCGAAGCCTTCCAACAGGCAGAGGGTGGTGTAAATCGAAAGTATGGCGGGACAGGACTCGGTCTTTCCATCAGCCGCGAATTGACTCGACTATTGGGTGGAGAAATCCGCCTCACCAGCGAACCTGGCAAAGGCAGTACGTTCACTGTCTACATTCCGCAAAACTGTCCCTTCGACCAAACGATACCTGCTCCCATTCTAAAGGCCTCAACAACACGAGCACCGGCGCCGTCCACCAGGGTTGAGGAACCGGCGACGTTCAACACCAGGAACGCACTCGACGATCGCAGCGAGATTGGGGAGAACGATCGTGTGATTTTGATCGTTGAAGACGACCTGAGGTTTGCGCGGATCATGCTAGACGTTGCGCACGAGAGCGGATTCAAGGTTCTGCTGGCGTTGAATGGAGAAGAAGCGTTAAGGCTCGCTTACAAGTACAAGCCAGTGGCAATCACATTGGATCTGCATTTGCCAGGAGTCCATGGCTGGTCGGTTTTGGACAGGCTGAAACACGATCCACAAACCCGGCACATTCCAGTGCAAGTTGTCTCCGCTTTTGACGAACGCGGCTTCAGTCTGCAAATGGGCGCCATCGGATACATTCGGAAGCCGGCAACTCACGATGAACTGTTGAATGCCTTTGAGAAGCTCAAGAGCTTCGCCGAGAAACCGATGCGAACCCTTCTCATTGTTGAAGACGACGAGGTCATGCGAAACAGCATGGTGGAACTGATCGGCAACGGCGACATTCAATCAATTGCCGTAGGGAGCGGCGAAGAAGCGCTGAAAATCCTGGAGGAATCGAGCGTCGACTGCATGGTTCTCGATCTGGGCTTGCCCGGCATGAGCGGTTTCCAATTGATGGAGAAGGTTCGAGAGAAAGGACTGGATAACCTCCGGGTCGTGATCTACACAGGACGTCAACTTACAAAACCCGAAGTGACTCAACTGCGACGGGTCGCCGAAAGCATCATTATTAAGGAAGCCCATTCACTGGACCGCTTGCTGGACGAAACAGCATTGTTCCTGCATCGACCGACGAACCGGATGCCCGAGGCCAAGCGGCAAAAACTTGAGGAAGTGCGCCTTGCCGATTCTGTGCTTCAGGGGAAAAAGGTCCTGATCATCGACGACGACATTCGCAACATATTCGCGCTGACGAGCCTTTTTGAGCTGTACAGCATGAAAGTCCTTTATGCGGAGAATGGCGAGGACGGCATACGTCTGCTCGAAAGCAATCCAGACGTCGATGCCGCCCTGGTCGACATCATGATGCCTGGAATCGACGGTTACGAAACGATTCGATCCATACGCAACAAGCAGGAGTTCTCATCGCTGCCCATTCTGGCGTTGACCGCAAAAGCAATGAAAGGCGACCGAGAAGCGTGCCTTGAAGCCGGAGCCTCGGATTACATCGCAAAGCCGGCGGACACCGACCATCTGCTCTCAATCCTTCGGGTTCACCTGGCTCGACGACCCCGCTGGTAGTGGATATGAGGAGAACCGAATAGAAAAAACATGGGTTCGAATTTAGTAAGGTTGCCCCAACCGATCGGGCCGGATCCGGTGAGCATCGAAGATGTTGAGATCTCACTGTTGCTTGAAGGAGTCTTTCGTCTCTTTGGATACGATTTCCGTCAGTACTCCCCGACCAGCGTCAAGCGACGTCTAAAAGAGATGGTGGCGGTCGATCACCTGGACAGCATTTCCAGTCTGCAGGAACGGGTTTTTCGTGACCCTGACATGCTGAATCGCCTTGTCTCGTCAATGTCGATTCAAGCGAGCCATCTGTTCCGAGATCCGAAGTTCTTCCTGGCTTTCCGCCGCAAAGCCGTTCCGCTTCTGCGCACTTACCCGCTTATACGCATATGGCACGCGGGGTGTGCAAACGGAGAAGAGGTTTATTCAATGGCTATTCTGTTGAAAGAAGAAGACTTGCTGAATAAATCGCTCCTCTATGCGACGGACATCAACGTTGAAGCACTTCAGATCGCGCTTCACGGAGCATATTCAACCCAGCACATCGAAGCCTGCGAGCGTAATTATAAGGAAGCAGGCGGAAGAGCGAGTCTTGCAAGTTACTTTGAGCGCGAGGGCAGAAAGAGCCGGATAACAAAGGATCTCCGGGACCACATTGTTTTCACGCGACACAACCTCGTGACCGACGGATCTTTCAACGAATTCAATGTGATCTTGTGCCGGAACGTCTTGCTGTACTTCACACAAGAACTGCGCAACAGGGTCCACGCCCTTCTACACGGCAGTCTTATGCGGTTCGGTCTGCTCGCTTTAGGGGCGCAGGAGACGATTCGCTTCACAACTTTTGAGAAACAATATCGACCGTTGGATGAGGAAAACAATCTGTATCGTCGGGTGAATTGATGAATTACAAGCCGAAGGTTCTCGTGGTTGACGATCGACAGGAGAACCTGCTGACGGTTAGAGCCGTCATTGAAGAACTGGAAGTTGAGATTTTCGAGGCCGGATCAGGCGAGGACGCGCTGCGCCTATTACTGGAGCATGACTTTGCCGTCGTTCTGCTTGATGTTGAAATGCCCGGCACTGATGGCTTCGCCACTGCGCGCATGATCCGCAATCGCAGAAAGACTCGCCATACTCCAATCATTTTTCTAACCGCTGTTGATCGAGGCGAAACGGCAATTCAACAGGGTTACGCGCTAGGAGCGATCGACTACATCATCAAGCCATTCGTCCCGGACGTTCTTCGTTGGAAGATTTCGGTCTTTGCCGACCTCTACAGCAAATCCGTTCAAACCCAGCAACTCCTGAAGGAACAGGCATCCCGCAAAGAATGGGAGACTGCGGCAAAGCGATCCGCTCTTCTTGCCGACCTTACGTCGATGCTCGTATCCAGCAACTACGAATCAATGTTCGACCGACTGCCCGACCTTGTCGTCCCCGATTTCGCCGACTGGGCTTGCATCGTTCGGATGGAAACCCATGGGCATGCGCTTCAACATGTCCTGCAAAATGGATCGCCGGTGCTGCTGAACTTAGCGGGCGTACCTTTACTGGAAAGTCTCGGAATCTCGAACCGCGTTCCGGGCTCTACCATGATCATCCCGCTGCTGGGGAAGAACGGCGCCGTCGGCGCGCTAGCTGCATTCCGATCCACCCCAAACCAATTTTCAGCAACCGATCGGCTGTTCGCCAAAGACATCGCCGAGAGGGCTTCGCTTGCAATCACCAACAGTCAGTTGTTCGAAGAAGCGGAGGCGGCCAGCCGGGCGAAGGATCAGTTTCTGGCTGTCGTATCGCATGAACTGAGAACACCTCTGAATGCCATTACCGGATGGGTGCAAATCCTGCGAACAAAGGAACTGGACTCGACGGCAAGATCAAAAGCTTTTCAAACGATTGAACAGAACGCGCGACTTCAGGATGAACTCATCGGCGACATTCTCGACATTTCACGTATCGTGGCCGGCAAATTGTCCGTAACTTTCGAGGACGTCGATCTCGACGGGATCGTTCACAAAACGATGGATGCGTTGAAGCCCACCGCCGATGCAAAGGGTGTGGAACTCAGAACAGAAGTCGATCCGGACGTGCCGATCGTTGCCGGAGACTCGAAACGATTACAGCAGGTCCTTTGGAATCTCGTCGCCAACGCGATTAAGTTCACTCCAGCGCAAGGCTTCGTCGAGGTTCGCGTTTACACCGGTCAGGGTCAATTGCGAATCGAGGTCCACGACAGCGGCGCGGGCATCAAAGCAGAATTGCTGAATCGCGTCTTTGAACCGTTTATCCAGGGAGACAGCAGTCTCAAACGTTCCTATGGCGGACTGGGTCTCGGCCTGGCAATCACACGGCACCTCGTCGAACTCCACGGTGGCACGGTTAAGGCGGAAAGCCCCGGCGAAGGCCGCGGTTCCGTCTTCACCGTTCTTCTTCCGCTTCGCCGGGCACTCCGCGCCAGCTAAAACAGTAAAGTAATCTGTGCCCGTAGCCCGCGATGGGACGGGGACATTTGACACGTGACAAGTGACACGTGACGTTTGACATCCGGGATGCAACGCCCCTCGGATGTCAAACGTCTCGCGTCTCGTGTCTCGTGTCAAATGTCCCCGTCCCCTGCCGGCGCATTCATCCACAAAGTAGATAGCTCGTTGCGGCCTATAGCACCGGAATAAACATACTTCGGCGAATGGCTTCCTAATTGCGAAGCCAGGGCGGACGAGTTTATGAAAAAGTACCGAATCCTCATCGTGTTGAGTTTGCTGTTAGTTCCTGAACTTCTCTGGGCTCTGCCCGTCAATTACGACATTGTCTATGTTCGCGCGCCGAGGTACGGCGACAACACGAACACACGCTGGCCCGAGGTTTTCACTCCGATTCGCATGGAACCCGGTTCCGATCTGATGCTTCTCCACCCTGATGGTTCGGAGGAAGTTTTATTTGCTGCCGGAAATGGAGCCGTGGTCGACCCTGTCATGTCTTTTAATGCGCAGTGGGTCTACTTTTCCTACTTTCCAGATATGCGGGCGAGCGCACTCAACACGCAACGCTCCGATGCGCCGCGACAAGGTTCGGACATTTACAAGATCAACATTCAGACGCGTCAGGTCGTGCGATTGACAACGCAAGTCTGGACACCGCCTACCGGCGCGGCACGATGGTCAACCAACATTCTGAGCTCGTCGGGTTCGAATACGTACTATCTCGGATATGGAATTTTTAACCTGGCGCCCTGTCCGCTGCCGGGGGGCAAGCTCATGTTCGTCTCAAGCCGCGATGGTTTTCTTCCTAATAAGGACTACACGTTCCCGAATCTGCGGCTCTACATCATGGACGACGATGGCTCGAATGTTGAGAAAGTCGGTCACATCAACATCGGAAGCGCGTTGCATCCGACAGTACTGACCGACGGACGAGTGATGTTTTCGAGTTACGAAGCGCAGGGATTGCGGGACCAGCGGAATTGGGGACTCTGGTCGATCTGGCCCGACGGTCGCAACTGGGAACCGCTGATGAGTGCCTTCAGTTTTGCAGCCGCGTTCCATTTTCAAACGCAACTCGGTGATGGACGGATTGCCGTCGTCGAATATTACAACCTGAACAACAATGGATTCGGAACGCTGCTGGCGTTTGATTCGGTCAAGAATCCAGCCGTTCCACCGTTCGGTAGTCCGAGACCCGGACATTCGTCGAATCCGCCGGTCCAGCGTGGGATCTGGTACTTTCAGCCGGGCCATCCTTCGCACCTGCGGCCTCGTTACAAGCAGTATCCGTTTTCGCCGCCGGGCCTCGCCAGCCTGACCGCTTTCACACACGGCGAAGATGAAGCATCGTCTCGAATGCTGGACGGATCGTATGCAGGTAAGGTGACGCATCCGGCTGCTGCTCCGGACAATGATGTCTTATTGGTTTACACGCCGGGTCCAGCCAACAACCTGAACCGGCCGACGACGATTCCCTACTACGATGGCGGTATCTATCTTCTGCGAGGAGGAGTCGCCATCGACGATCCGCGCCAGTTGACGTTGATCAAGAATGATTCTCGGTACAACGAGATGATGCCACGCGCTGTCGTCCCGTACTCCTCTATATACGGAGTCTCGGAACCAGCAAAACTTCCATACCTGCCGAACGACGGCACTACATCTTCAATGCTTCCGGCCGGCTCGCCTTTCGGATTGATCGGTACCTCCAGCTTCTACAAACGTGACACGGCTCCCGGAGTATTCACGTCGTGGACCTCAGCCACCTGGAATAATCTCGACGTTTTCAACACCGGCGAAAACGACGCCAACTCCAACTGGTCAGAGCAAGGAGCGGACGCCGGCAAGTACGCCAATTCCGATATCCACGCCGTTCGTATTGTGGCTTTGGAAGGTGTGGCGCATCGAAGCTATGGGCCCGGCATTGGAAACGGTGGTATCACCGGATTCAGCGATCACGCCGGCGCCGAAAGACTGCGCATCCTCGGAGAGATTCCATTGCGCAAGGCCGGCATTACGGATCCGGACGGGAATCCGGACACGAGTTTTGTTGCACGTATACCCGCAGATGTTCCTTTCACATTTCAGACTTTGGACAAGGATGGCCTTGTCTTGAATATGGCCCAGACGTGGCACCAGGTACGTCCGGGCGAGAAACGCGTGGACTGTGGCGGATGTCATGCGCACTCGCAAATGGGCACCGACTTCAACTTGACGGCTGCGGGGCGTGGCGCGTCACCAATCGTGGACCTCGTCGATCGGGTTCAGCTATTGACGAAAGATTCCTCCGGGAACACCACAACCAGGACTCTGAACCAACGTTCGGTTGATGTCGAGTATTACCGCGATATCAAACCGATTCTCGAACGTGCCTGTATCCAATGTCACAGTAAGAACGGTGCCGCGGCTGCCGGACTGATTCTCGACGACACCACAATCGTGGGTGGGTATGAGAATACATACAACCGGCTTGCCAACGATTCCGAAGGAAAGTACGGGATACCGCCGGTCATCGCCGCAAAGGCGTGGCGCCAAAGCAACGCGTCGCGTTATGTGCGCGCCTTTCAGTCCCGGCGAAGCCTGCTGATGTGGAAGATCATGGGACGGCGACTCGACGGCTGGTCAAATGCCGACCACCCGACGGAAAGCGTTCCTGGCGACGCTGTGACACTGCCATCCGGGAGCAATCCGAACGAAGCCGATCTCGACTATATCGGCACGATCATGCCTCCCACAGGCGCTGGAATCGCACCGCTGACCGACGACGAGAAGATGCTTTTCGCGCGGTGGATTGACCTTGGGTGCCCGATCACAACACAGGACGCCGTTCTGAAAACGAATCTTGGCTGGTTTGTGGATGATCTGCGGCCAACACTCACGGTGTCCGCACCTGCAGACCGAAAGCCCTCGGGTCCACTGAATGTCCTGCGGTTCGGCGCGTACGACTCATACTCCGGGCTGGACCGATCGTCCGTCTCGGTTATCGCCAATTTCGCCGTTAATGGAAAAACGGCAGGAACCGAACTAGCGCCGGACTTCAACGAGACGTCGCCTTACGTTTGGTCGCTTGCTGTATCACCGTCCATTACTTCATTGACCGGTGGACACCTGACGGTCCGGGTCAAGGACATCCAGGGTAACTGGTCCGTCGTGGATCGTGTCTTCGATGTCAGTGCACCACCAGCGCCTCTGGATTACTCCATTCCAAACAACGGCGGCCGATCCTGGACCAATTCTCGAGTGTCGGATCCGCTTAGCGTGGGATACGTGCGGGTTGAACCCGATCAGGGAAGCGTTACACCCTCCGGCGTTGCAATTTTCGGATACCGTTCGAATGGAGTGCTTGTATCGGAAGCGGGTGTACCGGCTTCTCCGAGAATCCAGAATGGCAGGCTCTATGTGGAAATCGATGGTGTGGTGAACACCGGCTTCGCTATGGCAAACCCGAACAATCAGGACGCCACTGTCTCCTTCTATTTTACGGACACCAACGGCACGGATTCAGGTCATGCCTCCTTTACATTGCCAGGCAATCGTCAGATTTCCGCGTTTCTCAACGAGCAGCCGTTCAACGCGCCTTCGCCAATGCGCGGAACATTTACATTCACAGCATCGGCTCCGATATCGGCCATTGCTTTACGTGGACTTCGAAACGAGCGTAATGAATTCCTGATCACGACTCTGGCTGTAACCAGTGTCGGTACTGCATCCACGGGAAGCGTGCTGCCTCACTTCGCCGACGGAGGAGGCTGGACGACACAGATCGTGCTGACGAATCTCACGGATCAGGAGCAATCCGGTTCGATCGAGTTCTTCGGTCCAACGTCGACTCGCCTGACCATGACAGTAAACGGATCGACGGGCACCGCTTTCAATTACCGGATTCTTCCACGGTCATCTTTCCGATTGGTCACTGGCAATGCCGGCGCCAATATTCAGGTGGGCTCGGTCCGCGTGACGCCAACAGCGACGAGCGTTTCGCCTGCAGCAATGGCGATCTTCTCGTTCAAGCGAAGCGGTATCACCGTATCCGAGGCGAGCGTTACGGCAGAACAATCAGGGTCGGCGTTTCGTGTTTACCTGGAATCAAATGGTGCAGCCGCACAGATTGGATCGATCCGCACTGGACTTGCGATTGTGAATACATCTGCGGTTCCCGCTGAGTTGACCCTGGCCATCCGCAGTCTTGACGGGGGCGCAATCGTCCACCAGGCGAACCTGTCCTTGCAGCCGGGAGCGCAGATCGCCAGGTTTATCCACGAACTGGTGTCGAACTTTCCGAACGACTTTCAAGGCACCCTGGAATTGACATCAACCGCACCTGTTGTCGTCAGTGGTCTTCGTGGACGGTACAACGAACGCGGAGACTTCCTGATGACAACGACACCTCCCAGGAATGAAGCTGCCCCACCGACGAACTCCGAGTTGGTGTTCCCTCATGTCGTCAACGGCGGAGGATACACCACGCAACTGATTTTGCTCGGACCGACGGCGGCCGGTCGACTTTGGTTTCTGACAAAGGAAGGTGTTTTAACCTCGATTCAGCCTTAGAAATTTCGAAATTGGACGAATCCTGCATTTAGAAAACCGAAATCCCCGAAATCTCAAAATGAACGATCCGATTATCCAACACAACGCTGGACATCGGATTGTTCATTTTGAGATTTCGGGATTTCGGTTTTCTAAATGCAGGATTTGTCCAATTTCGAAATTCCCCGGTACCTCCCTCTCGCTCCAACTTCTGATTGCCTAACTCTTCCCGTCGGATTAGACTCCGCCTAAAGTTAGACAAAAAAGGCCAGCAGAATCTGCGCAGATTCTGTGAGCGGACTCTCTTTTCGTGGGGGGAATATGCGACGTTACGCATGGGTGGGTTTGGTGGTATTCGTTCTCGCCGCTGTACCGTTGTTCGGACAGGGCTTTCAAGGCGGCGTTCGAGGATCGGTTTTAGATCCTGGAGGCGCCATTATTCCAGGCGTCGAGGTTTCATTGATCAATGTGGAAACCAACGCGACGCGAACGACCGTCTCGAACGAACAGGGACAATACGTATTCAGCGCCGTGAATCCGGGTAATTTCAGGATCAAAGCGTCCTTGCCGGGCTTCAAGGTTTACGAACGAACGGGCATTCGAATCGGAACTCAGGAGTTTCCGATCATCGATATCACGCTCGAAGTCGGCGCCGTCACCGACGAAATCTCGGTCGTCGCCGATGCCCCGCTGATCGAAACCTCAAATGCTTCCAACTCAACGATGCTTCCGGCGGCTGTTTTGGACGTCCTGCCGAACCCGGGACGCAATGCCTTCATCATGGCGCAAACCGTTCCGACGGTAGTTCCGGCCGGCGACCCGACATGGAACCGGCAACAGGACCAGAACGGTTCTTCGGCCATTTCTCTCGCAGGCGGTCCAGTTCGCGGCAATAACTACACGATCGATGGCATTTCCGTAACCGACGTGCGCAATCGCGCCATTCTGTCGCCGTCCATCGAATCGATCTCCGAAGTGAAGGTTCAAGTCAACACGTTCGACGCCGAAATGGGCAGGACCGGCGGCGGCGTATTCAACACCGTTGCGAAGTCCGGAACAAACGAGTGGCATGGCAGCGGAATCGTGCAGAATCGTCCAACGTGGGGCACTGCGAACAATTGGTTCTCCAATTCTCGAGGAATCCCGCTAAACAAGAACTTCAAATACTGGCTTGGCGGCGGATCCTTTGGCGGTCCGATCCGGAAGGACAAAACGTTCTTCTATTTCGCCACTGAAGATTACAGCGACAACTCGACGTTGACCGGAATCAACACGGTTCCGACGTTGAAGATGCGGCAAGGCGATTTCTCCGGCCATGTGGATGCTCAAGGCCGCGCCGTAACAATCTACGATCCTTCGACAACGCGGTTGAATCCGAACTTCAATGCAAACGCTGCACCGTC